>OLRA01001693.1_pt1 | contig 24916 bp, 17 predicted proteins | sample 1673011 | NCBI WGS metagenome assembly OLRA01 (sample SAMEA3136746, study PRJEB25190) | human gut metagenome | reverse complement strand
GAGGCCGCCATTGTAGAAAATGTAAAGGGAAGACTTGTTTTTATAAACTCCATATGAGATAATTTCATTGCTGCATCACATTCCTATTAAATTTCTTGCAAAACTATAATAACCCCCTATAGGGGATGATGTCAATAGGAATAGTTATCATTAATTTAGCTTTTTCCTGAAAAATTTACATAAAAGCTGTGTTTTTGTTCAAAAGAAGGGATATCTATGTCTATTCTGCCGATTTTCATACCGCATGCAGGCTGTCCGCATCAATGCGTTTTTTGTAACCAAAAGACAATTAGCGGACAGAAGCTGGCTGCTGTCGCAGGTGCCAAGGAGCAGCTTGCGCGTTGGCGCAGCTGGCTGCGTCCGAGCGTGGTCAACGAGGCGGCGTTTTACGGCGGCAGTTTTACCGGGCTGCCCCTGGAGCTGCAGGAGGAGCTTTTGGCGCTGACGGACGCATTGCTGGCCGAAGGCTTTATCGGTAGCGTGCGCCTTTCCACACGCCCGGACTATATAGATGAAGAACGCTTGCAGCTTTTGCAGTGTCATGGGGTGCGCTTGGTGGAGCTGGGCGTGCAGTCGCTTGATGACAGGGTGCTGGCGGCAGCGGAGCGCGGACACACGGCGGCGCAGGTGGCGCCGGCGGTGGCGCTTTTAAAACGCTTCGGCTTTCAAGTCGGCCTGCAGCTGATGGTGGGCATGCCCGAGCAAAGCTTTGACAGCGTGCAGGAAACAGTACGCAAAGCGATAGCAATGCAGCCTGACGTGGCACGCATCTATCCTTTATTAGTAATCAAGGGTACGCCGCTGGCTGCGGACTACGCGGCGGGGCGTTTTGTACCGCTGACGCAGGAGGAGGCCGTGACGCAGGCAGCCTGGGTTTACCGCGAACTGACGGAAGCAGGCGTGAATGTTATCCGCATCGGCCTGCAGCCTGACGATGAGCTGTGCACGCCGGGGAATATCCTTGCGGGACCGTTTCACCCGGCGATGGGTGAGCTGGTAAAAAGCAGAGTGCTGCGCATCGAAGTGACGTCAAAATTAGAAAAGTTGGCTGACTGCGGCGCTATTACTATATATTGCCCTGCACGCCTGGAATCGAAGCTGCGTGGGCAAAAAAGCTGTAACCTGCGCTATTGGGAGGAATACTTCCCGGGTCTTGCGCTGCAGATAATTCAAGATAAGGCAGATGAGATAAGAGTATGTCCACATGTAAATCCTTCGCACCGATAGCGGACGAGCAAAGCAGAATATTGATTCTCGGCTCTATGCCGGGGATAAAATCATTGGAGCAGCAGGAATATTACGCGCATCCGCAAAACCGCTTCTGGCGATTGCTGGCACTGCTTTTAAATGAGGATGTGCCGCAAAATTACGCGGTTAAGCAGGCTTTGCTGCATAAGCATCACTTGGCGCTGTGGGATACGCTGGGCTATTGCGAGCGTGACGGCAGCTTGGACAGCAGCATCAAAAACGAAGCGCCGAATGCTGTTATCGAGCTTGTAAGCGAGCTGCCGCATTTGCAGGCGGTAGTGTGCAACGGAGGCAAGGCGGCTGCAGCCTTTAAAAAATATTTTGCCAAAAAACTGCCTGAGCGGGTGCAGGTTTTCTATTTGCCGTCCACAAGTCCTGCCAACGCGCGCCTGCGTCTTGAAGGTTTGGCTGAGCGCTGGCGGGTTATTTTGCAATTTTTAACATAAGAGAAGTTCTTCATGGTGTAAAAAAACAGCATTTTATGATACAATAAAAAGATATAATAACTGACTTAGAGAAAATAGGTGATTTCTAGTGCGTTTAAAGTCCTTTTCAACCTATGGCTTTAAATCCTTTGCTGATAAAACTGAATTGACCTTTGACAAGGGAATTACTGCTGTTGTCGGACCGAACGGTTCGGGCAAGAGCAATATTTCGGATGCCATCCGTTGGGTGTTGGGCGAGCAGAGCGCCAAGTATCTGCGTGGCAGCAAAATGGAGGATGTTATCTTCTCCGGCAGCGGCAAGCGCAGAGCGTTGGGCGTAGCAGAGGTCACCGTTGATTTTGATAACAGCGACAGAACACTGCCGCTCGATTTTGAGCAGGTAAGCTTGACGCGCCGCATTTTCCGCAGCGGCGAAAGCGAATATGCGATTAATAAGAAAAGCTGCCGCCTGAAGGATATAATCGACCTGATGGCGGATACCGGTCTTGGTAAGGGCTCCATGTCCATTATCGGCCAGAATAAAATTGATGAGGTTTTAAACAGCCGTCCCGAGGACAGACGCAGTCTGTTTGAAGAAGCGGCAGGTATTGCCAAGTACCGTCTGCGCAAAAAGGATGCGGTGCGCAAGCTGGATGATACGGCCAATAACCTTACGCGTATCAACGATATCCGCAGTGAGGTGGATGCGCAGGTAGAGCCTTTGGCGCAGGCAGCAGCCAAAACACAGCAGTTCAACGAGCTGAGCGAGGCGTTGCGCCGTTGCCGTTTATCCGTGCTTTTGCGTCGTTTGGATGCGCTGGAGGAAACAGGCAATGAGCTGCAGGCGAAAAAAGAAGCGGCGGCAAGTGCTTATTCCGAGCAGGCAGCGAAGGTCGGCAGCATGCAGGCCGAGGCCGTACAGGTACAGCAGGAGCTGGATAAGCTGGCCGAGGCTTATAATAAATTACAGGATGATATCAAAAACCGCGAAACTGCTTTGGAAAAGCTGCGCGGTGACCAAAAGGTTTTGGATGAACGTGTCAGCCAGAACGAAAAGGCCAGCGAACGCTTAGTGCAGCGCAATGAGCGTTTGGAGCAGCAGGTGCGCGAGCAGGAAGCGAGAATGCAGGAGCTGGCAACAGAGTTTGATGCTGTCGAAAAAAGACATGCTGTGGCCGATGGCGCTGTGAAGCATCTGCAGGCGCAGCGTGACGAGCAGAGCGCTAAGCTGGAAGAGGCGAAGCGCAATGATGAGCAGGCGCAGTCACAGTTCTTCAGCGGCATGCAGGAGCTGATTAAGCTACGCAACGAGCTGCATAATCTGGAACAGGAGCAGGAGCAGCGCGCACGTCGCCGCGAGGCTTTGAAGAAAAGTATAGAAGAAGCCGAGGCGGCGGACCGTCAGGCACAGGAGCAGTACAGCAGCCTGTTGGAGCAGCAGTCGCAGTGCGCTCACGGTATGGAGCTGGTGCGCAAAAAGGGCGAGGAGCTGCGCAGTGCCTATGATGCAGGTCAAAAGGAGCTGCAGGCTGTACGCAGCAGTCAGCAGCAGTGCCAGCGTCAGCTGACGGCGGCCGAAACACGCGAGCAGAGCTTAAAGCGTCTGCAGCAGAGCTACGAGGGTTTCAGCTATGGCATCAAAGCGGTGCTGAAGGCGCAGGAGCCTTGGCGTGAGCAGGTTGTAGGCGTGGCAGCGGAGCTGTTGCAGGTAGAAGATAAATATGTCGCTGCTATCGAAACAGCGTTGGGCGAGGGTGCGCAGAACCTGGTGATGCACTCTGCCAATGCGGCGAAGGAAGCAATTGCTTATTTGAAGCGTTCCAATAGCGGACGCGCAACCTTCCTGCCGCTGGATACCGTACAGCGTCGCGGCCCGAACCGCGAGGAGGAAGCACTGGCGAAGCTGCCGGGAATTCTTGGCTATGCGGTTGATTTAATCGGCTTCAAGCCAGAGGCGGAAAACGCTGTCCGCTTCTTGTTGGGCAGAGTGCTGATTGCCGAAAACATTGATGCTGCCTTGGCTGCAGCAAAGGCCGGACGCTACCGTCTGCGCGTAGTTACGCTTGACGGCGATGTGGTAAACGCCGGCGGCAGTATGAGCGGCGGCAGTAAAAAGCATAAGGAAGGCTATTTGAGCCGTAATGTAGAAATTGCTCAGGCGGCAGCACAGGTGAAGCAGCTGCATGCCGAGATGCTCAGCTGGCAGGAAAAGCTGGAGGAGCTGGAAGAAACCGAAGGCAAGCAAAAGGAGCAGCTGCAGCAATTGGCAGCAGAGCTGCGTCAGCAGCAGCTTAAGGCCGACAGGCTCAAGCTCAATCTGGAGCAGGTACAGCAACAGAAAACGCGCGATAATGAGCGCCTGCTGCTGCTTTTGGATGATCGCAGCAATATCACTGCGGCCTATATGGCAAACCGTGATAAGGTTAAGGAGCTGCGCGCGGCAGTTGCCGAGCGCGAAGGACAGGATACCGAGGCCAAGGAGCTGTTGGATAACCTGAAGAAGGAAATCGCCAAATACGGCAGTGCGGTTACTGCATTGGATAACCAGCTGCAGGATGCCAAAATTACGCTGCAGACCTCTGCCGTACGCACGCAGGATATCAGCAAGGCTATGCACAGCCTTGACCAGGATACACTGCGGCTGCAGGAGGAAATTGCTGCCAACCAAAAAGAGCAGGAGCGCAGACAGCAGGAAATTGCCGACTGTGGTGTGCAAAAGCAACGCCTGCAGCAGCAAAGCGATGAGCTGTTGGCACAACTGCAGCAGATTCTGGGCGGTAAGGATGACTTTGCTCAGAAGCGCGGCAGCCTGCTTGATAAACAGCAGGATATTGAAAAAGAGATTGCCGGACTGCGCAAGCAGGTGAATGACAGTGAAGCACAGCTGAAGCAGACAGAGCTGGACTTGGCACGGCACGAAAGCAACTGCGGCCATATTCGTGAGCAGCTGCAGCAGGATTATCAGCTGGATGAGGCGGCGGCGCGCGGTCAGGATTTTGCCGAGCTGCAGGCCATGGATCTGGCGGCGCTGCAAAAACAGGAAAGCTGTCTGACACTGCAGATTGCAGACCTGGGACCGATTAATGCGGCGGCGATTGAAGAATATAACGCAGTGAAGGAGCGCAGCGAATTCCTGTGTAAGCAATATAATGATTTGTGTATAGCAAAGGAAAATCTGGAGGCTGTTATCGCAGAAATCAACAGCGGTATGACCAAACGCTTCAAGGAGGCCTTTGCTAAAATCAACGAATACTTTGCGCAATGCTATGTCAAGATATTTGGCGGCGGTACGGCGGTGCTGCGTCTCACAGAGCCGGATAATCTGCTGGATTCCGGTATTGATATCGATGTCCAACCACCTGGCAAAAAGCTGCAGAGCCTGTATCTGATGAGCGGCGGCGAAAGAGCGCTGACGGTTATCGCACTGCTCTTTGCTCTTTTGAGCTATCAGCCTTCGCCGTTCTGCATTCTGGACGAAATTGACGCGCCTCTGGATGATGCCAACATTCAGCGTTTTGCCGATTTCCTGCGGGATTATGCAGGAAACACGCAGTTTATCGTGATTACACACCGCAAGGGAACGATGGAATGCGCTGATATCATGTATGGCGTAACTATGGAAGAATCCGGTGTTTCTAAACTATTATCCGTAAAAATAAATGCAAAGGAGAATGAATAATGGGATTTTTTGAGCGTTTAAAGGAAGGCCTTTCTAAAACAAGACGCAATTTTACTGACCGCATTCAGGAGCTTGTAGGCCTGTCTGCTGCGATTGACGATGATTTTCTCGATGAGCTGGAAATGATTCTGCTGTCTGCGGACGTAGGCGTAAAAACTACCGAAAAGCTGATCGACGCAGTGCGTAAAGCAGCGAAGAAGAAAGAAATCAGCGGTACCGAGGATGTTATACCTTTCTTGAAAAAATATATGGCAGAAATGCTGGCAGACAGCGGCCAACGTACACGTATCGGTGCCAAGCCGACGGTTATTCTTGTTGTTGGCGTTAACGGTGTAGGCAAGACTACTACTATCGGCAAGCTGGCAAATTACTTCACTTTGTTCAAATACAAGGTTGTTCTGGCAGCAGGCGATACCTTCCGCGCTGCGGCAGGCGAGCAGCTGCAAATTTGGGGCGAGCGTGCGCATTGCGACGTTATCCGCCATGCAGAAGGTGCTGATCCGGCGGCAGTTGTCTTTGACGCTATGAAGGCAGCGATTGCGCGTAAGGCAGATATCCTCTTTATTGATACTGCAGGACGCTTGCATAACAAGGCTAACCTGATGAACGAGCTGGAAAAAATTCACCGCATTATTAAGCGCGAAATTCCTGAAGCTCCGCACGAAACCTTCCTGGTTCTGGATGCTACTACCGGTCAGAACGCAATCAATCAGGCTAAGGTGTTTATGGAAACCGCCAAGGTTACCGGCGTTGTACTCACAAAGCTGGACGGCACTGCTAAGGGCGGTGTGGTTGTGGCAATTAAGGAAGAGCTGGGACTGCCGGTTAAATGGATTGGCGTAGGCGAAGGCATTATGGACTTCCGCCCCTTTGAGCCGGATAAGTTTGTCGAAGCACTTTTTGACAGCGGTAAATAAGATGCTCTTGCAGCTGACAGGCGTTGAGTCCTGTTGTTTATATGAAGATATTTGAAAATCTCCCGACAGCTGTGTTTGGCAGCGTTCGGGAAATTTTTTGTGCGGGCAGAAAAAAAGCCGTGTGCGGAAGCACACAGCGGTGGTAGTAGGGGCTAGGATCATTCTTGCTTCTCTACATGCATATCATGCTTTAGCTTTTCTATATCATCAATAGACAAACCGGAAAGTTCAACGATTTCTTGCGGAGAATAGGAACCTTTAGCCAGCATGAGTTTAGCGACTCTGAGTTTTTCTTCGGCTATACCTTCAGCTTTACCTTCAACTCTACCTTTAGCTTCACCTTCGGCAAGAGTATCCTTTATACGCATTTCGTAAGTCATATAGGAATCCCTCACTTTCTTATCATTCTTGATTTCCGTAATCGTATCGGCAACCTCACGGGTGAAGTTGCTGGTAACTGTATTGTTGTTGATGTAGTCAAACAGGCTTTGAATATCCGGCGATACATCGCCCTTAGTGCCTAATGTGTTAAGAAACATAATAGCAGCTTCATCTGCTAATTCAATCTCCATGTTTTCCATGCAACGTCTTTTAAAAGTATAAATACGCTGGGAATCCTCAAAGAAGTCAAACAGGCAGAAGAAGATGATATAAGTGGGAGAAAGCTCGTCATAATCTTGTCCCTTTTGCAGCATATCTGTATCCAACATGGCCTGGTAGTAGCGAGTGCGCTTGGGAAGTTGAAATTTACCAGTACGGCTGACAGGATTTTTGACCTGCATTTCGAGATTATAGTGCGTATTGGTGTCATCAGCAATTCTGACGTCCAGGCGAATACCATGGCTGTCGGGATAAACATCAAGTGTCTGTTCTGCTTCAAGATAGGTGATATCTGCAATTTTGGTGTGTAAAAGCTCCTCCAGAATATGCTTGCAGATGCGCTTTCTGAGCATAACGTGCTTGAACAGAAAATCGTTGGAAAGAGTGAGTTTGTCAAGATTAGATACTTGCTTTTTCATATGTTTCCTCCTTTGATTATAGCATAAAGTTAGGCAAAAATATATAAGATGGCAGATGTAAAAAAAGCGCCTGCCGAAAGCTCGACAGGCGCCACTGGTCCGCACGACCAGGCAAGAACTCCGCAAAATTGCGGTGGCTCATGCAACTAAGGTAATTATAACATAGAAAAAGAATAAAAACAATAGTTCGTAAAGCAAACATTTTTTGCAGATAAAAGCGCTCCCAGTTTTTGCAAAAAAGGCAACTACTAAGAATATCTTCTGCTTTTTTCTGTTTAATCGAATTACGATTCATGATATACTTATTATGATTTGCAATTTTGCTAGTGCTATAATTAAAGGTGAGGAAAACTTCAAAGCGTAACAAAATATTGTGATGCATGTGCTTTGAATAAATAATTATTAAGGAGAAGAACTTATGGTTATAAAATATGCAACTAAGGAAGATATTGCCGCGATTGCCGCAGTGGAGGCAGAATGCTTTCCGCCGGCGGAGGCAGCAACGCAAAAGGAGTTTGTTGACAGAGTGAAATATTACGGCAATCATTTCTGGCTTATGTATGAGGCTGAAAAGCTGATTGCCTTCGTGGACGGTTTTGTGACGGATGAGCCTGATTTGACGGATGAAATGTACGAGAAGGCAACGCTGCACGATGAAAACGGCGCGTGGCAGATGATTTTCGGTGTCAATACCATTCCTGCTTATCGCAAGCATGGCTATGCCGGGGAGCTGATTCACCGTGCGATTGAGGATGCCAGAAAACAGGGGAGAAAGGGCCTGGTGCTGACCTGCAAGGATAGGCTCGTTCATTATTATGCAAAATTCGGCTTTGCCGATGAGGGAGTGTCCGATAAATCTACGCATGGAAATGCTGTCTGGCATCAGATGAGGCTTACATTTTAATTAGGGAGCTTACAGGAATACTATAAGTTGCAATGTACATCATGGCAAAATGATTGCCTTATATCTGATGAATAAAAGGTGTACGTCAAATATATAAGCAGCTGCGCAAGCCAAAAGCCTGCGCATTTTTTTGCCTGCGGACTGCAAAGCGTTGCCAATGGCTTAGTAGGCAACGTGTCGACGGACAAAATTTGTCAGAAATGTGAAGAAAATAGTTTACGCTTTTTTGTATATGTGTTACAATATTTATGTTATAGAATTATGCGACTTTTTTGGATGTGATTGATATAATGCAAAAGGAATTGATTATGCGCTGTCTGCCTACAGCGTTCTGCCATGCTTCAACAGTATTGGCGCTGCCCGACGGCAGCCTGCTGTGCTGTTGGTTCGGCGGTACGCACGAGGGAGAAAGCGACGTGGGGATCTACATCAGCAGACGCACGGATGCAGGCTGGAGTGAGCCAAAGCTGCTGGTGAACGGGGCGGCGGCAAACTGGAATCCGGTGCTTTTTGCGGGCGCGGACGGAAGATTGCTGCTGTTTTACAAGCAGGGCCAGCAGATTGCCGATTGGCAGACGTGGCTGCTGCAGTCTACGGATAACGGCGAAACCTGGAGCGGACCGCAGGAGCTGGTGCCCGGTGATGTGAGCGGAGGACGCGGACCTGTACGCAATAAGCCGTTGCGCTTGGCGAGCGGACGCATTCTTGCCGGTGCGTCTACCGAACATGGTATATGGAAGGCCTTTGCAGATATCAGCGATGACGATGGCGCAAGCTGGCATAAATCCTCTGCAGTGCAGATTGATGGCCTGCAGTATCAGGCAGGCGAAAAGACTGCCGACAGTAATATTGCCGTAAGCCAGCAGTCTTTTTACGGACGCGGCGTAATCCAGCCGAGCCTGTGGCAGAGTGCGGACGGCAGCGTGCATATGCTGCTGCGCAGCAGCGAGGGCTTTGTCTATCGCAGCGATTCTGCGGATGACGGCGAAACCTGGTGCAGTGCCTACGCTTTGAGTCTGCCGAACAATAACAGCGGTCTTGACTTGGTGCGGACTGCCGGCGGTGTACTCTACTTGGTGTGCAATCCGGTGGCTGCCAACTGGGGTCAGCGTTCTCCCTTAAGTCTGTTCAAATCCACAGATGAGGGTGCGAGCTGGCAAAAGCTGTTTGACCTGGAAACAGAGCCTGCGGAATTTTCCTATCCGGCGATTATTGCTGACGGCGAGGACCTTATGCTCACCTATACTTATAAGCGTTGCAATATTGCTTGTGTAAGATTGAGCGCGGATGAACTTGTTACCCTTTAAATTTAAAATATAAGGAGATGTAAGACAATGAAGAAAATTTTAGTTGTGCTGATGGCTATGCTGACCATGGCTGTTATGCTTACCGGCTGCGGCGGCGACAGCAAAAAAGCAGCTTATCCTGCAGACGGAGATATTTCCGTAATTATTCCTAAGGCTCCGGGCGGCGGTACCGATATCTCTGCCAGAGGTCTGATTCAGTTCATGGAAAAAGAGCTGAAGGGCAGCAAATTTGTTCCCGTAAACAAACCCGATGGCGGCGGTGTAACCGGCATGGTAGAGCTGGCTAACGCTAAACCCGACGGCCATACTCTGGGCATGGTTACCGTTGAGCTGGCTATGTTCCCGCATCAGGGCAAATGTAAAAACACCTATAAGGATTATGCAGCTATCTGCGCTCCGATTGCAGCTCCGGCAGCTTTGATTGTGCCGAAGGATGCTCCTTATAATAATGTAGACGAATTCGTAGCCTTCGCTAAGGCAAACCCCGGCAAGGTGAAGATGGGTAACTCCGGTATCGGCGCTATCTGGCATATTGCTGCACTTTCCTTTGAAGAGGAATTTGGCGTACAATTCAAGCATGTACCATATCCGAAAGGATCCGCTGATATTGCTGCAGCTTTGGCAGGCAAGCACATCGATGCAACCCTGGCTGACCCGTCTGTTTTCAAGAGCCAGGTAGACGCAGGCAACCTGAAGATTCTTGCTGTTATGGCTGATACCCGCAGCGTAATCTATCCTGATGTTCCGACCTTCAAAGAGCTGGGGCACAACATGACCGTTCGCGCTTGGGCAGCACTGGTTGCTCCTAAGGATACTCCGAAAGAAAAGCTGGAAGCTCTGCGCGCTGCTGCTAAAAAGGTTTGCGAATCCAAGGAATTCAAGGATTATTTCATGAAACAGGGTATCGACCCGACCTGCATTATCGGTGCCGATGCTGATAAGATGATGGCTGAAGACCATGCAATGTATGAAAAATTCCTGAAGAAAGCAAAATAAAGTCGCCGTAAGGCGTAAATGAAAATGCCGACGCTGCAACTCGGAAGAGTTGCAGACGTCGGCGTTTTTTCGTTCTTATTTCACCTGTAATTCTCTTGACCATACTATTACTATATAGCTTATAATAACAATAAAAATCAAAGGAGGCTGATTATGTCGGAACATTTATGCACCTTGTCGACAGGAGATAAGGTTTATTTTTACGATAAAAGCATCGTTATTTTTTTTGAAGGAGCACGCAAGGTATTAAGCACCTCGCTTTATAACGGCGGCTACCATGATGATTACGCTGCCGTATATAATTATGATGCCAAGCAGGGAGCCGGCATGCCCTGCGAAATGCTGGCGGACACCTATGTGGAGCACATGCGCCTTGTATCCAAGCGCCTGGCGCTGGACCCGGACAAGGTGAGCGGCATGGGCACAGCGGCCAGCATGGAAAACGCCGTGGTAGAAACCATGAGCTTTAAGGAGCTTACCGTGACCGCCATCGTAACCGGCGGCATCGAAACTAACGGCGGCCGTGCGGGTGCCCCCGCGGATTACTACAAGCCGCAGCCCAAGCCTGTGAAGTATGGTACCATCAACATTATGCTGCTGTTGGACTGCGATATGCCGGAAGGAGTAATGGCGCGCGCCCTGGTGACCTGCACCGAGGCTAAGACCGCTGCCATTCAGGAGCTGCTGGAGGGCAGCAAATACTCCAACGGTATTGCTACAGGCTCCGGCACGGATCAGACGATTATCATCGCCAACAGTGCGAGCGAGCTGTACATGGAGGGAGCAGGCAAGCACTCCAAGTTAGGCGAGCTTATCGGCAAGACCGTGAAGAACGCAGTTAAAAAAGCGCTGGCCAAGCAATCCGGCCTCACTCCCGCAAAGCAGCATGACGTGTTCCGCCGCCTCAAACGCTTTGACATCAAGACGGGCGATATGTGGCAGGCATACAGCGCGCAGGATGCTGCGGTAGTAAAGCCGGAATATCTGCTGGCAGCCGAAAGGCTGGCCAAGGAAGATATAATGCTGGTATATACTTCGCTCTATGTACACCTGCTAGACCAGCATTTGTGGGAGCTTATCAGCGCTAAAGAAATGCAGCTGGCAGGGCAGAAGCTGCTGCAGGCTATTGCAGAACAATATAATGTTGAAGCTGAGATTATAAATGAAGGCACTTTGCCTGCTATGCTGGCCTCATGGCAGCAGCAGTTCAACAAAATTATCGCCCAACGCTTGCATCAGACTGCAAAAGAGAGCTAGGTTCAGGTGAGAAAAATATAAATATGTACTTGACCTTATAGCGGCAATATAGTGTATATTATGGTTGTAATCAAAGGAAGCGAGGTGAATAATATGCATCCGAAATTTGAAATTCCGACTGATCCGCACGGCAAGCATCGTTATGAAAGCGCTATGAAGCACGTAGAGGCTGCTAAAAAGGCAGGTAAATCCAGCGACGAAATCCATGCTATCTTCAAAAAGGTAATGGAGTTCAACCCGATGGACATTGAGTCCATTCCGCAGGATGAAGCACATGCTAAGTATCGCACTGCCATGGTGCATATGAAAAAAGCACTGGAAAGCGGTAAGAGCGCAGACGAAGCGCATGAGGTTTTCCGCAAAATCATGAATGGCGAGACCAGCGGTCACTGCCACCACAGCAAATAAGGCTGAAAACAAAAGCATCGTAGGCTATTGAGGTAGCTTACGATGCTTTTTTTGTATACAAAAAAGGCGCCTGCCGAAAGCTCGACAGGCGCCACTGGTCCGTATGACCAGGCATAAGCTCCGCAAAATTGTGGCTACTCATGCAACTAAGATAATTATAGCATAGGCAAATGATAAAAACAATAGTTCGATAAAAAGAAAATGATATTGCGTAAAATAATTTATAAAAATTTTATAAAAGCAAGTCAAGATAGACAGATATTGTCCAATTTATATGGTAAGATTATATTAAAGCAGAAGTCAAAAAGCTTCGGCAACGCGAGAAGTTCGCAAAATGGCTTTTGTTTTACCCTGATATCTGTAATGCCGGGTATGATGGTATTCAAGATATCCTAATTATTGAAGGGAAGGTGTTTGAAAATGAGAACAACAGGAAAATTTGCGGCAGCAATTCTCAGTGCAATTATGATGGCTAATGGCTTGAGCCTGCCGATGGCTTATGCTGCGCCGTCAAGCCGGTATGTAAGTGTGGATGAAAAGTACGACCCGTTTGCAGAAGAAGAAATGCCTGCTAAAGAGGCAGATCCTTCGAAGCTGACCTTTAAGGAAAGACTTGCGCTGCAGAAAAAAGAGGAGCAGGCCGCTGCTCAAAAGGTGACAATTGCCAATGTTATGCCGGGACATATTTATATCCCTAAAAAAACTATGCTTAACGTTGAGCTTATCGAGCCTGCTAACTCTAAAACTCACAAGAAAAATCAGCAGGTGGAGTTCAAGACTACAGAAAACCTGATAATTAACGGTGTTGTAGTTATTCCTAAAGGTACTGTTGGCATGGGTTATGTATATGAAGTGCAGAAGGCAGGCGGCTTCGGCAGAAAGGGTGTACTGCGTATTGCAGGCAAGGAAATCAAGACGCTGAACAATGTAAGCGTTCCGTTGAGAAAGGGCCTTGAAGGCAAGGGCAAAACCGATGGCGGTGCTGTGGCTGTTGCTGCTGCGGTTAGCCTGGTGGGCGGTCTTTTTATGAAGGGCAGCAATATCAACTATCCGGCCGGTACTGATTTTCAGGTAGAGGTTAGGGATAATGTAGATTTGGGCGTAACTCCGGAGGAGCTGAAGGATGCTATGAATCCTGATATTCCGCATGGTCAGGAAATCGTTATTGAAGTTAAATAAGATATCTTAGCGAATTAAGGTTTTCGTGCTTTGGCGAATCTGCGCAGGCTGTGTGCTTGCGCAGATTTTTTGTATATAAAAAGCCGTGCGTGGGAGCGCATGACGGGGGAAGAGAGAAGATAGATTATTATTCGTATTTTTTAAAATGGCTCTGTTTTTGAGGTGCGATCGGAGTATTTAATGCAGGAGCTTGTGCTATTGACGCAAAGGTAGTGGAACAGGAAATGTGGAGGATTAAGGGAGAAAGTTGCATTAGTAGAAGATAAATTAAACTGATAATTTAAGTTAAGTGCTTTTGACAGAGCACTATTATTTTTTAGTTTGCAACAGAATGGACATTCGGTTGCGGGGGGGAGAATGAATGGTATAATTACAATGTATTAGTATATGTAAGTTCGAATGATTTTGTAAATTTATTATATAAAATGTATCTGAACTGATGGAAAAGGATGGTTGCTATGAAAAGTTTGTATGAATTATGCCAGCCGCGTGCAGATGTTTTTGAGGATAAACATCAAGATGATGTTCTTGATTTAGCTAATTTGACAGAAGACAGCATTGATGCAGATTTGTTTTTTGAAGAGACTTATTTTACAGATGGTATGAAACAATTGGTGGATTTGGCTTTTCAACGCTTTGCTGGTATTGGTGCTACTGGTCTTATAAGATTAAAGCAGGCTATGGGCGGTGGTAAGACGCATAATATGATTACATTAGGCTTATTGGCAAAGCATCCTGAGTTGAGAGAGAAATATGCCAAAAATCTTACGCATGATGTACATCACCCTATTAAGGTTATATCTTTTACAGGTCGCAATAATGATGTGCCTTTTGGCATTTGGGGTGAGATTGCTGCCCAGCTTGGCAAAAAAGAGATGTTTAGTGATTATTATACTCCTTTAGCTGCGCCTGGACAGAACTCGTGGATAAGACTTTTAAAGGATGAGCCGGTGTTAATCATGCTTGATGAGTTACCACCTTACTTTGAGTATCTGAAAACTCGTCAGATTGGTGATGGTACTCTTGCCGATGTTACAGTTACAGCACTGTCAAATTTATTTAATGCTGTTAATAAAGCGGAGTTATCTAATGTTTGCATAGTTGTTTCTGATTTAAAGTCAACATATGAAGCAGGTTCAGGGTTATTAGAGAAAACTCTTAGGGATTTAGAAGGTGAAATTGGACGTTCTGCTACTGATATTGAACCGGTAAAGACATCGTCTGATGATTTATATTTTATTTTAAAGCAAAAGCTTTTTGCTAAACTGCCAAAGCAACAAGATATTATTGATGTGGCTGTTGGTTATAAGGATGCTGTTAATAAAGCAAAGCAGATGAATTATACCGGTATAAATGCAAATATGATTTACGAAGGAATATGCCAGGTATATCCTTTTCATCCTTGCATCAAGGATCTTTTTGCTCGTTTTAAAGAAAATAGCGGCTTTCAGCAAACACGCGGCTTTATTAGATTGGCGCGTTATATGGTGCGCACTTTATTCAAGGATAATGGTGCTTTGGCTAAAACCAGAGAATTAATCAATGCATATGACTTTGATTTGAGTGATAGCCTTACTTATTCCATGATTTCTAATATTAAGCCTAAATTAGTACCGGCTATTGCCCATGATATTTATTCACAAGGGCGTGCTGCAGCAGAAGAAATTGATGCATCCGATAATAGTCAGGATATGCAGGAGATTGCAAAGTTACTGTTAATGTCCTCACTTAGTGATGTGCTTGGTTCAGTCTTAGGTTTGACAGTAAGTGAAGTTATTGGCTATATGGTTAAACCCGGAAGGGATATGTCAAATTTCAAGCAGCTTATTGATCGATTTTTTGGCAAAGCATGGTATTTATATAACGATAAGAATGACAAATTATATTTTAAAGAAGTACAGAATGTTAATGCTAAATTGAACACGTATATCCAAGGATACAACAATGAACAGGCTAAACAGGAAATAAAACATTTGCTAGAGGTAAAGTTTGCGCCTAAAACAAAGGACTGTTACCAAAAATTATTGGTATTTCCTGGAATTGATGATATCCAACTATCCAAAGATAATGTAACATTAGTTTTATTTGAGCCAAATCCGGCAGGTGGGTTACCTAGAGATTTGCAAGAATTCTTCTTGAGCTGCAACTATCCGAACCGTGTAATGTTTTTGTCCGGTCAGCATGACACTATGAATGATTTGCTGGAAGCGGCTAAGGAACAAAAGGCTATTAGCAACATTATTAAAGAGCTGAAGGATGAAAAGGTAACGGAAAGAGATACTCAGTATTTAGCTGCGCTTGGATTAGCAGACAGAATTGCAGTAAGAATTTGTTCTGCAATTAATGAAACCTTTGTTAAGCTGTATTATCCTGCACAGCAAAAGAAAAGTATAACTAGCGGTGGAGATAACAGAAATTATCGTACTAGAGATATTGAAATGAAATTTGAAAATAATGATTTCAATCCTGAAACTCAAATTAGAAATCTGTTGATTGATGCCGGTAAATTTACGACACAAGAAAAAACGCAGGAAGATATTTTTAAGAAAAAGATAGAAGCTAAGCTTTTTACTGCTAATCCAATGCGTTGGGCAGACTTGCAGGAACGTGCAGCAATAAATACAGATTGGAATTGGTACTATCCTTCTGCTTTAAAGGATGCCAAGGATCAATATGTAGCAAATGGTTTTTGGGCAGAAGATGGCGATATGCTGGATAAAAATCCCCCGTTACCAAAGACTAGTGTTGCTATAAGAGAAATCAGCCGTGATGAGCAAGGTTTTGTAACCTTGAAGCTTATTCCGAGTAACGGTGATGTTGTGTATTGGGAAATAAACCAACCGGCTACCAAAAATTCTTCAGTGGTTAAGGATTGTGGTGCTTTTCTAACGAATGATATGGTCCTGTATTTTTATTGCGAAGATTCATCAGGCATGCATGAAGCTGGTGAGTGTAGCAAATGGGAAAACAATGTTTCTGTAAAGCATAGATTTTATGACGCTAATGGTTCAAAATACTGTGAATTGCAGGCAGACAACCCAAATGTACAAATTCGTTATTCAACAGATGGTTCTAATCCAAGAGGTGGTGGAATCTATGTTGCACCGTTTATTGTAACCAAGGAAGCCAGCCTGTTACAGGCAGTTACATATTATAAACCATGTGATTTATATGGCGAAATTCTTCAACAGGCAATACCTGTTTTTGGAGATGAAACTGGCAAGCAAGAAGTTCATGTTGATAAAGATAAACCTTTGCAGTTAAAAAAATCCATTTCTTATACTAATAATAAAGATGTTTACACTTTTATTAATGACATGAAGAAATACGGGTTTGAAGTTTATGTCAGCAGCATTAATATCGAAGATACGCATAACAAAAATCATTATCTTGATATTTGTTCAGGCGACAACAAATGGTCTGCGGTTGTTTTAGAGCAAGTTCTGAGTACCATGCGTGAAGGTGTTATGCAGGGTATAGAGACAAAAGTTGGTATGGAGCTGGAAGCAATACAGTTTACCAGTGGACAGCAATTTTTGGACTGGGTTGCTTTAACTAAAGCTGAGCTTGAAGAGTTTGCTGGCTGCATCAAGCAGTGAGGTTTAATTCTATGGCAAAGAAAAACACTTTAGGTTTTGGTTTTCTGCCGGAAGAAGACCAGCATCACTTTCTGGTATTGCTTCCAACTGCCAGTAAGAAACAGAGCGTAGTTATCTATGAACGTTTTGTTTGGGATGATGCAGCAGTGCAGACAAGTGAAATATATCCTGCAACAGGGTATAAGAAAAAAATTATATTGGACTATGATAAATGGGAACGCGTAAAGGATGCTTTAGAAACGGAATTTAACAGAACTCTTAAAGCTACGAATAGAAGAGTTGCTCATTTTAAATCTGGTCAAAATCCTGTAGAAAGATTGCTGGGAAAAGAGATGCTGGTATTGTTATGGGCAATTGAGGATTGTGATCCTACGCTCATACCGGTGGCGATAAAAAACTGGCTTGGCTTTAGCAGAGAAGAACGCTGGTGGCTTTTTACAATGACGAATGCAATTACAGGAGATGCAGATAGTAAGCGTGGTTGGCGTATAGCGCTGCGTTATGCTATTACTGATAACTTTCAAGCTGAAGAAAAATCGCAGCAGGATTTGTTTGCAAGTCTCATGCAATAGAAAGGCGGGAGAGAATGCTAGATTACAGTAAATCTTTTATAGAAGAACAGTTTCCGGTAGCTAAGCTTTCTAAAGAAAGCTATAGGGAGCGTAAAGCTGGCCGTAGCCAGACATTAACAGGACTTGGCAAATGGTGGGGCAGAAAACCATTGATATTAGTGCGAGCTGCTTTGTTTGGTGCCTTGTTGCCTGTTTCTGATGATAAAAAGAAGGATAAGGATGTATTTTTGCGCATTCTGACTATGGATGAGGATGGTTTGCGTAAACGTGCTGAATTCCAGAACAGCAAAAAGAGGGATTATGTTGCTCCGTGGGGAGTTACATACGAAACAATTCTTAATGAAGCTTGTCGTCCGGAAGAGATTGACGGACCAAGCGAAGAATCCTGGAAGATTATTAACGAGCATTTGGAAACTGAGGCGCATAATTTGCAGGAATTGGCACAGGCATTAGGCAAAAAACGCTTTGGACACATTCCCCAAGTAGGTGACTGCTTTGCTGGTGGTGGCTCCAATGTTTTTGAACCGGCTCGTATGGGTTGCGATGTTTATGGTTCTGACTTGAACCCCTTGGCAGGACTTTTAACATGGGCAGATTTAAACATTCTTGGCAGCAGTGAGGCAGAACTGTCCGAACTTAAAAGCTTTCAGGAAGAAGTGTTTGATGCTGTCTGTGCTGAAATTGATGCATTAGGTGTAGAACGTAACGAAGAAGGCCATGTAGCCAAGTATTACCTTTATTGCAATGAAACAACTTGCCCGGAGTGTGGATATAAGGTGCCGTTGCTTCCATCCTTGATTGTCAGCAAAAAAGAAAAGCTGGTTGTACAGTTCGAAGAAAAAGCTGATAAAACTATGGCTATGCACCTTGTAAAGGCTGTAGATATGAAGGCTGTTGACAAAAATGCTACTGTACAAAAAAATAAATTAATCTGCCCACACTGCCATCAGGCAACATCTATTGTTGCTTTGCGCGGCGGTGAAGATGGTAAGAATCTGCGTAAATGGGAAAAAACAGATTTTGTTCCGCGTGAGAACGATTTATTCCAAGAGCGTTTGTATGCAATCAAATATGTTGATGTCAACAAAAAAGGTAAGACCATTGATGGCTTGCGCAAAAAACCGGGACCTGTGACAGATGCTACCTTTGGTACAAGCTATTACCGTGAACCTAATGCACAGGATTTGGCTAGAGAGCAAAAAGTACAGTCTTATTTAGCAGAGCATTTTGATGAATGGCAAGAAAAAGGATATATTCCGTCTGCAGAAATATATGAGGGTGCAGAAACTTCCAGACTAATGAGAGAACGTGGTTGGAAATATTGGCATCAATTGTTTAATCCTAGACAACTCGTGATGCTTGGTTTGTTTATGGAGTCGTTTTCTAAGTATGCTAATATAGATAAGAAAATAGTATTATCTGCTTTAACAATGAATAAATTAGCAGACTTTAATTCAAAACTATGCATATGGTTTACGATTGGTGATAAAAACGAAAATACTTTTTATAATCAAGCGTTAAATACTATTTTAAATTATGGTACTAGAAGTAGTTATACAATATGGAGCACATATAATTTCCTTGGTAGCGCAAGGGAGATAAGTGATAATAACTGTATTTGTATTAATAGTGCTATTGACAAAAAACCGACTTGTGACATCTGGATTACTGATCCACCATACGCCGATGCAGTAAATTATCACGAATTAAGTGAGTATTTCCTGGCCTGGGATAAACCCTTAATAGAAAAAGCATTTACTGATTGGTACACAGACAGCAAGCGTGCTTTAGCTATCAAAGGCACCGGCGAAAGCTTTAATAAAGCCATGGTTGCAGCTTACAAAAATTTGGCAGAGCATATGCCTGATAATGGTATGCAGATAGTTATGTTTACGCATCAGGATACCAAGGTCTGGGCAGAACTGTCGATGATTTTATGGTCCGCAGGCTTGCAGGTTACTTCTGCATGGTGCATTGCTACAGAAACAGAATCCGGTGGCCTTAAGCAGGGCAATTATGTTAAAGGTACAGTTTTAATGGTCTTGCGTAAGCGTATTTCTGATGAAATTGCTTTTGAAGATGATTTGTACGAAGAAATCAGAGACGCAGTACAGGAGCAAATTGACTCTATGCATGAGCTTGATAATGTTGCCAGTCCTGATTTTAATGACGGCGATTATCTTTTAGCTGCCTATGTTGCTGCACTTAAGGTTTTGACTTCTTATGCTGATATCGAAGGACTGGACGTGCAATATGAGCTGGAAAAGGCACGTGAAAACAATACTGAAAGTCCTGTAACAAAAATTATCAATACAGCACGCAAGGAAGCCTACGATTATCTTGTACCTGATGGCATTAGTCCGGCAGTATGGGCGAAGCTGGCAGCAGAAGAAAGATTTTATCTTAAAGGCTTAGGCATGGAGCTTAACGGCGTGCATACGCTGGGTTCTTTTCAGGAGCTGGGCAGAGGTTTTGGCGTGCGTGATTATGATGACCTTTTAGGCAGTACAAAATCAAACGCAGCAAGATTAAAAATTCCTACGGAATTTAAAGCTAATAAAGCCTTTGAAGATGGTTTAGGCAAATATCTGGTGGGACAACTTCTCTTAGCTATTGGTTTTTCTGCAAAAAAAGACAACGTGCAGGAAGGGTGTTCCTATTTAAAATCACACTATGCTGATAATAACGAGTATTGGTCTTTGCGTAGCAGAATGGTTGATATTTTAGAATTTATGAGCAAGGTTAAGGGCAACGCTAATGTTGCTTATTGGCAGGATATTGCTGAATATATTGTGATGCTCAAGGAAGCTGTACGTAACGATAGTTTGTAATTAGTGAGGTTGCTTTATGCGCAGGTATTCTTCTTTACATGGAGAGCTTTTTTCAGATGTTCTCGCTAAAAATTTGATAGGTGCTAAAAGCTATGACAGAATTGCAGGATATTTTTCCTCATCTATTTTGGAGATTGCCGGAGAAGCCATTGAAAAGATGGATGGAAAGGTGCGTATTATTTGTAATTCTGATTTAGATGTTGAAGATGTAAAAACTGCCAAATTGGCTACAGAGGCTTTAAGTAAGGAATGGTGTGACTTTAAGCCTGAAGAGTTGCCTCCGAATAAAGCACGCTTTCAAAGGTTATATGATTTCCTTAAATCAGGAAAATTAGAAGTTAAAGTTTTACCAAATAATGCTTTTGGTCTTGAACATGGAAAAGCAGGAGTTTTCACTCTGGCAGATGGTTCAAAAACAAGCTTTTTGGGTAGCGTAAATGAATCATATAACGGGTGGAAAATTAATTACGAATTAGTTTGGGAAGACAATAGCCCTGAAACAGTAAAATGGGTGCAGGAAGAGTTTGATGCGCTTTGGAATAATCAGTACGCAGTTAATTTATGTGATTTTGTTATTGAAGATATTGGACGTATATCCAGACGAACTGTTATTCCAGGTGTGGAAAAATGGCGCTCTAATACCGGTAATGCTTCTGCTGTAACAATTGAATCTGTTATCAGTCGTAACGGTTATGGCCTTTGGGAGCATCAAAAATATTTTATTGACCGTGTTTTTAAAGAACATAAAAAAGCTTATGGCGCAAGATATATTTTGGCAGATGAGGTCGGTTTGGGAAAAACAGCACAATTGGCCATGTCAGCTGAATTAATTGCACTTTATGGCGATAAGCCTGTTTTGATTATTGTTCCCAAAACCTTGTTAGAGCAGTGGCAGGGAGAATTGCGTGATTTATTAGGAATTCCTTCGGCTATCTGGAATGGAAAAGTTTGGGTGGATGAAAATGAAATTATCTACCCGTTGCCTATTGAAAAGTGTCCGAGGAGAATTGGTATTATTTCCCAAGGCATTATCAATAATGGCAGTGAAGCATGCTATAAGCTGAAAAATAAGCTTTTATCATTAAACTACGAATGTGTAATAGTTGATGAAGCGCATAGGGCCAGACGCCGAAATCTTTCCGACAAGAAGCTTGGACAAAGCCCGGATATGAATAATTTGTATAGCTTTTTAATGCAGATATCATTAAAAACACATAGTATGCTTTTGGCGACAGCAACACCTGTACAGTTATACAAAATAGAAGCATTCGATTTGCTGAATATCTTATCACAAGCAAATGCTAGCGTTTTAGGTGATAAGGGGAGCTATTGGCGTAAACCGAATGAGAATATTCTAAAAGGGTTGGAACTGATTACGGGTGAGATTAGTGTCGATAGTATTACTGAAGCTTGGCACTGGATGAGTAATCCTTTGCCGCCTAGCGAAGAAAGTCCTAATGTTAAACTCATACGTTCTAGTGCTGCAATGACAGAAGAGCAGTTTAACTGTGATAAGTTAGTCAGCGAATTTCCTATTAATATTCAAAGACGTATAGAGCGTTTGGAAAGGGATTTTTTTGCAAGCTACAATCCATATATTAGGCATATAATACGCAGAAATCGTTCTTATCTTGAAAATACCATTAATCCGGAAACTCATCAGCCATATCTGCCCAAAATAGAAGTTGTTTTATTGGGAGAAAACAAAAAGGATTCGCTGATTCTTGCCGGGTATTTAGGTGCGGCATACAGACAGGCAGAACATTTTTGTGAATTGATACAAAAACGCTGTTCTTCTGCAGGTTTATTTAAAACATTGCTTTTGCGTCGTATTGGCAGTTCAATGATTGCAGGTTACAATACCGGCAAGAAAATGCTGGAAGAATGGAATATTGTTGATAATATCCTGTTAAGTGAAGACCTTGAAGATGAAGAAATTGCTTTATCAGATGATTTGAAAGAATTAACGAAAGAGGAAACTGATACATTAAAGCTTTTTGTCAGTTACTTAAATAATGCTAACATATCTAAGGATACTGATCCAAAGTATAATATGGTGAAAAATATATTAACTTTTGGAGTTACTTTAGATAATGGAGAGAAAACTGTTCCGTGGAAAAAGTCTGGTTGTATTATCTTTTCGCAGTATTACGATACTGTAGAATGGGTAGCCAAAAACATTTCTGAGGATATAGATGAAGAAATTGGCGTATATGCCGGCGGCGATAAGTCTGGTATTTTTTACCACGGAGAATGGCGTACTGAATCTAGAGATAAAATAAAAAAACTGGTCAAAGAACGTAAGGTGAAAATATTAGTAGGAACAGAAGCTGCCAGTGAAGGTCTTAATCTTCAAACTTTGGGGACACTGATAAATTTTGACTTGCCTTGGAATCCCACAAGGTTAGAACAAAGAAAAGGACGTATACAGCGCATAGGGCAGACCAATGATGTTGTATATGTTTACAATTTGCGTTATCGTGACTCCGTTGAGGATAGGGTGCATGAATTGTTATCCTCGCGCTTAGAAAGTATATATAAGATGTTTGGGCAACTTCCTGATGTTCTGCAAGATGTTTGGATTGATGTAGCTGTAGGAAATATGGAGGAAGCTAAGAAGAGGATAGGTACACTTCCGAAAAAGCATCCTTTTGACGTAAAATACAACGAAGAAGTTCAAAATGTAGACTGGGAATCTTGTGATGAAGTTTTGAATAAAGATGCTATCCGCAATAAGTTATTAGAGCAGTGGTGATTAGCTGTAAGTACATAGGTTGTTTTGAAGCATTGAAAATTCGTAACTGACGCAAGCATACCAAAACACTAAAGGCGTTCTACCCAACTGCGGTAGAACGCCGTTACTATTCCTCCGCCATCTATGCTATAATAATATGTAGAAAAACCAACGTGAGGAGCGATTATCATGAAATACGTTGCCTGTTACGGCGATTCTTTGGTGCAGGGCTTTCCCTTCGGCTCACGCTATTCCTGGACCGCTCAGGTGGAAAAGCTGACGCAGATTAAAATGCTTAACTACGGCGTCTGTGGTGACTGCTGCGATGATATCATCTACCGCATGCGCCAGTACGCGCTGCCGGAATATGTGCATCACGTTATCTTCCTCGGCGGGGCCAACGATATTCTGCAGGGACGCCGCATTGAGGATATCAGCCGCGATTACAAGCGTGTGCTGGAGTGGTGCGAGGAAAAGCAGTACAGCCTGTGCGTAGTGCTGCCGTTCATCAGTACGGAGCAGGCGCTCAACCGTCAGCTGCTGAACCTGCGGCAGGAGGCAGAGCATATCTGCGGCGGCAAGGCCTTCCTGCTCGATTTGCAGCCTGCCATCGGCATGGACGCCGGGGCACGCTTCAAGGCCTACGTTGACGGCATTCATCCTAAGTCCCAGACGTATGAGGCGATGGGAAGCTATGCAGCGCCGCTGATCTGGAAGTGGCTGAAGAACGAAAAAGAGGCTTAGAAAAATTTTTAAAGGTGACAAGTAAAAATACTTGACAAGCATCGCTTTATGCTTTATACTTACATAGTCGACTAAATTTCGAGAGGGATAAATATGTCAGCAGAAGAAATTTTTGCGCAGCGTATGCGCTTAGGCAGGCTCTTTGATATTTACGGCGGTCTTCTGACAGCTAAGCAGAAGCAATGCCTGGGACTGTATTTCTATGACGACTTGTCTCTGAGTGAGATTTCGGAGGAGCTGGGCGTTTCGCGTCAGGCTGTCCACGACCTGCTCAAGCGTGTTGAGCAGCTGCTAGAACGTTATGAAGCATCACTGAAGGTGCTAAGCCGCGAGGAGGAGCTGCATGCTAAGCTGCAGCAGGCAATTGATTTGCTGGAAACTCCGGATGAGGCAAAAAAAGACGAGGCCGTGCAAATGCTGAAAGAGCTTTGCAGTGAAGGTAGGTAGATAGAATGGCATTTGAAAGTTTATCTGAAAGATTACAAAATGCATTAAAGATGTTCCGCGGCAACGGCAAGCTGACTGAGGAAGATTTAAAGGCTCCTATGCGCGAAGTGCGTATGGCGCTTTTAGAGGCCGACGTTAACTTCAAGGTTGTTAAGGACTTTGTAGCCAAGGTTAAAGAGCGCGCTGTTGGTGAAGCGATCGGCGAAGGCCTGAATCCGCATCAGCAGATTATCAAGATTGTTACGAAGAGCTGATTGAGCTTTTGGGCGGTACCCAAAGCAAGCTCACTGTTGCTCCCAAACCGCCGACAGTTATCATGCTGGTTGGTCTGCAGGGCGCAGGTAAAACCACTACCGCCGGTAAGCTGGCCAACTACCTGAAGCGCAAGCACAAAAAACCGTTGCTGGTTGCAGGCGACGTTTACCGTCCTGCTGCTATTACTCAGCTACAGGTTTTGGGCGAGCAGCTGAATGTGCCGGTATTTACTCTGGGCGACAAGGTTTCTCCTGTAGAAATTGCCCAAAAGGCCATGGAAAAAGCACATAGCCTGGCATGCGATACGGTAATCATCGATACCGCAGGCCGCTTACATATAAATGAAGAGCTGATGGAGGAGCTGCGCAACATTAAAGGCGCTGTTCATCCTCAGG
>OLRA01001690.1_pt1 | contig 24940 bp, 20 predicted proteins | sample 1673011 | NCBI WGS metagenome assembly OLRA01 (sample SAMEA3136746, study PRJEB25190) | human gut metagenome | reverse complement strand
TTATCCATTGCCATAACCTGAGCGCGCATAGCTGAATTTATATACGGATCCGGTGTGTCTATTTTAATTGTTTCCGCAACTCCCTTAAAATAATTAACGCTGTCATTGAATATTTCTCTTGCGTTTGTCTGATATTCATTAAAATATTTGTTTTTAGACGGACTATCTGTCGTAATCATCATATACACCGTATTTTCGGTATTACCGTCAGTCGTACCTACTACCATTGGTTGATTTGCCGCTGTTGAGGTTAATAACGCGTCCACTCCTGAACTGTACATTGACGAGTCCTTTGCGGCATAATACATTTGATGTGCCGCTTATTGTAGCATATGAGCCTGTGATACTGAATGAATTATCAGTAAAGGTCGGAACAGTTGAATTTGTATCAGACGGACTAAATTCAAGTGCGCTTGAATTTCCACCCGTAGGCTGTTTACTGTCTATTCGGTTTCCGCCTGCCGCTGCAACTACCAGCTTATCCTTTACACTGTCGGGAAGCTCCGCTTTTACAAGCATAGCGTCGATTTTGTCCGAGCGTGTATATGTCAGCTTTATTTCACCCTCAAAGGAACTGTCTTTTATGACATATTCCTCGTGTCCGTTTACATATCTTGCAGTTATATTGCTCATTTCATCAAGCCATTTTCCGTCCTTTATTCCAAGAAACATATGAGCGAAACGGAAAAAACTTGTGCCTGTACCCGCATTTGATAATACCAATTTCGGTCTGTCGCCGAGATAATAGATATATCTGAACGAGGTTTCGCCATTATCGTTTGTATGCGCCGCATATATAGGACGCGTATAATTTTTGTTTCCGTTATCAATTTCAAAGCCGGTCGCATACTCCCGGGCGGGAATATCTAAGCTTTGCCACCATACTGACTTACTTTAAACGTGAAAGAGGAATGGCGTATGGGTGATTTCAAAAATATCGAAATATAGAGATAATAACATGAAAAACAAATGTTTTAGGAACAGAAATGACGAATTTGATATTTTTTCCTTATTTTTGTGTGTCCATTTTTGAATGATATGATACAGATAATACGATTAAAAGGAAAAGACAAACATTTATATCGGCTTGTGGCGCCGATGGTGATGGATCCCGAAGTGATACGCGCAAACAATAATTACCCTTTCAAGACGGGCGAAGAGTATGTGTGGTTCATTGCGATTGAAGATAAAGAAGTGGTGGGCTTCGTGCCGGTGGAACAGAAAAGCCGGAAGAAAGCTGTAATCAATAATTATTATGTAAAGGCAGAAGACGCCGGACGGGAGGAAATCCTGTCGCATTTGTTGCCTGCCGTTATTGCGGAATTCGGGCCTGAGAGTTGGTTGCTCAATTCGGTCACACTGGTACAAGATAAAGAAACATTTGAAAAGTTTGAATTTGTATCGATGGACAAGAAATGGACACGGTATGTAAAAATGTATAGATAACTTATGGCGAAAAAGAAAATAGCAGGCACAAAGAATGTATATGAATTAGCACAAGAACGACTGAAAGTTATATTTAATGAATTTGATAATATATATGTGTCATTCTCCGGAGGTAAAGACAGCGGGGTACTGCTGAATATGTGTATCGATTATATCCGGAAGAATAACCTGAAGGTACGTTTGGGAGTTTTTCACATGGATTATGAAATCCAGTATAAAATGACCATCGACTATGTGGACCGGATGCTGGAAGCTAACAAGGATATTCTGGATGTGTACCGGGTATGTATTCCTTTCCGTGTGGCTACCTGTACCTCGATGTATCAATCCTTTTGGCGTCCCTGGGAAGATAATAAAAAGAATATATGGGTTCGTTCCATGCCTAAAAAGGCAATGACCAAAGATGATTTTCCTTTTTATAATACAACCATGTGGGATTATGAATTCCAGATGCGTTTTGCGCAATGGATACATACTAAAAATGACGCTGTGCGCACTTGTTGTCTGATCGGAATCCGTACACAGGAAAGTTTCAACCGGTGGAGATGTATCTATATGAGCCGTAAATTCCAGATGTATCATAAATACAAATGGACTTCAAAAGTAGGGAATGATATTTATAATGCCTATCCTATATTCGACTGGAAGACGACGGATGTATGGACGGCCAATGGAAAATTCCAGTGGGATTATAATACTTTATATGACCTTTACTATCGTGCTGGAGTCAATTTGGAGCGTCAGCGTGTAGCAAGTCCTTTTATTAACGAAGCGCAAGAGAGTCTGCAACTTTACCGGGTGCTAGATCCCAATACCTGGGGCAAAATGGTCGGAAGGGTGAACGGTGTGAACTTTACCGGTATGTATGGCGGTACTCATGCGATGGGATGGCAGTCGGTGAAACTTCCCGAAGGATATACATGGCGAGAGTTTATGTATTTCTTGTTGTCCACTTTGCCGGAACGGGCGAGGAAAAACTATCTTCGTAAACTTTCAGTGAGCGTGAATTTCTGGCGGACAAAAGGTGGATGTCTAAGTGATGCTACCATCCAAAAGTTGATTGATGCGAAAGTACCGATTATCGTTATGGACAACAGTAACTACAAAACGTTGAAAAAACCGGTACGTATGGAATATCAGGATGATATCGACATTCCGGAATTCAAAGAAATACCCACGTATAAGCGAATGTGTGTTTGTATTCTTAAAAATGACCATGCCTGCAAATATATGGGATTCTCACCTACGAAGGAGGAGATGAGTAAGAGGAGTCAAATTATGGAACAATATAGAATCATAGTATCATGAGTGTAGATAAAAGCCCTGTTTACGAGGTAAAAGCGGTACCCGTAGAAAAAGTATATGCGAACGATTATAATCCGAATGTCGTTGCACCGCCTGAAATGAAGTTGCTGGAACTTTCTATTTGGGAAGATGGCTTTACAATGCCATGTGTATGTTACTACAATAAAGATGAAGACCATTATATACTGGTGGACGGCTACCATCGCTATACGGTATTGAAAACTTCCCAACGAATTTATAAGCGTGAAAACGGCTTATTGCCGATTGTGGTGATAGACAAAGACCTGTCTAACCGTATGAGTTCGACCATCCGGCACAACCGTGCGCGTGGAATGCATAACATTGAATTGATGTGCAACATTGTTGCGGAGCTTGATAAGGCAGGTATGTCCGATCAATGGATAATGAAAAATATTGGTATGGACCGTGATGAATTGTTGCGTCTGAAACAAATTTCAGGACTTGCCGATCTGTTTGCTAATCGCGAATTCAGTATTCCTGATGAGGTGGCACCTACGGAAACTGAGCGTAAAACCTTATAATCTGATAGTTATATATATACAGAAATTGAGCATTTTGTCATTTGGGCACAAATTATACAAGTTATTAGCTTATTTTGTTGTATAAAACAGCTAGTTATTCTGTCTAATTTGTGCCTAAGTTGTGTCTAAATGACACAGAAAACTATAACTTCCCTCCATTGTCCAAGTTTTTATGAGAGAAACTTGGGATTTTTTTAATGTTCGCATATCGAAAGAAATGAGGATATTAAATATTTTTGTTGTGAATTTCGTAACCCTCTTGTTCACTACCTGCATAATTAGCCCCTTTATTCTAAGTTGATTCTCTGTAACAGAAATGAATACAATTTTGTATCTCCTTTAATATTCCGAAATTTGCAATATGAGATTTGGACAAAAATATTGTCCTGAGAGAAAAGCAAAAAGAGAAATAAGAGAGATATACAAGAAGTAGAAGAAAGTATATTAGAGAATTAATGAGAGAAATAACAAAACTTACAATCAGTATTTTATATTTGATTTTTTTATTATCTGTGATGTGTGTGCAGGGGTCGAATGTGACCGGCACTCTCTTTCAATTAACATCGAAGGTGACAACTTGTGCGGATATATATGCCAGGTTGTTGACTAAGCCGTTGAGCAATCCTTTGCTTGGCTCTCTGTCTTATAGTGACACTCAAGAAACTATCCCCATGAATTTATAACATTAAAAACAGGAAATTTGGAAAAAGAAGTTCATATTAGACAAAGGGAAGCTGTTCCTGCTACGGGAAGTACACTTCAGCTCATGCCTACTGGAAATTCAAATTCGGAGGTGTATGAAATCGATTATTTCTGCCTTACGGGCGAAGTGGATGAAAGTGCTAAAAATTGGATTCGTCTGTATTCTTCCGTAATGCCGGAGGGACATATAGGAGAAGAACGCATTATCGTTGAAGACGGTAAGATATATATTAAGGTATTGCCTAATGTAGAGGCGGATTCCAGAAACGGAATCGTACATCTCACAACAATGGCGTCTTCCGTTAAAACGGGCATCAGTAATGTGCAACGCATAAAAATAGATGTTACTCAATTGGGGCAATAAATAACAGTAAATGTGATATAAATGAAGAAAGTTGCTATACTCATATTATTCATGCTCGGATGTGCTATTTCCGAGGGTTATGCCCAGAAGGTTGCGTTGAAAAGCAATCTGCTGTATGACGCTACCACTACCATGAATTTGGGGTTGGAGATCGGACTGGTGCGTAAATGGACGCTGGACATTCCGGTCAATTATAATCCGTGGAAACTTTCCGACGGCAAACGCCTCCGTCATTGGGGGATACAACCCGAAGTTCGTTACTGGTTTTGTGAGAGTTTTCGCCGTATGTTTATCGGAATGCACGGACATTATGCCGATTTCAATGTAGGGGGATGGCCCGACTGGTCTTTTATCAGTGACAATATGCAGCATACGCGTTATCAGGGATATCTTTATGGTGGTGGCTTTTCCGTAGGATATTCGTGGATTCTGAAAAAACGCTGGAGTATAGAAACATCTGTCGGAGTGGGATATGCGCACATTGTATATGACAAGTATCCTTGCGCTACCTGTGGTACGAGATTGAAGGAAAGCAGCAAAAATTATTTCGGACCTACCAAAGCAAGTGTGTCACTTATTTATGTAATTAAATAATAAGGAGTATGATAATAAGAAATATAGGTTTCCTTGTGTGTATGTTGGTGGTTTGCAGCCTGAATATAAACACAGCTATGGCTCAATCCCGCTCTTACGAAGGTGGCATTACTGTGAATCCGGTGCGGTTGGAACAGAAAGGTGATTTTATTCATGTCGATGAAAGTCACTCCCAGTTCTTTTGCCACATTGCGGGGAGCATCCAGATAGGCACCATGCGTATCGAATAAAACGGTTCCCTCTTTCGGTTGTTCCTTTTCCCCCGGTGTACGGCGGACATCTTTTGCGATGGCATCATCCTTCGGCTGCACAAAGTTTCGACGGACGATAGAGTTGAACAACACCGGAATTCCACCTTTGGCGCGGGTTTCATTCACATACCGACGAAGAATTTCATCAAAAGTACTACCCGGATCGGTGTGACGGGTAGAGTCTGCTTTCTCATCATTATGGCCGAACTGGATAAAGACATAATCTCCTTTCTTCACCTTAGAAATTACTTTTTCCCAGCGTCCTTCGCTGATAAAGCTCTTAGAACTTCGACCGTTGGCGGCATGATTGTCTATCCGTATGTCTTCGGAGAAGAATCCGGGAAGTACCATTCCCCAACCACGTTCGGGATTTCCTCCGTCTATTTTCTTGTTAGCCATTGTCGAATCACCTATCATAAAGATAGTGATGACCGGTTTATCTGCACGAAATGCAGAAAAAAGAATAAGAGCCGTTGCAAGTAGCCCTACCATTTTAACCCTAAGTGTTTTCATATTCTTCATCCCCTCCTACGAGTTTTATTTTTTGTTTTTATCTGCCACCTGCAACGTTTTGCTTGTATCTTACTTGCAATCAACTGATTGCAGCGTTGCAGATACTGTTGCAGATACCGTTGCAGATGTTTATCTGCAACACCTTATATAATCCTGTTTTGCACGCAGGCAAATTCAGTTTCCACGCATAGGAACTACAGTTTCCCCGGGAAGAAACGCTAGTTTCCACGTAGAGAAACGACAGTTCCCACATAGGGAAACTGCAGTTTCCTGCCTTGGAACGGGAGTTTCAAGCTAGGGAAAGCAAAGAGCCAAGCCCGGAAACAAGAATTTCAAGCTGCATAAACAGTCGGAAAACCTACGTATTTTTATTTATAGGGATACCAATTACTGCTTTCCTTAAAGATATTTTGCGGAGTATACTTCATTGCCTCCTTATTTGTCAACTGTTTAGCCCATGCCACACGCCCGGAAGTATCTGCGCCCGCACCCGTATTTCCGAATTCGGCATAACGGGCTGTCTTTTCGTTCTCCGGATTCCTCCAATTGTGCCATCCTTCGGGACGGATATGATTACCAAACTCACAATTGATAAAGACCGTTGCCGCATAAGGACGCCACGGACGACCTAAATATACTTTTTTCACTCCCGGAGCGGCCGTCAACTTACAGTTTTTGAAAACATAACCGAATTCTTCACTTTGAGGAGTGGAAGCGGCAGTGATATACGAATCACGTTTACTATGCAGTTCGCAATATTCGAATAGAGCGGTGGAAGGACCAAAAATAAAATCGGTAGTTCCCTCGATATAGCAATTTGTGAATAAGAGACGCGCTCCTTCGGTTCCTGTATAAATAGTATCCTGATTTCCCAAGAAACGACAGTTGACAAACATCAGTCTGTCACCTTCGGTGTGAAGAGCTACCGCTTGCCCCAGTGGAGCCGCATTATTTTCAATCGTCAGGTCTTTGAAAGTGATGTCATTTCCCTCCACTTTTACCGTATAGGTGCGGAAAGTACCCATCTTATTGATATTGGCATGGTCATCATAAGTGATAATCGTTTTTTCTGCGCTTTCGCCCACTAATTGCACATTCTTTACCCAGGAAGGAATGACCAGTTTTTCTTTGTATATACCGTTCTTGATATAGATCGTCACCGTATAATCCATAAAAGCGCGGACAGCTTCCACGGCTTCCTGAATGTTACGATACTCCCCTGTCCCGTCGCGTGCCACGACTAATGTGTCTTTGCGTTGCTGTTGTTGTGCATAAACAGATGTTGCTCCCACACCCAGTAGAAGCAAACACATCATTCCTTTAAAAATACTCCTTTTCATTGTCGGAAATTACTTTTGTAAACGTTCGTATTCCAAGCTAGCCATAATAAAAGGTCCTACGGCTTTAGGATCGTTATTGCGGATAGTTTCATTAATATAATAGTCATAATCCCCGGAACGATAGCCCTTTCCCCCCAATCCTGCCACTGCACAAGCCTTGGTGATGGTTACCAATCCGTTCTTGTCCACTTCGATAAAATTATCCAGGAATCCTTTGTAGCCCTTCAATGCCACATCCAGATAAGACTTATCAATATATCCCAAACGAACCGCCTTAAAGAGCGAATAAATGAACATAGCGGAACAGGAAGATTCTACGTAATTACCCTTATCACCACTCCGGTCCATCACCTGATACCATCCTCCGGTCTTCGGGTCTTGAAGTTTCTTCACCTGCACAGCTACATTATTCAATATATCAAGCAGGGAATCTCTTCCGGCTTCATGTTGCGGAATAAATTCGAGCACATCCACCAATGCCATCGCATACCATCCCATCGCACGTCCCCACGTATGTTTCGACTGTCCGGTCACCGGGTCCGCCCAACGTTGAGTGCGGCTTACATCGCACGCATGACGATAAAGACCATTTTTAGGATCGTACGTATGACGGGCACAAGTGACAAACTGGTTGATTACATCTGCATAGTCCTGCGGAAGATTATTACGGAATGCATATTCCGCGTAGAAAGGAGCTCCCATGTAAATTCCGTCCAGCCACATTTGGTGGGGATAAATCTTTTTATGCCAAAAACCACCGTCCTCATTACGCGGTTGTCCTTCAAACTGGCTATAAAGCAGGTCGAGCGCTTTCTTATATTTAGGATTCTTGGTCTGCTCATAGATACGGAAAAGGATTTTTTCGGAGTTGATGCGGTCGAGACTGTAATCGGTTAATTTATAAGCGGTAATGCTTCCGTCTTCGTGCACCATTGTATCCGCATACGCGATGGCGTAATCGCGAATTTTCTTGTCGCCATAAGCGTCGTACACATCGAGCATGGCTCCCAGTTCAAGTCCGTGGCAATAATCCCACTTCAGTTTCGGCTGAAAGTCGAGCTGCCAGGATTCGGGGTAACGGATCATTTCCGATTCAGTCAGTCGCACAGACCAGGGAAGTTTGCTGTCTACCTGTTGTGCCGATACGGAAGCGGTCATTGTAACCAATAAAGCCACTATAAAAAAATTATAAAAAGGAGTTCGTCTCATGGTTTGTTATTTTAAGGATTCAACATAGTCTTTTTTCACGGTACGAAAGTAGTGTTTTTCCTCCAAACCCAGTGGGATTTTTTAGTCAAGTAGGTGCATTTTTTGTTTTTCGTGCACGGAAACGACTAATTTTGTGCACGCAAACGTCAAAAATGTCCATTTTTGATGCAATATCTCATAAATTAAGAGTTTCGTTTTGGAAGAAAGCAAAAAAGGTCTTACTTTTGGCACGGTTTACAACTAATACCCTCTGGGGAAACACAGGTAATTTATCATTAAAACAGAGAAAAAATAGAACAGAATGGAAGAAGTATTTAAGTACATTATCGGTCTTGGAGCGGCAGTAATGATGCCAATCATTTTCACGATTTTAGGAGTATGTATCGGTATTAAACTTCCCAAAGCGCTGAAGAGCGGTTTGTTGGTTGGTGTCGGTTTCGTTGGTTTATCAGTAGTGACGGCATTGCTCACCAGCAGTCTGGGTCCGGCATTAAGTAAAATGGTTGAAATCTACGGATTGGAATTGGGAATTTTCGACATGGGTTGGCCTTCTGCTGCGGCGGTAGCTTACAACACTTCAGTCGGTGCTTTCATCATCCCTGTTTGCTTGGGAGTTAACTTATTAATGTTGCTTACCAAAACAACCCGTACCGTCAATATCGACCTTTGGAACTATTGGCACTTCGCATTTATCGGTGCTATCGTCTACTTTGCTTCCGACAATATTTATTGGGGATTCTTCGCTGCCATCATCTGTTACATCATTACACTGGTAATGGCTGATATGACTGCTCCTGCTTTCCAGAAGTTCTATGATAAAATGGACGGTATCTCTATTCCTCAACCGTTCTGCCAAAGTTTCGTTCCGTTTGCTATTGTAATCAATAAACTATTGGATAAAATTCCGGGATTCGACAAGCTGAATATCGATTCTGAAGGTATGAAAAAGAAATTCGGATTGATGGGTGAACCGCTGTTCTTGGGTATCGTAATCGGTTGCGGTATCGGCGCATTGGGTTGTGCCAGCTGGAAAGAAGTATTGGATAATATTCCGGGCATTTTAGGACTGGGTATCAAGATGGGTGCGGTGATGGAATTGATTCCACGTATCACCAGCCTCTTTATCGAAGGTTTGAAACCGATCTCTGACGCTACCCGCGAACTGATCGCTAAGAAATATAAGAATAACACCGGTTTGAGCATCGGTATGAGCCCTGCACTGGTTATCGGTCACCCGACTACCCTGGTGGTATCTCTGCTGTTGATCCCTGTCACTATCTTCTTGGCTGTTATCCTTCCGGGCAACCGTTTCTTACCGCTGGCTTCTCTGGCAGGTATGTTCTACCTGTTCCCGATGATTCTGCCTATTACAAAAGGTAACGTAGTGAAATCATTTATTATCGGCCTGGTGGCATTGATTGTAGGTCTGTATTTCGTAACAGGACTGGCAGGCTTCTTCACACTGGCTGCTAAAGATGTATACGAAGCAACAGGTGACCCAACAGTAAACATCCCCGCCGGTTTTGAAGGCGGCGCGCTTGACTTTGCTTCCAGTCTCTTCTGTTGGGGTATCTTCCACCTTACTTACAGTCTGAAGATTATCGGCCCTGCCATCCTCGTGGCACTGGCACTCGGAATGGCTATCTACAACCGTATCCGCATGACTAGAAACGACGCAAAGAACGCATTGAACAGTAATAAGGAATAAGTAGAAAAGCCTTTAACTGATAATAATAAGTGGTATATAATATATAACTCAATAAAAAACTCGAAAGATGAAAAAATTAGCAATTGCAATGATGTTGGGTATCGCAGCAATGTCTGCCTCCGCCCAGGTGAATTACAAGATGCAAGTGGCTTGCAGCCCGCAAGACGTGAAAACGTATGATACTAACCGCTTGCGCAGTAGCTTCCTGATGGAAAAAGTAATGGTTCCAAACGAAATCAACGTTACTTATTCTATGTACGACCGTCTGATCTTCGGTGGCGCAGTACCTGCAACAAAAGAATTGGTACTTGAAACAATCGACCCGTTGAAATCTAAATTCTTCCTCGAACGCCGCGAACTGGGTGTCATCAACATTGGTGGCGAAGGTATCGTAACCGTAGACGGTAAAGAATATACGCTGAAATTCAAAGATGCTCTGTACGTAGGTAGAGGCAAGCAGAAAGTGACTTTCAAGAGCAAAGATTCCAGCAATCCTGCTAAATTCTACATCAACTCGGCTACTGCCCACAAGGAATACAAGACTCAATTGATTACTATCGACGGACGTAAAGGTTCTCTGAAAGCAAACTCATTTGCTGCCGGAAAGCTGGAAGAAAGCAACGACCGCGTTATCAACCAGTTGATTGTTAACAACGTACTTGAAGAAGGCCCCTGCCAACTGCAAATGGGATTGACTGAACTGAAACCGGGTAGCGTATGGAACACCATGCCGGCACACACTCACTCTCGTCGTGTAGAAGCATACTTCTACTTCAATGTACCGGCAGGAAATGCTATTTGCCACTTCATGGGCGAACCTCAAGAAGAACGCGTCGTATGGATGCAGAACGAACAAGCTATCATGTCACCGGAATGGTCTATCCACGCTGCTGCCGGAACAAGCAACTACATGTTTATCTGGGGTATGGCAGGTGAAAACCTCGATTACGGAGACATGGACAAGATCAAATATACAGAAATGCGCTAACCGTTGCGTATTCCTGTATGACATATAATTTTTCAGACGCAGATAACGCGGATAGCACGGATCAAAAATAAGAATCCGCATTATCCGCGTCATCTGCGTCTAAAAGATTAGACTCATTTGCTCTTGATTCACAAACTCGTTTATCTTCTTTCTGTATTACCCCCAACGTTGCAAATGATAATGCTATGAGACATTTTTATATCCTTTGAAACAAATAGCATATATAATGCAACGAATAATACATGATTTTGACCAATTTTTACAAATAAAATTCAGTCGAAATACCGACCTTTGTCAACGAAACAAAATCTATTTAAATCCATTATCATGAATGCATTTCAAAAAACAGGCGAAAAGATGACAAACTACAGATGGACCATCTGTGCTATGCTATTTTTTGCTACTACAGTTAACTATCTCGACCGTCAGGTTCTCTCATTGACGTGGGATGAATTTATCAAACCGGAATTCCACTGGGACGAATCTCACTACGGTACTATTACTTCTGTTTTCTCCATTGTATACGCTATATGTATGCTGTTTGCCGGTCGTTTTGTCGACTGGATGGGAACTAAAAAAGGATTTTTATGGGCTATCGGTGTCTGGTCGGCAGGTGCTTGTCTTCATGCCGTTTGTGGTATTGTCACAGAAGCACAAGTTGGACTTCATAGTGCAGCAGAACTGGCAGGTGCCACAGGAGATGTGGTAGTGACTATTGCTACGGTCAGTATGTACTGCTTCCTCGCCGCCCGCTGTATTCTCGCTTTAGGAGAAGCCGGTAACTTCCCTGCTGCTATTAAAGTAACTGCAGAGTACTTCCCTAAAAAAGACCGTGCTTATGCTACTTCTATCTTTAATGCTGGTGCATCTATCGGAGCATTGATCGCTCCTCTTACCATTCCTATTCTGGCAAAAATGTTCGGTTGGGAAATGGCATTTATCGTAATTGGTGGACTTGGCTTTATCTGGATGGGATTCTGGGTGTTTATGTATGATGCCCCGTCGAAAAGCAAACATGTCAATCAGGCAGAGCTTGACTACATCGAGCAAGATAATCGCGAAGCAGGCAGTGCTCCAATGACAGACGAAAAAGATGAAAAGAGAATGAAGTTCTGGCAATGTTTCAGCTACAAACAAACATGGGCCTTTGTCTTCGGTAAGTTCATGACTGACGGCGTATGGTGGTTCTTCCTTTTCTGGACTCCGTCTTATCTGAATACACAATTCGGTATCAAAACCTCCGACCCGCTGGGTATGGCGTTGATCTTTACGCTTTATGCAGTGACTATGTTATCTATCTATGGTGGTAAACTACCTACTATCTTCATCAACAGAACAGGTATGAATCCGTATGCAGCCCGTATGAAAGCGATGCTAATCTTCGCCTTCTTCCCGCTGGTTGTACTGTTAGCACAACCGTTAGGTACTGTTTCTCCATGGTTCCCGGTTATCTTAATCGGTATTGGTGGAGCTGCTCATCAATCCTGGTCGGCCAATATATTCTCTACCGTAGGCGATATGTTCCCAAGAACAGCTATTGCAAGTATCACCGGTATAGGTGGTATGGCAGGAGGCGTAGGCTCTATGATTCTTCAGAAAGTGGCAGGTAACTTGTTCGTATATGCTTCCGGAACAACGATGATCGACGGCAAAGAGGTGGAAATGACAAAAGAATTACTCGAACAAGGAGCACAATTCGTACACCCAGCCATGACATTCATGGGATTCGAAGGCAAACCAGCCGGATATTTCGTTATCTTCTGCGTATGTGCAGTAGCTTATCTGTTGGGTTGGGTTATCATGAAGGCATTAGTTCCGAAATACAAACCTATCGTATTAGAGTAAATCTATTCGAACAGATAGAATCATTAAAAACAAAAGAGTAACTCGTCGCCGAGTTACTCTTTTGTTTTTAACCAATTATTCAAAAAAATGAAAAATGAAAAAATAAAAAAGCCTCTTCTCACGAAGAAGGCTTTTTAGGTTTACTTATCCTGCATCATCCTCCTGCAAAATTTTTAACCGAAACACTAGAAACAGTGTTTTTGCATTCCTATAATGAAGTATAGTAAACGTTAAGATGAAAAAAAGGGAAGTCTCACGACTTCCACAATTCTTCTAACCTTAAATCTAAATCTCTATGAAAAAAACGTGTTGCAAATATAGACGTTTGTTCAACATAGAGGTGTTAATGAATTGCATAAAGAGAGAATAAAAACTAACATCTGCAAAATGATGCAATTTTTCAGAAGCTTTCTATTAATTTTAATAAACTTTTATAGAGTGGATTGCGTTCGAGGAGCTCGGGAACTCCTGTAATGAACATCTGTTTTCTTGCACGGGTCAAGGCAACATTCAGTTTCCGGTCGATCAAAACACCCTCTTCTTCCGTCAGATTGGATAGAAATTTTAGTTGGTAAGGGTAGTTGACACAGAAGGAATAGATTATTACATCACGCTCGCTTCCCTGGAACCGTTCTACTGTGTCAACTAGAATTCGGTTCAGAGCTGGAATACCTAATGATTCTATTTCTTTTTTTATCAATGCTATCTGACTCCGGTAAGGGGTAATGATTCCTAAAGTACGGGATTCGTCAAAATCTGTCTGATGATCTTCATAAATGCGAGCAGCTAAGTCGGCAACAATACGTGCTTCCGAATAGTTGATCTTTGCAGACGCTCCGGCCTTCTCCGGCACAGAGGGATAAAAAGCCAAACGACAGATGGTATCGGATGATTCTATTTGGTGAGGCAGGCCGACAGGGATCAGACGCCCTCCATAAAAGGCACGATTAGCAAACAAAGCAACTTCCGGATGCATTCGCCCTTGACGGCATAGCATATCGTAGGAACGATGAACTGTTGCAGTACAGTTCCGGTAGAGGCGTTCAAACAAGGAATCTTTCAGATTGGTCAACCCGATAGACAGTAAAGATTCATCATAAATGGCCGATTGCTCCGTATTTTGCTGTACGACAGCAGGCAGTTGCTTATGATCTCCGATCAACACAAACTTATCTATTGCATCTTTTCCGTCTTCTCCACGTGCACAGAGGATGCCTAACAACTGCGGTTCCAATATTTGGGTAGCTTCATCAATAATGGCTACATCAAAATGCTTCAAACAAAACAGTTCCGGTTTGCCGGAAATAGCCGCTACCGTTCCCACAATAATCCGACAATTCCGGATGCGTTCGTACACTTCCGAACGACGGTTACAAGAGGATAATTCATTTTCAATCAGATGCCCGCGGTAGGCTTCATCACATGATAATTCACTTCCCACACGTATAAAATCAACTGCCGGATCAATGGAAGCCAGCGACTTGCATATCTCATCGACAGCCCGGTTGGTGTATGAAAGCAAAAGAATCTGCGCATCTTTATCTGCATGAAAAGTCTCTACCATTTTCTTCAGGGCACATGAAGTTTTGCCTGTTCCCGGAGGTCCGATAAGAAGGAAATAATCCTGTGCGGCTTTTGCTTTCAGGGCGATTCGCGTAAAATCGTCTTCCGAACGGGAAATCATAGGATCCAATGATTCATCAAACCGAGGAGGACGCTGTGACAGCAACAAGTCACGGCGTTCCTTCCTTGCAGAAAGATAAATATATAACCCCTGATACATCGAGCGGAATGTTGTATCCATTGTATCATGTTCTATCGCATAAAGGCTTTCGGCAGGAAGTACGGATGGGTTCTGCTGGGTAGCACGTAAGCGAATACCTATTTCGTTTTCTGTCAGGTATTCAATATTACCCTTGAAAACCATTTTATTGGTAACGTTATCTGTATCGCGGTTACGTTCATAAAGGATAATGGCATCGCCTTGACGGAAATTAGGTAGAGAAGTCTCTGTTTCAAGAGCTTCACTTCTGACAGTCTTACTTGCAGAGGCTTCATTTCCGGTAATATCATTTCCAATAGCTTTATCTCCGGTAATGTCATTTCCAATAGCTTTATCTCCAGTAATATCATTTATGGTAGCCTCATTCAACAAAGTTTCCCCAGCCTTTTCCTTTTTAAAGAAAGAAAAAGTAAGTCCGGCTTTATGTTCATCGGCAGCATGATTCTCCTTTATTCTCAAATCATAAATGATTTCTCCGGCCTCGCATTTCTCCGCTAATGTAGAAAGCCATAAAGAAGCTGCCCCGGTACGTCCTTCATAATCCACATCACCGGATTTTGAAGTATAAAGTTCCTTTGTAATGAAGTTGTACACCGCATAGAAGTAATTCTTTTCCAGTGGAGAAAGAGCTTTCAGTTTCGATTGAAAGTTATCAATAGAGGGACGCAGGTATGTTTCCCAAAAACGTCCTTTCAATCCTCGTTCATTCAAGGTGGAGGCATTGATTTCTTCCAGTTTTTGTGCCGTATATTCCAGACTGTTGCGTAGTTGGACGCCATATTCATCGGCCACAATACGGTTACGCAAGTCAATCACCCGACGTACCATCGCCCATGAAGGACGGGAGGGATAAAGAAGCGGATAACGGGTATAAAGCAAATAGGCTTTCACTTTCCGGTGATCCATTCCCATTGAATATTGCAAGACTGCTTGATAAAGTAACATCTGTACTTTATTATTCTCCTTCGGCTCTACCTTGCCTCGGATAGCGTATTCATCCGCCTTACCGGATTTCATTTCTATGAAAGAAGACATGTCCCGCTGCATATAGTCGAGACGTCCCTGAAGTCCGAGTGCTTCACAGATATAAGACGGTTCGAGCACGGCATCCGTCTTGTCCAGTTCATAACCGGCTGCATGAAAGGTATCATTGACCGTTTCACGAATATGATCGAAGTGCAGTTTGCAGTCCTCAAAGAATTGGCGTTCTTTCTCTTTGTCGCGCAAATCGGAACAGGCAGCCAGCTCAATAGGATAACGCCGGAAGGCTTTCTGCATACAGGTACGATAATCTATGTCTTCACTCTTCGCATGAATCCATTCGTCCAGGAAAAGATTGGCTATATTTCCCAGTAACAGAGGCCGGGCATTTTCGATCGGTTGAAGACGGGAAAGAAAATAATTGGCCGGATGATGCCCGTAATCACGGAAACACTCTGCCAAAGAACTGATGTCAAGTAAATAATCCGGTTCGAGTACAATGAAAGAAGGAGTCAGGATTCCTGTCTCATCCACTGCAACATCCAATAAATTGACCTGGGCATGACGCCAAAGCAGTTTGCACGTTTCTGCAAACTCTTCATTGATTTGAGGGATATTATAACGAACTAAATATGGTTTCTCCGAGACTTCGTCCAAGGGAGTCACATACAAATATTGCTCGTCGGCATACTGGAAGCAGACACGCATCCGCTGCACTCGTTCGCGGGCAGGAGGCGCAACCAGGTAGGTGGCATCCGCACGCGGAAGTAGCCGGTATAGTTCCATGGGAATATCCTCTTCCAGGAGTTTACGAATAAAGAAAGCTAACGTTTTCGCATCGCGCAAGAGTTGTTCCCGGTTGGGCTCCTGCTGGCGGTTCAAGATAGCATTCGAAGTGAGCCGGAAAGTATGCAGCCGGTTCTGCAACAGAAAGACCGACCTTAGCCGCCACGAAACTGATTCGTGCGGAAAGGTCGGTCATCTGTAAGCTTTCGTTTTGCATTTGCGCGCGACAAATACGCTCCAGCAAGTCGCGCATTTGCTTATATCCTACGGCAAGATAAGCATCTTCCGCCCGGCAAACTGCTAAAAGGATTTCATAAGATTCTATCGCTTCACTCTTCGGACAGGGCAACTTCATCTCCAGCTTCATCTTCAACTTCCTCTTCTGTTTTCTTCTTGTCTTTTATCATCAAAATACTCATCTCGTACAACAGATAAAGCGGAATAGCAACAACACTCAAGGTGAACGGGTCGCCCGTCGGAGTAATAATAGCAGCAGCTATCACTATGACGACAACCGCATGACGGCGGTATTTCCGCAGGAAGGACTTGTTGACCACTCCCATTAAAGAAAGCAACCATGTAACCAATGGAAGTTCAAAAGCCAATCCCATGCAGAGAATCAGCATCATAAAATTGTCGATATAAGAATTGAGCGACAGGATATTCTCCACTTCCGAACTCAACTGATAAGTAGAAAGGAAACGGAGAGTCAACGGATAAACCATAAAGTAGCCCAACAGTACACCGATGAAGAACATCAGTGTTCCGATAGTCAATGCTTTACGCACGCCCTTTCTCTCATTCGGATAAAGGGCGGGATTGATGAAACGCCATATTTCAAAAAAGATATAAGGCATAGCCGTCACCACCGACATCCAAAATGCTGTCGACATGTGAATAAAGAAAGGAGCAGCCAAGTTGATATTGACCAGCTTCACATAAAATTGTTGCGTGAAGAAGTCATCGGTCAAATCAAATGTTTTACCGATATGCCGTAATAAATCGTAGAATATGAAATCATTGTGGCAAGGCGCAAGTATTACATGGTCGAAGAGGTAGGGCATAGCAATAAAATAGCCTATTGCCAATACAAACCAAACTCCAACTACCCGAAAAAGTACCTTACGCAGTTCGTCCAAATGATCCCAAAAGGTCATTTCTGCCATCCGTATGTTGTGCTCTTTTAGTTCTTAGAAGGATCTACAGGTTTGTCCAACTCGTCTTTAGCCTTGTTTATTTCATCTTTCGCTTCGTTTACACCGTCTTTGAAGCTCTTTACGCCTTTGCCTAATCCGCGCATCAATTCAGGAATTTTCTTTCCACCAAAAAGAAGAAGGATAACCAAAGCGATAATAATCCATTCGGAACCACTGGGCAAAAAGCCTAACAATAATAAGTTTGTCATAAGTTTATTTGATATAAGAGGTTTTTAATAGTTGCTGCAAATATAATCATTTTCACCACAGATTACACGGATTCACACAGATTTATAGCTTATCTTTCGATTTATTGCTACTATATATTCTCTTCAATCTGTGTGAATCCGTGTAATCTGTGGTGAATTAATCCTGATAATATACCCGTTTCACCCGTGTCGATATACTTGTCAACACTTCATAAGGAATCGTTTCCAGCTTATCGGACAACACCGTAATCGGCAGATCATCACCGAAGATGATAGCCTGATCGCCTTCCCGACAATCAATATCCGTCACATCGATCATGCAAACGTCCATACAGATATTCCCTACATAAGGAGCTTTCTTTCCGTTCACCAGGCAATAGGCGTTGCCGCGTCCCAAGTGGCGGTTCAGTCCATCCGCATAACCGATAGGAATAGCTGCAATGCGTGAAGGACGTACCAAATGCCCCATCCGACTATATCCGACTGTATCTTCTTGAGGAACATCCCGGATCTGAAGGATGGTAGTCTTGAGCGTACTTACATTATGTATTATCGAATTGTCTATCGGGCTGACTCCATAAAGTCCGATTCCCAAGCGCACCATATCGTACTGTGCTTCGGGGAAACGTTCGATTCCTGCCGTATTACAGATATGACGGAGAATCTTATGAGAGAAGGCGGCCTGCAATTCTTGCGAACCTTTCTCGAACAATTCAATCTGTCCGCGGGTGAAAGCGTCGAACTGTGACGAATCACTTCCTACAAAATGAGAGAATACCGAACGGGGAATCACCGCGCTCTGATTCTTCAGTCGACGGATAAGCAATGGAATATCCTCTACCGCAAAGCCCAAACGGTGCATACCTGTATCAAGTTTCACATGAATGGGGAAGTTGGTGATTCCTTCTTTCTCCGCAGCTTTGATAAGTGCGTCGAGCAGATGGAAATTATAGACTTCCGGTTCCAGTTTATAATCAAACATGGTTTTGAATGCGGTAAGTTCCGGGTCCATAATGATAATAGAGGCGGTAATGCCTGCCTTGCGGAGTTCGGAACCTTCGTCAGCAACGGCTACAGCCAGATAATCGACATGGTGTTCCTGTAGCGTCTTGGCAATCTCATACGAACCTGCACCATACGCAGACGCTTTCACCATGCAGACCATCTTGGTTTCCGGATGGCGAAGCATAGAACGGTAATGGTTCAAGTTGGCTACCATCGCCCCGAGATTTACTTCAAGAATGGTTTCATGCACCTTCAGTTCGAGGGCTTCGGATACCAAATCAAAGTTGAACACGCGAGAACCTTTCACCAGGATTACTTCCGAATGAAGCGATTTAAGTATATTGGATGCAAGGAGTGCTTCTGTATTAGGGAAGAAGTAACGTTCGAGATCATCATCAAAACGGGCCGAACAAGAAGATATCTCCTGCCCTACTCCAATCAGTTTATTAATCCCTTTGCTCTGTACCAATTGTGCCACACGCCGATAAAGCGTAGCGGTACTTTGTCCGGTTTCCAGTATATCCGACAGGATAAGCGTCCGTTTCAAGCCTTTCTTTTCCGAGCGGCGTACAAGGAAATCGAGAGCAATATCCAATGATGCCAGGTCTGAATTGTAGCTATCATTAATCAGTACACAGTTATTCTTCCCTTCTTTCACCTCCAGACGCATGGCAATCGGTTCGAGACGGGCCATCCGCTCGGTTATCTGGTCGGCAGGTGTCATCAGGTAAAGACAAGCTGCCAGACAATTCAGTGCATTTTCAATGAAAGCGTCATCGATGAAAGGAATACAGAAAGTATTATCCATCTCCAGATAACGATAGGATATAACGGTATGATCTTCTTTCTTGGTCACACGGCTGATATACAACGGGCGTTCAATGTCTGTACGGCTCCAGGCAATCTCACGTGCCGTCAGCATTGATTTTGCGACACAATTGCTGATTAACTCGTTATCACCGTTGTAAATCACGACATCACAGTCTTTGAAAAGCGTCAGCTTTTCCATGCATTTCTCCTGCAAGGAGAAGAAGTTTTCCTGATGGGCACCACCGATATTGGTCAGAATACCAATAGTAGGCTTAATCATTCGTTTCAAAGCTCCCATCTCCCCCATCTCGGAAATACCGGCTTCGAAAATACCCAGCTCGGCTTCTTCAGAAAGTTGCCACACAGAAAGTGGGACTCCGATCTGCGAATTATAACTGCGTGGAGAACGAACGATGCAACGATCCGGGCTAAGTAACTGATGCAACCACTCCTTCACAATGGTTTTTCCATTACTGCCGGTGATACCAATCACAGGGATTTTAAATTTATCACGATGTGTTTCAGCAAGCTTCTGCAAAGCTTTCAGAGGATTGGGAACGATGAGGAAGTTGAGAGTTGAGAGTTGAGAATTGAGAGTGGGCTGCGCACCATCATGCTGCATAGAACTCTCAACTCTCAACTCTCCATTCTCAACTTCTTTAAAGTCTTCTTCCGTAATTACAAAATTACGTACGCCCCGGTCATATAAATCGGGGATATAACGGGCTCCGCTATTTCGTTTGGTAGTTAAAGCAAAAAAAAGAGTTTCTTCCGGAAAACTCAAAGAGCGGCTGTCTGTTAGCAGCCAATCAATAGTCGCTTTATGTTTGCCCACACGGCGGGCACCGATACTTTTGGCTATGGATTCAATCGCATATGACATAGTTCTGTTTCTTTTTGAAAATCTAAGTACGGGTATTTTCCGATAAGTCGTTCTATTTTTAACACTATTTGTCCTAAAAAGCGTTGATACGCCTCTGACTCGGGATGAAAGGGCTTGTGCGCCAAGTCCCGGCGGATGTCTTGCACAGCTACGATAACCTGCTTTGTTTCAGGAGAAAAGAAGGTTTCGGAGAAGCGTTCCCACAGGTAACGAATCGCCAGAGGAGACGGATGCAACATGTCATCGGCATAGAAGCGATAATCACGTAATTCGTCCAATATGATTTCATAAGAGGGGAAATAGAACACTCGTTCCGGGAACAGTTGTTGCAATCGGTCGATGGCGAGTAGCAGAGTCGATTTGCTTAACTGGTTGGCGTGCATCCCGTCGCGTATATGACGGATCGGGCTGACTGTAAACAACCATTTCAGATCCGGATTCCGGGCTGACATTTCGGTGATGAGTGCTGTATAATCTTCTACAATTTCTTCAACAGACAGAAGCCTACGATTAAATTTATTCTCAGGCAGTTTATGACAGTTAGACACTACCTTTCCCGTTTCTTTCTGCTCATAAACATAAGCAGTTCCAAAAGTCAACATCAGCCAGTCAAGTTTTTGCATAGCCTGATGAACTTGTAACAGCCGAATATTGATATTCTGCAATGTACTTTCCAAGGTAGGTCCAGAAAAAAGACCATGATGCATAGGACTATGCCAAAGGTCATTATGGAAAAACAAGTCACCCTTCTTATATACTTTTCTTTTTAAGATTTCAATCAGAACAGCAGAAAGAGAAGAAGGGTTGTAAAGAATACCAAAAGGATTCAAATCTAATTGAAATTTGGCATCTTTCAAAAAATTCCCTACATTTTGGACAAAGCAAGATCCCATCATGAGTATTTGTCCGGCATGAGTAATAGGCGGTAAACCAACAGGTAACTCTATTTGTGTACGGAAATCCATATTATTTTCTCTTTAAAAATTTCAAACTATTCTCCAAGCACTACCCAATACCCATATCGTTTGCTTCCTACGCGTTTTAATAAGCCCAACTCCTGTAAACGTGCCAAGTTATATTTTATACCATCGACTGTTATACCTTCAATATGACTATTTAAATCCGCCCGTGTGGCCTCCGGATGTTCTCTTAGATAACTTAAAATCATATTTTGGGCTTCTGTTAATTTCTGGGTAGTGTATTGGGTAGTAGATTGGGTAGTATGTTGGGTAGTATATTGAGCCGGTCTTCGTTCATTATCGGCACTATCTTCCATATTTATATTCTCCTGATAGTTCTTTTTAATAAACTGTACTTGAAAAGACAAACCAACCTCCTTCCAACATAAATCAATTTCAGGATAAGATTTCATTTCTTCAGCCACCATTTTCAATCCATTACCCCATTGGTCAATGATGCCAAGTCTTTTAAACACAGGAGCTATTACTTTATTTCTTGCCGAATAAACAATAGAGGGTGGTAAAAGCCCAGGACTTGTGATCTCAACCATATCATCATATATGGCAACTTTGACATCTTTTCCTGTCAGAGAATAATCTCTATGTACAATCGCATTACGGATAATCTCCCTTATTGCCTTCACTGGATACTCCCAACGTGAAACCGTATATACTCCCTCTATATTTGCTGCTTTATTAATATGCCGAAGTACAAAGTTATAAGTTTCTTCCGCCTGTAACCCAATGTGGACAATAATACTTTTTTGATCTAAAAACTCTTCCGTTCCTGTCCCTTTGAAACGGGCACATTCAACTTTGGCATTCGGAAACATAGAATTACGCAAATTATCATCCGAAAATAGAAGTAAAGCTTTTGTAGGATATTCTTTATCCTGTTCAGTCTTAACCAATTCCAGTTTACGAAGCACTTGAATATTTAAATCTTCACCTGTTTTCTCTTTGTAGAGTAATTTAAACCCACTTATATCCAATTCATCTGCGGACTTATCCATGACAACCTCACTATCAAAAGAAATATTTCTCCGTCTCCGCTCTAACTCTGCAATAATTGTTTCATCAGCTAGTTTATTGGTTGAACCAACCCTAATATAAGTTCCTTTCAGCTTCCCTTTATCTTTAAGATAGTAAGGGGGCATACTTCCACGATAAATACACACTTTAATAAGGTGTTTGTCCTCTATAGTTAAAAAAGAGACTTCAGGTAATATAATCGGATAACATCTATCATATATTAAATTACTAATTTGCTCTTCAATACGAGGTAATTCTTCTTCGGACAACCCTATTATCTGTCGCGGGTTATCATTGATACCTATATAAATTTCACCTCCCGCATCATTGGCAAAAGCCACTACAGTTTTTGCTAAATCAGAATTTGTAGGAAGCTCACCTTCAAATTCTAAACGCCGACCTTCAGACTGGTTTATAAGTTCATTAATAGACATCTATTGAATATATTGTTTTTTAAACTTTTTCTCGAAGCAAAAGTACAATAAAGATATGACAAATAATTGGAGAAGCAAAAGAACTTTCTTATCTTTGTCTTTATCTGATAATCAAACCAACAAACTGCAAAATATAATTATCCATAATATGAATAACATACAAGTTAGCCTAAAAGCAGATAACCAAAACGGAATACTATCCATACAAGGAGTTGATTTATTTAGTATCATAGATACCGACTGGAACTGGAACAATATTTCATTCATACAAATCAGCTATCAATGAATATTTCTAATCAATTATTGGATGAAATAGCCAATGAATGCCAACCATTATTTAAAGGAATAAAACAAGAAGACATACATGTAAAATGATTAGTTCATTGATAAAAAGTAACCATTTAGATTAACTGGATAGTTAACCTACTCTCATTTATTCATTTATTATTGGTACTACAGACTGATTAGACAGTAGGAAACAAAATAAGTTTTTCGCCGAAAAGGAGGTCGAATATACTTTCTTTTCGTATTTTTGCACTAAATTTCCTAGAATCATGAATAGTGAACCAACATATAACTTGTTAAACTCCATCAATTACCCCGAAGACCTACGTAAACTAACCGTAGAGCAACTGCCGGAAGTATGCGGTGAACTAAGGCAAGACATTATTAAAGAACTCTGCTGCAACCCCGGACATTTCGCCGCCAGCCTGGGGACCGTGGAACTAACCGTAGCTCTGCACTACGTCTACAATACACCATATGACCGTATTGTATGGGACGTGGGACATCAGGCATACGGCCACAAGATTCTTACAGGACGCCGTGAAGCATTTTCTACGAACAGAAAACTCGGTGGAATCCGCCCTTTCCCGTCTCCGGAAGAAAGCGAATATGATACTTTCACGTGCGGACACGCTTCCAATTCTATTTCTGCCGCTCTTGGTATGGCTGTCGCAGCCGCCCGGAAAGGAGACGCCAAACGCCATGTAGTAGCCATTATCGGCGACGGATCAATGAGTGGCGGACTGGCTTTTGAAGGACTGAACAACGCATCTGCCACGTCGAACAACCTGCTCATTATCCTGAATGACAATGATATGGCAATCGACCGCAGCGTAGGAGGCATGAAGCAGTATCTTTTCAACCTGACAACTTCTAACCGCTATAATCAGCTACGTTTCAAGCTCTCGCGCATGCTGTTCAAGCTTGGCATTTTAAACGAAGAACGCCGCAAAGCGCTCATCCGTTTCGGAAATAGCCTGAAATCAATGGCGGCACAGCAACAGAATATTTTTGAAGGGATGAATATCCGTTACTTCGGTCCGATAGACGGACACGACGTAAAGAACCTGGCAAGAGTATTACGTGACATCAAAGATATGCAAGGACCTAAAATCCTGCATCTGCATACTATCAAAGGAAAAGGATTCGGACCGGCAGAGAAACACGCTACCGAATGGCATGCTCCCGGCAAATTCGATCCCGTCACCGGCGAACGTTTCATTGCCAACACCGAAGGAATGCCCCCGCTTTTCCAGGACGTATTCGGAAATACACTGGTGGAACTTGCCGAAGCCAACCCGAAGATTGTCGGTGTCACTCCCGCCATGCCCAGCGGCTGTTCGATGAATATACTAATGGAGAAAATGCCGAAACGCGCTTTCGATGTCGGTATTGCCGAAGGACATGCAGTTACCTTCTCCGGAGGAATGGCAAAAGACGGGCTGCAACCGTTCTGCAATATCTATTCTTCTTTTATGCAACGGGCGCATGATAATATCATCCACGACGTAGCGATTCAGAATCTTCCTGTTGTTTTGTGTCTCGACCGCGCCGGACTGGTTGGCGAAGACGGTCCTACTCATCACGGAGCTTTTGATATGGCATGTTTACGCCCGATCCCTAATCTGACTATCAGTTCCCCGATGGACGAACATGAATTACGTCGCCTGATGTATACGGCACAATTGCCGGACAAGGGACCGTTCGTGATCCGCTACCCCCGTGGACGCGGTGTACTGGTAGACTGGAAATGTCCGCTGGAAGAAATTC
>OLRA01001678.1_pt1 | contig 25127 bp, 20 predicted proteins | sample 1673011 | NCBI WGS metagenome assembly OLRA01 (sample SAMEA3136746, study PRJEB25190) | human gut metagenome | reverse complement strand
AGTTTTTGTGTAGCAACTTAATCTTAACACAAAGGTATCACAATGGACTATTTTTATTCAATTTTTCAGGTGTGCAATTTCATTATACAATGAGCCTTATATTTTTTGGTAGTACAATTTCAATCCACGCTCCCTCACGGGAGCGACCAAATCAGCAGCTACACAGGCAAGAACGGCAACATTTCAATCCACGCTCCCTCACGGGAGCGACCCTACAAATTCTTGAGCTGCCTGTGCAATATTTTATTTCAATCCACGCTCCCTCACGGGAGCGACTGGTTTCGCCGACCTTTGCGCTGGTCGGATCGCCATTTCAATCCACGCTCCCTCACGGGAGCGACGAAATTTGACGCTCATCAGCCTGCGACTGTCGTTTTTTCAATCCACGCTCCCTCACGGGAGCGACTATGTCCAAAAATCAAAGAAACCCCACCTTTATGTTTTCAATCCACGCTCCCTCACGGGAGCGACATACCACCAGCAACAGCTCCAGCAGCAGATCCAATTTTCAATCCACGCTCCCTCACGGGAGCGACAACCACGCATCGAGGAGGAATTGAGGTTCAGACGATTTCAATCCACGCTCCCTCGCGGGAGCGACTTGCATACTTGCCTTCCGTTCTATTGGTTGCGGAATTTCAATCCACGCTCCCTCGCGGGAGCGACTAAAAACCTCGGTCTTTCGGATGATGGTTTACCTTGATTTCAATCCACGCTCCCTCGCGGGAGCGACGCTTTCTAATTTTTTGTCTTATCGTGATCTTTCTGATTTCAATCCACGCTCCCTCGCGGGAGCGACATAAAGCCAATGATTGGGCAATTCGTTGCGTCCACATTTCAATCCACGCTCCCTCGCGGGAGCGACAAACGAGAAGCTGCCGACAAATACAGTTTAAGGCAATTTCAATCCACGCTCCCTCGCGGGAGCGACTTGTATTCGGCCGCAGAAAAGGAACTGCCAAAGATAATTTCAATCCACGCTCCCTCGCGGGAGCGACTTGTTTATAAGAAACAGTAGATACAGATTTACTAAAATTTCAATCCACGCTCCCTCGCGGGAGCGACGATAATCGGATAGCCTTCTTCGGTCAGCACCTGCATATTTCAATCCACGCTCCCTCGCGGGAGCGACTGTTGTGAAACACGCCAACTACCATCAGAACCGCCATTTCAATCCACGCTCCCTCGCGGGAGCGACACATTCCACCTTTTTAATAATTTTCGTGACTTAACATTTCAATCCACGCTCCCTCGCGGGAGCGACCGAGTACAAATTATTGCCGTCAATTTCCGGTTTAAATTTCAATCCACGCTCCCTCGCGGGAGCGACCTGTGACACAGCGCTCACCATGCCGCAGACTGCATGATTTCAATCCACGCTCCCTCGCGGGAGCGACATTACTACGCTCAAAAAGTGTTTGATAATAACGAGATTTCAATCCACGCTCCCTCGCGGGAGCGACACTCGCTTCATCGTGATCACTTGCAGCTTTTTTTTATTTCAATCCACGCTCCCTCGCGGGAGCGACTGCTAAGTCTGCTATCATTGATACTAAAAGATTAATTTCAATCCACGCTCCCTCGCGGGAGCGACCATAATAACGCTGCAACATAAATGCTTGACGGAGTATTTCAATCCACGCTCCCTCGCGGGAGCGACTGAGATTGATGCGCGTGGCGGTACTCGTTATACTATTTCAATCCACGCTCCCTCGCGGGAGCGACTTCGTTTTGATGTATCTTGGAGAGTTTGACGATAATTTCAATCCACGCTCCCTCGCGGGAGCGACTCCATATGCAGCTAAATTACCTTGAGGAGTAGTAATTTCAATCCACGCTCCCTCGCGGGAGCGACCTGCGCCACAGTTAACAAGCACTATTGACGGCGTGAATTTCAATCCACGCTCCCTCGCGGGAGCGACGCCGCACGCCGCAATATGCCTAAGCCTGGTATTATTTCAATCCACGCTCCCTCGCGGGAGCGACGAATATTCGCAGCGAAGCCGTATAGCTGATGTCAAATTTCAATCCACGCTCCCTCGCGGGAGCGACTCTGTGTCGGTCACATCGACAAACATCATTGCAGGAATTTCAATCCACGCTCCCTCGCGGGAGCGACTAGGCTGCCTCGTAGTCTTTGCCAGCCACCAGCTCGATTTCAATCCACGCTCCCTCGCGGGAGCGACTCAAGAGCAAAAAACACATTATCGCCTGCCGTAATTTCAATCCACGCTCCCTCGCGGGAGCGACACGCAGAGTCTGTTGATTCATCACTCCAACCATCATTTCAATCCACGCTCCCTCGCGGGAGCGACTTTATGAGATTTAAGACTATTTACGATACTTACATTTCAATCCACGCTCCCTCGCGGGAGCGACTTCTTATTCTCGTAAGTTACAAAATTTAACTGATATTTCAATCCACGCTCCCTCGCGGGAGCGACAAAGGCGTTCAGCGTAATGTTGAGCGTCTTTTTTATTTCAATCCACGCTCCCTCGCGGGAGCGACTACCACCAGTAACAGCTCCAAGAGCAGATCCAAATTTCAATCCACGCTCCCTCGCGGGAGCGACGCTTGCGCTGCCTTCACGATTATACTTACCGGTACATTTCAATCCACGCTCCCTCGCGGGAGCGACAAAGCTAACGATTGGGCTATTCGTTGTGTCCATATTTCAATCCACGCTCCCTCGCGGGAGCGACTAGATAGCGCAGCAATCCCTATGGGGACCTGTACATTTCAATCCACGCTCCCTCGCGGGAGCGACTGGACAAATAGGATGTTATGAGCATGGCATATCAATTTCAATCCACGCTCCCTCGCGGGAGCGACCGAAGAGCTGTGTTGAACGTATCAAAAAAGCTGTAATTTCAATCCACGCTCCCTCGCGGGAGCGACTCTTCCAATGTTACCAGTTTTTTGTCCGGTACAAGGATTTCAATCCACGCTCCCTCGCGGGAGCGACCCCGCTCTTTCTGTATTGCTTTGCTATAGGCTCATTTCAATCCACGCTCCCTCGCGGGAGCGACCCTTAAACAATACCAGATACCCTTTATCAATCCAGATTTCAATCCACGCTCCCTCGCGGGAGCGACACTACTGACCAGGTTCAGTGCGCGTATGCTACTATTTCAATCCACGCTCCCTCGCGGGAGCGACTGTTGACACTGCAGACAATACTTTTGAGCTCACCATTTCAATCCACGCTCCCTCGCGGGAGCGACTAAATCATCTACAAATTTGTCAGCCATATCAGCATTTCAATCCACGCTCCCTCGCGGGAGCGACGATGCTTTGCCTAAAGAAAACATAAAAGTAATGATTTCAATCCACGCTCCCTCGCGGGAGCGACTCGCAAGCAATTCCAGCAGCTGACTCTTTGGCCGATTTCAATCCACGCTCCCTCGCGGGAGCGACTGGCAGCAGCGCACATTACAGTAAACGCTACCGATTTCAATCCACGCTCCCTCGCGGGAGCGACATAAGTTTGATTTCACTGCCAGACTGCTGCGGATATTTCAATCCACGCTCCCTCGCGGGAGCGACGGTATTCCTGGTCAAACGATTGTTATCGATGATATTTCAATCCACGCTCCCTCGCGGGAGCGACCTTTGCCTGACGGTTTTTATTTAAAATGGTTAGGATATTTCAATCCACGCTCCCTCGCGGGAGCGACGCACGGATTACTGCTTGCAGGTCGCTTATCTTTATTTCAATCCACGCTCCCTCGCGGGAGCGACCGTCGAGCGAGTTGATGGAGCAATTGGCAATAGCATTTCAATCCACGCTCCCTCGCGGGAGCGACCAAACATAGTTGTACTTGAGCCCCTCCATCGCAATTTCAATCCACGCTCCCTCGCGGGAGCGACAAATAGCATCATCATAGCGTCCATTCTCACGTTTATTTCAATCCACGCTCCCTCGCGGGAGCGACAGCATCAAAACAAATTACTTCTCTATTCATTTAAATCAAGCATTTTTTGCGAACTAGCTCAACTCAAATACTCAAAAATTTATTTTGATGTGAGAAAACTTATAGTTTCCCATTCTAGCTTAAGTTGCGAACCTAAGTTAAATTTTATGTTCCATATAACTTCGCACAGGATAATTCTGCACTATTTTTACTCATGCCAATCAATATGCAAATAGCGGTTCTTTAATTCGTTATTTCCGTTATATAGTAAATTCTCAAAGAATTTCTCTAAATACACCGTAGTAGCGTGAACTCCATTTTGTAAATCATTATAGTTTGCTCTAACCAAAGCATTACGGAAATACCAGGAATCCTTAGCAAAAGCTTCATTACCTATGGAATATCCTAAAGAATTCAAATACTTTATGATAAAAACAGCAGTTGAGCGAGTGTTTCCTTCGCAAAAAGGATGTATCTGCCATATATCACAAGTAAATTTTGCTATATGCTTAACGATTTCACTCTCGCTAAGATTTCTATAAGAAAATCTCTTTTCAGTATTAAAATCATAGTCGAGTGTCATAGAAATGCTATCATAGGATGCGTAAAAAACACTTTTTCCATTCAAAACCCATTCATTTTTACTAATATTATAGGTTCTGACCTCTCCGGCATGAGCAAATACATTCGCAAAAAGGTTTTTATGTATGGAAATCCAATAAGCAGGAGAAAAGCTAAATGTTTTTTCTCCCAATATTGCAGTAATCCTACCTGCTACAACATCCGCTTCTTTCGTTCCAGCTTCAATAGCTTTCCTATCGTTGCATTCCTCATAATAACTACTGATTTTATCATTAGCTTCACTAATAGTGATTTTGCCTTCAATATTCTCTTTAGCCGTTTCCAGTAAGTAATCAGAAGTAGAAAGGCCATCTACTGCCTGTAAGCCAATTGCGGTCTGCCAGGCAACTGTTTTTTCTTCCAGCTTGGGTTCACCCAAACGAATATATTCATTTAAGTCTTGATACCAATCTTTCTGCATATTACATTCCTTCTTTAACTTCGGGAACAAGACCATTCAATTCATCGACAACAATATCATAATCATCTGCAGACAGTGCCTCTGCAATACCTTCCTTAAGCTTTACTTTAACAGAACGATGAACCTTAGCAGAAGAGTACTGCCCTTCCTTGCAATTATGCTTCCACCAATACAACTTAACAACTTCCATAGAGCCATCCGGACGAGCCGAAGAAGCATCATTTTCAAACAGAGTTAATAAACATTTTTTGACAACTTCAGCATCTTCATCTGTAAAACCAGTTTTCGTTGCAAGCTGAACATTAATGGCACCCTTAATTTCATACATACCAAACTTTATCATGTGCTTCATGCCCATTGTATCAGAAGATTTTCCTTCTTTGCCATCTTTATTTTCGCCATTGACACTTTTGGTAATTTGATAAGAGCATACTTCAACGGGATCAATGCTTACTGCCTGATGAATCGAGATAGGTCCTCTTACACCTACTGAAACACCTGCTGCTTCTTTATCTTTTTTATTATTAAATGCGAATACCTGTCCAAAACTACGCACATCAAGCCAAGTTTCACATGTCCAGGCAGCATACTGCTCCGGACTAACTTTGTCACCTTTCTTTACTTTCTTATCGCTCTTATCTTCTGCTAAATGTTTTTCTTCAAGCTTTTTAGCAATAAGTGCCGATGCACGATCACTTAAAGAAGTAAAGCCATCATCGCTGCGATCATTAGACTGGACAAAAATAGGATATCCCAAATCCTGCATACGGTTACGAATTTTACGTTTAATACATTCAGCTGTAATTTCACCATAGCTGCCATAATCAATACGCGGGCGATTACCATTCAGCGGATCACCATTGGGATTTGCCATTTTTACACTTACCAATAATACAAAGTCAATTTTGTTGCTTAATTCTGCCATTTTACTTATCCTCCTCTTGTTTGTCTTTTTTAGATATATATAAATCATTGCGCTGATCATAATAACCCATCAAATAACAGGGTTCCAGACTTTTATTGCGGATTTTATCAGCTGTTTCACCTATTTTTCCCATAATTTCGCCAATAAGGCCCAAATAGAAGTTTTTTCTTGTGTCCGGCAAATATTTCAAATAAGGTCTTAAAGCACCATTAATATTCGCTGCACCACTTTCCGGCTTAGCACAATAAAAATTCCACAATTTATCAGCATGAGTTTCCCTGATATCATTATCAGTATAGCCGTACCGACTCTTCATTGCATCAATCTCTAGCTTTTCAAATACAGCTAATAATCTGCCATATAAATAATCACGATTCAACTTATTTTTATCAAGGCTCATATTCCATTCCTCCTTTTGGGCCTTATCATTATAATACTTTCTTATGACCGCACAAGCTACAGAAAGTATCTTTTCACGATTTTTCTTATTATAGCTTTTGGGCATTGAAGCCTTGGCAGTTAATGCCATTACTATATCATAAGGTATAGGTAGTTTCTCAATAAGACACTTAAACAGCCTCTGCATATGTTGTTTTAAAAGCTTATCATCAACTTCAACTTTGCTGTTATCATCATTGCCCCTCTGAACACCGAAAGCAAAACGCACTATATCATACAACAACGGTGATTGGATATTTTGATAAAAATACCAATAACAGCTATTATACCAGCTATTAATTCTTTCAAAAAAATCAGATGCCTTTAATTCATTATAATATACCAATGATAATCGTCCGGTTGTTGCTGCATCAAAAGCTGCAATAATTACATCCTCTTCATTAGGTAAATCATTTTTTAATCCTGCCAAGGTATTATTTAATTCCTTGCGATAATCCAAAGGAACAAAAATTGTTTTCTTTTTATCGCCAAATATACTCTTATTAAACTTTGGTACAGGTTTTCCTTTAGGATTCCAACACAAAAAAGTTCTATCAGATACGCAAAAGCTAGTTTCGGAATTATTGGCCAACCACTGCAAAATTACAAACACTTTCTGAAAGGTTGAATATCCTACACTGCTTGCTTGTTCGGCATCAGTAAAGCGTCCACGAAAAACAAAATTTGCAGTATCATTAGAAGAAATCAATTTAGCATTTGCCTGCATATTTACAATTCCTTTAGGAACCATAGGTGCAAGAATTTCTTGTTCTCCAGAAATCATACAAAGATCCATAATGAATTTCTCATTATTTTGCATCTGAGTGTCATAATAAGAAGCCCATTTTTGGAATAGCTGTTTATCACGCCAACATTCTTCTACGTCTGTTCCCAAAACACGCCAACGCACCATGCATTGCAATGGTTCTACACCATTAATTTTTTTGTCAGCTATTTTGTTATTTTTATCCAATTCCAAAAGTTGTTCTCTTACTAAATCCTTGACAATCGTTTCACCATCAAGATACTTTTTTATAGCACTTAGTTTTATATCGCCATATTCTGATGATGCTTCCCAATTTGCTAACAAATTCATATATTCCTGATGCTTGTTGTTTTCTGTAGGAATCAGATAATCTAATTTATCGCTTAATGGATGCGCTGCCGGATTCTTGCCGGAACGACTACCGGATTCTATTGTTACAGGAATAATAGTTGGCTGCTCAAAAGGCACATTAGGATCTTTACTTTTTTTATCCAATGCTCTTGCACTTACAAATTCGCCATTTAAATTAATGCTTGCTTCAATTTGTACATTTTTCAAAATATGAGAGATTGGTAACAAAGGCGATTTGCCGGCTTCAATCATTCCTACTAATGACTTATGGTATTCATATGTCTCATAGGCTTTATTAAACAAACTCATCTATTGTTCCTCCTTCCTCATGTTCGAACTCATCTAAACCACTAAAATTCTTCTTATCTTCAAAAATTTTCATTTTCATCGGATGAATTTTCTTAGTAGCAGTACACTCTTGGGGACGTATGAAATCAATAACACCCTTTTTCATAACTGGTCGCCAAAAACGTACAGTCATGCAATCCTTAGTTTCGGGAGAATAAAATTCATCCGGATAAGTAATACCATGATACATAACACCAAAAGCCAATTCATTAACATCATCATAGGCCCCAGAACCTTCACCAAATTTACAAGGCTCTACATAAGCCTGACATTCGCGTGTTCCCAAAAAAACATCTCGGCGGCCGCCTTTCAATATCATCCGTTTTGCAATATTATGGTGTTTATTCTCATTTCGGTCACCTTCCAACTCAGGTCGGTTCTTATTCCATTCAAAATGCGCCTGGACTTGATACCGGCAATTTTTCAGGTATGTATAATATGCCAAATCATTTCCATTACCAGTGTATTTAATTGGACGGACGCCTTTAACCTCTGTTTGAATCTGATTCATTACACGCACCTTGTCAATGTACCAAATGATGGTCGGCTTCCAATACACCGACATTAAAATACCTTTTAATGCTTCATATGTAGGCACCTGATAAGAACACTTCTCACCACCTACACGCATGATTGGATCACTAAAAAGTGCATAATTACCATAAACCTCAAATTCGACATTATTAGAATGCATATGACACCTCCATTGCTTAATAAAAAACTCCTTCGCCACCTATAGCATCTAAATTTAAACCAAGCTTATCATCATAGTAAGCAGAATCATTCAAGATATAGATGCCAAAGCAATCATTATATATTACTGCTGCATCTTTCTTTAAAATATCTATCTGATATTGATAACATGTAACAGTATATCCGGTTGCTTGCTTTATAGCTTCTTCCGCATACGCCAGATTATACATAGCTTTCTCAGAATTCAACTCGCTAATAACATCTTGCCCCTTCCCATAAGGCACTATCATTTCAACGGTATTATTATCAAAAACATTAAAATACTTTCCTGCTGTCTTTAACTGTTGCGCCAAAAAGTAACCATCTGCAACATCATGTTGATTTAACAATCCGTATAAAGACTTATGTAAATTAGGTACAAAAAAATCTTGCTCACCCTTGTTCATCATAGAGTATAGCTTTTTATAATAAAAGGAAATAGCTACATCGGAGTTCAAGCTAGTATAATGTTTTTTTATTTTAACTTCCTGTAATAAACTTTCAGTAGCTCTTTTAGCAGTTTCAATCTCTTTAAGCCGATGAAGTTTCTCTCCCAATAAATTTACAATGTAAACCGACTCTAATTTATTTTCGCCATTTCTATTGCATCTTCCTGCTGCCTGAACAATACTATCCATTCCAGCCTGTAATCTAATAACACAGTTAAAAGAAATATCCACACCAGCCTCAATTACTTGAGTTGCAACGCAAACTATTTGTTTAGGATCTGGTAAACTCAAATCAATTTTCATTGACTCTACTATCATTTTTCTATGCTTTGTACACATCGAAGCAGATAGATGATACATTGGAATCACGCCGTTTACTTCAGCCTGTAAACTCTCAAATAACTCTTTAGCCTCTCGTTTTGTATTGCATACAACTAGAAGGCTTTTTTTGCTCCTTATTATTTCTAAAGCAAAATCAGATAACTCTTCCATGCTCATAGAACCCTTGTCAACTAATTCCACACGTTCAAAAACCTTTAAAGTTTCAGAGGGCAACGTAATCAAGTCACTAACCTCGCTTAATAATTTGTGCTCAGCATTTTCAAAGGAAGGCTGTGTAGCAGAACACAAAATAACAGTTGCATGACATTTTTTCACAAGGAAATTTATCGTTAAATTAAACAGCGTGAGCATTGTATTTGGCAAAGACTGCACCTCATCAAAAACAATTACACTATTACACAGAGATGCAAAACGTCTGACTGAACTGGTTTTTCCTAAAAACATAGTATTTAGAAGTTGCACTAATGTTGTTATCACAATAGGATTATCCCAGGACTGTATAAGCAGCTCTCTCTTATTTAATTCCTCGACATCACTGTTTTCATCATCAATGACATTAGAATGATGCTCTAAAAGAATACTATCATTCTGTACTGCTTTTCTTATTTCCTGTGCATTTTGTTCAATGATGGACAGTAAAGGCATGACAAAAAACATTCTTTTTTTATGATATTTTTTTGCGTGTTCCAAGGAATAACGCAATGAACTTAAAGTTTTGCCACCACCAGTCGGAACATTTAACCTGTATACTCCTTCAGGTTTTTGCGCGGCAACAGCACATGCAGCAGAAATCGCCTTACGTGCTAAATCTATATCCCGTTCTGTCTTAAAATTTTCAATATAAGAATTAAAATTCGCTAAAATCCTACTCCAATCTAAGTCTAACTGCTTAGTTACCTCATTTTTTTCAAATTCCATAGTATCTTTTCTATCAGCATCTATAACTGCCGATGTCAGTAAACGACACACCAATGAATAATAAAACGGAATTTCAGGTTCTTTATAATTCTCTGTGCTATCTATACTAACTATTATATCAGCAAGATTTTTTATTTCATCTGTTGCCTCCAGAAGCAATTTTTCAATTTCATCCTCACTGGCACATTCATTATAGAAGTTTTCTATAGCCTCCTCAGAATCAATGTTTTCTTTTTCTAATCTGTAAGCAAAGGCACTTTCATCCTTATCTTTTATACAGTCAAATAAGCCGTGATGTGCTCCGATTGCATAAGCTATCAATTCAATAGTTAAATCTTGGAAGTCATTTGCACCAACATATTTAGCATGTTTCGCTAAAATCAGCTTTACACCTGCAAAAGTATGATTAACAGTACCACGCTTAACTTCTTTTTCATTGACAACTGCATCTTCAATATACTGCTTAAATCTGAACGTATATTTGCCGCAATCATGTAATAAGCCTGCAAGATAAGCAGTCTTTTCTAAGCCTACTGCCTTTAATGCTTCACTAGCATATTTTGCTGTATTACGGCAATGCTCAGCAACAGATTGAAATGAATAAGTTACTTTACCATCACAAGATATTTCTTTTCTTATATGCGCCGGATACATACTGAACACCTCACTTTTTGCTTTCAATTATATTTTAATGTTTAAAGAATCAATTGTCAAGGATTATTATTTCTGCTAAGCACGCAAAATTACCTTGTCTTCTGAAGATTGTTATTGTACAATGAAAGAGTCATATACTTTCGGTATATGTGGATTGAAAAAATTATATTTTTATGTATGTAAATAGAGATACTAAAATGTATCTCTATTTTACATTTCTGCTAATTTATCTTTAGTGTATCACACTACAAAGACAGTTTTTGTCTATATTGAAAAAGTCACTTGCTACCTTGAAAAAAATTTAGGAATTTGCACAAAAGTCCAGTCTATTAATTTTTTTAAATTACAGACTGGACTTTTCTGATTCCACAAGGAATACCTATATTGTATATTCTTTTATTATAAAAATTCTCCCCCCTACCTCACACGTATACGCCTGCCCTCGCCGTTCGCCAGAAAAATTTCGCCCAGCTGCAATCTGCCGTCCACAATCTTAAAGACATCGCTTTCAAACGTGCCCACCTTAGTTTCAATCTCTACATTACTAAAGGCCAGCTCACCGCTCTGGTCGCTGAAGCTGCCGCGCAGGCTCAAAAACGGCACCAGCATATATGTTCCCTTGCCAGTAGAAAAGCTGCCGTATACCAAATTATTGCCATGCGGTCCCTCATTGCGGAACTTAATCTTCAAGGCTACGCTCGTATTTATCTTGCTGCTTTTGGCAGCCAGCGAAGCCATCAGATTCTTGCCGTCAACATCGATTTTGTAATAGCGATTATCAAAATGATACAAGCCTATCGCATCAAAGGTACCGCCGAAAATGCTGCCAGTCACATCCTGAAAGGTTATCAGCGCATTTTCATAATGGTAGGTGCCGTCGATATTAGTAAAATACAAATCGTTCAGATGCAGCTCCTTCAGCGCCAGCGCACCATCAATCACAGGTTTTTTCAGGCTGCCGGTCATCTGCCCGGTCACCGTCATCGCATCCTTAACATTTTTCATGCCTAGCGAATCCGGAATAACATCATACAGGCAGATGTTGATATTCACCTTCTGCTCCCCCTTCAGGTCGCAGGTGCCGTCAATATTCAGTCCCTTGCCTGCAATGCTGCCGCCGTAGCGTCCCGCAGCCAAGTGCAGCTCCAGCCTTTGATGCTCATGTATCTGCGCCGTGCCGTCCACGTCATTCAAAATAAAGTGACGCTTTTTATATTCTGCCGACAGCACCGTATCATGCAAAATCAGCTTAATATTCGGCAGCCTGCCCTTAATCTGCAGATGACGCTTTTCCATAGGCACCTCGTCCGGCAGGATACTTTCCTCCGCCGTCTTTTTATTCTGCAGGATATCCAGGCGCATTTTATCATCAAAGCCCAAATGAATATAAGCACCGCTCAGCTCCACCTCCTGCACCGTATCAATGCCTGCTATGCGCAGGATGATGTCCTTCGGCTTGATTTTGATACGTCCCTCGGGCACATCCACCAGGCGTTCGTTCTCCGGCGAATCCCAGGTCAGGTTTTTAAAATATACATTGCCCCAGATATCGGCACGCAGCTCCTCGGCCGTCACGCTTCCTGCCAGCACCTGCTGCTTAGCCATATAATAGTTAAAAAGCTCCGCCGCATGACGGCTGGCACGCTGCGCCAAAAAGAAATAGACAGCGCCGCTCACCGCCAGCAGGCAGACTACTATCATTGCCAAATGAGTTTTAGATAATCTGCGTATTGCCTGCAACATATAATCACCACTTTCGCTTATGAATCTTCCTAAGCTCAGTATATCACCACGCCGAAACGCCCGCAACTAATAGCAAAGGCACAGCAGACCTGTCACCAGCATCTGCTATGCCCCTATATCTATACATATTAAATTGTTACTTCAAGAAGTACGTTCCGTCGGCAGCCTCCGCCACAGCGGCAGCAAAAAATGCCTGCGCCAGCTCCGCCAGATACGCCGTGTCCTTAACGCCGGCCATTTCGTAGGCGGAATGCATCGCCAGCTGCGCCAGGCCGATATCCACCGATTTGATTGCTACCTGAGCGGTAGAGATATTGCCTAAGGTAGAACCGCCTGCCATATCCGAACGGTTATAGAAAAGCTGCAGCGGCACGTTCGCCTTTTTAGCCAGCAGCTGCACCAATGCGCCGGATACCGCATCCGTAGTATATTTTTGGTTAGCGCTGTATTTGACAACCACACCCTCATTAGGATAGGTCTTGTTCGTCAGGTCGTTCTTATCCGTATGATTAGGATGCACAGCATGCGCATTGTCCGCCGAAAGCATCAGGCTGTTGGCCAAAGACACCAGATAATCCTCCTCGTCCCTGCCCAATGCCATGTTGATGCGCTGCAGCGCATCCTTTAAGAAGGTCGCCGCCGCGCCCTGTTTCGTGCCGCTGCCAACCTCTTCGTTATCCAGCATGCAGAATACCGGCACACTCTCGCCTGCTTCTGCCGCCAAAAAGCCCTGCAATCCGGCAAACACGCACTGCAAATCATCCAGCCTGCCGCCGGCAACATATTCCTGTTCCAGACCGACTGTAGTCGCCGGCATTCTGTTGTACAGGAAAAGCTCCGTATCCACAATCTGCTCTGAGGTAACGCCGCAGGCCTCCGCCAACAGCTTCTGCAGGCCGTCCTTAGTCGCAGCACTGCCGATAAGCGGCAGCATATCCGTCTGCGCGTTCAGCTTTACGCCCTCGTTGGCTTCCCTGTTCATGTGGATTGCCAGATTCGGAATCATCATCAGGTCCTGCTCAACATTAACAAGACGCGCTTCCAAGCGGCCGTCAACGTTGCACAGCACACGTCCGGCAACGGAAAGCGGCCTGTCAAGCCAAGTGTTCAGCAGCATGCCGCCATACTTTTCCACATTCAGCTTCACATACTTTTTATCTACCACAATTTCCGCATTATTCTTCAGCTTGAACGCCGGCGAATCGCAGTGGCAGGCGTAAACCTGAAAGCCCAGGTAAGCCTTTTTGGGAAGCACAAAGGCCAGCAGCGCCGAACCGTTACGGCTGACATAATATTTGCCGCCTTCCTGCAGCTGCCATCTGCTGTTTTCCTGCAGCTCGGTAAAGCCTGCAGCCGCCAGCTCCACCTTAATATTTTTCACGGCGAAAAAGCTGTTGGGCGTTTTATCCAAAAAAGCGCACAGCTTCGCATTCAGCTCCGTATAAGCCATTTCCATTTCTATCGCTCACCTCTTATAAAAATCCTTGGTATATTACTCTTTAAAGCGCTCACGCAGCAGCTTTATTTCCGCAGCGTAGCCCGGCAGCTCGTTAGGTGTTTCCAAGTAAAACGGCAGTGTGCGCAGCGCCGGATGGTTAATCACCGCCGTCAGCGCCTCCAAGCCGATATTGCCTGCACCGATGCACGCATGCCTGTCCTTGTGGCTGCCGCAAATATTCAGGCTGTCGTTCAGATGCACCGCCTTCAAACGCTCCAAACCAATGATTTTGTCAAACTGCGCCAGTACGCCATCCAAATCGTTGACTATATCATAGCCACCGTCAAAAATATGACAGGTATCAAGGCAGACGCCCATCTTTTCGTTAAGCTGCACCTTGCTCAAAATCGCCGCCAGCTCCTCAAAGCTGCGGCCAACCTCCGTGCCCTTGCCGGCCATCGTTTCCAGCAGAACCGTAGTGTGCAAATCCTTGTGCAGCACACTGTTGAGCAGCGCCGCTATTTTTTCTATGCCAACCTCAGCTCCCTGCTTCACATGGCTGCCGGGATGAAAATTATACATATTCCCCGGCACATATTCCAGCATCGCCAAATCGCCCTCCATCACCATCTGCGCAAACTCCAGCAGCTTTTCGTCTGCTGCACATGGGTTCATCGTATACGGTGCGTGTGCCAGAATGGGCGCAAAATTGTGCTCCTGCATCAACGCGTTCAGCGCCGCCGCGTCCTCCGGCTTCACAGCCTTTGCCTTGCCTCCACGCGGATTGCGCGTAAAAAACTGAAACGTATCGGCACCGATCGACAGCGCCGTCTTTCCCATCGCTAGAAAGCCCTTCGATGAGGATAAATGACAACCTATATGTAACACTTGCTCAATCTCCTTTGCTATTTTTCCACCAGCTGATAGCTTTCCGCCAACAGCTCCTGCACCAACGAAATGTCTGCATCCTTTTGCAGCATTACCGTCAGCCAATGCTTTTTGTTCATATGATACGCAGGATAAAAATGCTGCCTGTCCACCAGCTGCTCAATCTTTGCCGGTGGCAGCTTAATATTCAAAACATCAACCTTCCCCGCCTTCGCTAAGCCCAGGCTTTTATAGGGAATCGTCATAAACAAAGCGTACCATTTATTTCTCCGCGCCGTCTTAAAGGTAAAATTCTCCGGTGTTTCCGGCCACGGAGCGTCGGGTACAGTGCCGAAGCGCTGCGAGCAGTAATCCATCAGCTGCAGCTTAACATTGCTTTTAATCAGGCACTGCGTTTTTATTTCCTTCAGCAGAGCCTCTGCTTTCTCGCGCACGCTCATAACGTAACCGCTGATGTTATCGGCAACGTTAAATGGCAGGTACTCCTCATCTGTATCGCGTTCCAAAACATTTACGGATAAGGCCTTGCCTGCAAGCGTAACGACAGCGTAAAACTCTGTTTCCGGCAGTGTCTTGCGCAGTGTCAGCCCTGCGCCCTCCCGCACAAAGCCGTAGGCCAGCGCTTTTTTTATATCAACATCATATTGGTCTAAAATCGGATAAAGCATTTCCGTTCTCTCCTGCAAATAAAATTATATGCACCACCGGTATAATCGCCTAAGCAATCAGAACTCCTGCACAACCTCAAAGCGGTACTTTTGCTTAATCGCAGGATATTTTTTGCGGTCCACCTCGCTCATAAACATAGCGTAAGGACGGGCGCAAATTTTGAACGGAGCATACAGCGCCTGATACACCACCAGCTTTTCGCCGGTCTCCGTGTGCTCGGCAAAGGCCAGTATTTTATATAAGTATTCCGTCGTAGGATTTTCGACAGTTTCTCTTTTAAAATGGCGCACAATGTCGCCCATATGCATTTCTCTAGTCATAGTATTAACCTCCGTATTTTGTTTATATAATTATACTACAAAATACAGCTTATATGCCACGTGCTTCCGAGGTTAATAATTCTTCTAAATGTGTTTTCCAACACAAGCGGTTCAAGATAAACTAAAATCAGCATATATAACATTTAACCGCAAATCTTTACCTTAGCCAAAGCCTCCTGAAACTTATCGCCCAGGGAATCTGATAACTAAATTATATACGATACCATGGACAGAAACTGTCATTGCTCTCATAAAAAAGCTATAGAATAAAAATTTTACATCACCTATGCTTAAATTCATCCTGAAAGCAAAAAAGAGGATAACGTACCGCGAAAGTACATTATCCTCGTGCTGTTATAGGTAACTAACAGCCACATCCCTATTCTTATATTACAGCCTCATACAAGTTCCTAAAAGTTTAGCAACAACTTCACTCCGTAAAAAAAGATTACGCCGCCGCAGACAATATTCACCCTGCGTAAAAATACTGTATCAAGCCTGTCTCGAAAAACCAAAATCAACAGCGTCAAACCTTTGTGGTTTGTCTGTTATAAATTACTCTTTTCTAAGTTCATACCGTGTGGTACGACTTCCACCAATCTGTTTGATTTGACCACTATCTACCATTGCTTTCAGAATACGACCAGCCGTAGACTGACTAACCTCCAACAGTGTCTGTGTTTCTTTTCTGGTAATCATCAGGTGCTCCCTTAAAAATTGCAGAACTTTTTCCTCATTTGAATCCAATGCCAGATCTGCCGCTTTTTCAAATTTCTTATGTGCTTCTGCTGCTTTTGGCGTGAAATTCACATTAGGAAGAATGATTTTGAAAGCGTTGTTAGTTGTCTTGATCTTCGGTTGCACCAGAGCATTTGCATAAGCTCCCATGATTTTCTTCATGCCGGTGCCATATGCTTCAATCAGCTGCAAGCGGTAAAAAACATTAGCAAGGTGCGGATTTCTGCAAACAGAAACACCCATCATCAAATCGTCAAGTTCCAAACCGGGGAGCAGCCCGCCGATGGACACGAATTCAATCCGATCATCGTATATGCTGATCAAGGTGCTGGCTCGGAAAGAATAATCTCGGTGTACTAGCGTGTTCAGCAATGCCTCGCGGACGGCGACCTCCGGGTAGTCCCGTGTATCAATCCGCAAAAGCTTCCGAAATGTCGCATGTGTCTGATTGTGGAAATCAATATAGTCGTAGACATCATTGAGTTGCTGCATCAGAGAGCCGGAAAACTCCCGGCGATCCTTAAATACATTCTGATTGATTCCTTCAAACACGGCCGCCTTGATTGTGTGGGGACACTGCTCAGACAGGAGCAACCCTAAATTCGTATAAATGCCATCTGCGGAAACGATTTTCAAAGTCTGCATTTGCGGCTGTCCAAATACAACATTGCGTTTTTCAAATTCCTTTTTTGTTGCCTCAAAGGTCAATGCCTGATTGATAGACCGCATATTCTCAAAGCTATCTCCATCGGTTTCCTTGATCATCTGCCGAATAGCCGTATCTGTTGCCGGTACAGAAGAATATCCCTGCCGCACATAGACACCCTCAGGCCGCAGTCCTTTCTTTGCCAGATAATAGGGACGGTTTGTGCCGCGCTGAATGTTGACGGCCACAACTGCTTTTCCATCACATTCTAGCGTTTCATAGTGAATGAACATAGTAACATCCGGCTTTACGGCATCCCGTACCATATTGGAAATCTGCAAGGCACATTTATCCGCATTTTCAATTCCCAACACTGTGCCATCGTCTGCCACACCTACATAAATCGTGCCTCCGTCACAGTTGGCAAAAGCAATAATCTCTTTTTTGATGTCATCCATCACTATGGACTTTAATTCAACCGTTTCTGTTTCCCGGAATCTCATTCTGCTCACTCCTCAGTTCTATTCTAATCATATTCTAACCATTCTAATCGTCATTGTCAATCATATTGGTTAGAATAATGAGTAGCAAGGGCATCAACAAGAGCAGCATGTGTCCTAAATTATATATATTATTCGGGACGCTTGGCACAAATTATCAGCTACAAGCGAAAAAAGACTGACGCGCACCTTTTTCCACGATCACCTAATTATTATATGTTATACTTTGTTCATCGGTTGAACACCGACATGTTCCAAAAATCAAGCCTACTGAATTACTGACCATATAATCCAGTAGGCTTTTTTATGCTTTAAAAATTTTTATTTATCAATCTGCTCTTATCTATATATATTTCTCCGTTAACCGCATTTTGAAAAGCGCTTTTATCAGGATTAACAAATCTGCCCATCTGCTTTAACATCCTCGCATTTCACGTTACTTCTATAATAGAATTATAGCACAAAGGACTACTGCAGTATATAATAAACAGCATTGGAAATTATCTACTCTATCTCTACACTCCTGTATATAAAATCATTTTCAAACAAAAACAGAGAATAGTGCTGTTATACACTATCCTCTGTTTTTCATTCCACCAATCAACTGTCACGATTGGACTAATTCTGGTGGAGATGAGGGGAGTCGAACCCCTGTCCGAAAATATTGCCATACAACTTTCTCCGAGCGCAGACGTCATACTTTGTTTCGCGCTGCGATTGCCTGACGACGGGCCTTCACATTGCTATCCTAAAGAGTTTCCCTTAAAGCCTATAGGAATCAGCCTTAAGGTATCCCACAATTGACTGTCATTCCTCACCCGCGGGAGGAGGCTCAGAGACAGTTAGCAGATTAAGCTGCTAAAGCGTATTCTTGTTCAGCGTTTATATTTAAACGTGCCCACCGATTATCGTGCAGATGGAACCACGGCTCGCTTATCATACCGCACCTACCCCCGTCGAAACCAGTACATCCCCAAATTGGAATATATCGGTGAAAGAGCCGATACGCTACAATGATATTTTACTATGCTTTAGTCAAAAAGTCAAATCACTGTGCATGAAGAATTTGTGAATTCAACCGTCTATCAGCGATTCCTGTCCTTCAGCGCGCGCTCCATCTCGCGCTTCGCGTCGCGCTTGGCCATATCCTGACGCTTATCATACAGCTTCTTGCCGACTGCCAGCGCCAGCTCCATCTTCACCAGACCATGCTTAAAGTACAGCTTGAGCGGTACAAGCGCATAGCCCTTTTCCTTCACCTTGCCGATGAGCTTGTTAATCTCTGCACGGTGCAGCAAAAGGCGGCGGCTGCGCAGCGGATCATGGTTAAAGATGTTGCCATGGTCGTAGGGGCTGATGTGCAGATTATACACAAAGACCTCCGCCTGACGTGTTACCTGCGCATAGCTGTCCTTCATGTTCGCCTTGCCCGCACGCAGGGACTTTACCTCCGTACCGGTCAGTGCAATGCCTGCCTCAAAGGTTTCGTAAATGGTAAAGTCATGGCGTGCCTTACGATTTTCTGCTATAATTTTAATCTTTTGTTCTGCCATAATTATCTGCTTTTCCTATTCTTTTTTCTGCTCTTTTTGCCGGACTTGCTGCCGCCCTTAGAACTGCTCTTCGGCGCAGGCTTGCCGTGCTTGGCGCTGCGGCGTCCGGCCTCTTTATTCTTCGCACCCTTGTGCTTTTTCTTCTGCGTTTCCGCACTCAGAGCGATGCTCTGCGTGCTGCGTCCGCTGCTCGGCTTCTGCTTCATCAGCAGCTGCTGGCGGATGTGCTCGCGCACGCCTGCGTTTTCCCCTGCCATAATGAAGTCGATGCTTACATCGCTGATATTTACCTGCAGCACCTCAATGCGCACCTTATCACCCAGGCGATAGGTGTGACCGCTGTGCGTGCCTACGAGGGCATAACGCTCCTCGTAATATTCGTAGTAATCATCCATCAGGCTGGAAATATGCACCAGTCCCTCTACGCCGTTCTCCAGCTCAACGAACATACCAAAGGCCGTTACGCCGGAAATAACGCCGTCAAATTCTTCGCCGATATGGTCTGCCATATATTCGCACATTTTGAGGTCAACGGTTGCACGCTCCGCATCCGCTGCCGCACGCTCGCGAATAGAGGAATGATCGGCAATAACGTCCAGCTTATCGCCCAGCTTTTCGGCATCTGCTTCCTTCAGTGTGGGCTTTGTCATCCAGGCGCGCAGCAGGCGATGCACAATCAGGTCCGGATAACGGCGGATTGGCGAGGTAAAGTGCGTATAATACTTCGCCGCCAGGCCAAAGTGTCCGATATTATCCGTCTGATAAACAGCCTGCTTCATGGAACGCAACGCTACCGTAGTTACCAGGCGTTCTTCCGGACGGCCGGCGATTTCCTTCACGGCCTGCTGAATATCCTTCGGCTCCGTTTCTTCCTTAGGGATAAATTTAATATTAAAGTTTGCCAACAGCTTAGCGAACTCCTGCATCTTTTCCTCGCTTGGAATATCATGCACGCGGTAGATGAACGGCCAGTGCTGATTAAACATGTGCTGCGCAACTGTTTCGTTGGCCGCCAGCATGAACTCCTCGATAATCGACTCCGCATTACCGTGGATGCGCTGCACAATCTCAATCGGGTGCAGCTTTTCGTCCAGAATAACCTTCTGCTCCGGCAAATCAAAGTCTACAGCGCCGCGACGCGCACGCTTGTCATGCAAAATCTGGCGCAGAATATCCATGCGGGCAATCATCGGCAAAATGTCCTCATACTTGTCGCACATTTCCTTGTCGCCTGCCAAAATTGCACGCACAATATTGTAGCTCAAACGGTGACGTACATTGATAACCGCCGGGAAAATCTCGTAGCTGAGCACCTTGCCCATTTTGTCGATATGCATCTCGCAGGCCATGGACAAACGGTCCTCACCGGCATTCAGGCTGCAGATACCGTTCGACAGACGCTCCGGCAGCATCGGCAGTACGCGGTCGACAAGATAAACGCTTGTGCCGCGCTCTCTTGCTTCCTTATCCAGCACGCTGTCCTCCGTAACATAATAGCTGACATCCGCAATATAAACGCCCAGCAGGTATTCGTTATCGTTAATCTGCTCTACATAAACAGCATCATCCAAGTCCTTAGCATCCTCGCCGTCGACGGTTACGACAGTGCGTTCACGCAGATCACGGCGGCCTGCCAGCTCGCCCTTTTTAATAGACTTCGGCACCTTGCGCGAAGCCTCCAGCACCTCATCCGGGAAGGTCAGCGGCAGATCATTCTGCTTGATTATCGACAGAATCTCCAAACCCACATCACCGATGTTGCCCAAAACCTCGGTAACCTTGCCCTCGGCCTTACGGTGCTCCTGCGGCCATTCGGTAATTTCTACTACGACCTTCTGACCATCCTTCGCACCGTTAAAGTGCTTGCGCATAACATATACATCCTGACCGATGCGCTTGTCGTCAGGCGTTACAAAGGCAAAATCACCGGTCTGATGGAAAACGCCTACTACCTTATTATTAGCATGCGTGATGATACGCAGGATTTCGCCCTCAGGCTTTTTGCCCTGCGCTGCATTATTAACACGCGCCAGCACACGATCATTGTTCATCGCACCATGCAAAGCGCGCGGCGGAATGAACACGTCCGGTCTGTCGCCCTTGTTATCCGGAATAACAAAGCCAAAGCCCTTGCTCGTCAGCTGAAAGCGTCCTGCAACCAGGCCCATTTTCTCCGGCAGGCCGTATGTTTCAAAGCGTGTTTTAATAATCTCGCCGTTCTGCTCCAGCGCCAGCAGCTCATCCCAAAACTTGTTGGGATTAACATCATGCCCCAGCGCATCCACCAGCTCCTCCGAGGTCATCGGTGCATAGCTTTCTTCACGCATAAAATTTAATATTTTTTCACGTACATCCTTCGTCTGCATAATTTTACCTCTATTCTTCTTCACCCTCGCCTGCGGCGAGCTTGCGCGACGGTTGCGGCGTTTCATCCACAATCATCATCTTCGACAGACATTCCGCCAACAGCGTACCATCCTTTTTGCAGATAGTTCCCTGCATTTCAACCATACGCCCCTTGCGCTTCAGCTCGCGCCCGGTGCAGACAACCTCTTCACCTATCGCCAACGGCTGACGGTAGCGGATTTCAATCTTCGCCGTATAGGAAGGCTTGCCCTCCTTGGCAAAAAGATAATTGCCTGTCACCTCATCCAGCAACACTGCCACCAGTCCGCCGTGCATACGTCCGGGATAGCTCTGGTGCTCCCGGCGCGGCGTAAAATACGCTGTGCACTTGTCGTCGTCAATTTCAAAACGCATATGTAACCCGCTGGGATTATCCTTGCCACAGGCAAAGCACCAGCTGTATTCGTTATTATTCAACAATGACTTATCCATATTTCTTCGTCTACCCTTCAATATCCTTTTATTCAGCAAAAAAATCGGCGATTTCCTTAAAAACTGCCTCATGCTCGCGGTCCAGTGTCAGAATATGCCCGCTGTGCTCAAACCAGACTAATCTTCTGCTGCTGGCCGCAGCTAATTTGTTATAGATATATTCGGCACTGCGCGGCTGCACAGTATGCTCTGTTTTCGACTGCAAAATCAAACAGGGGATTTTGATTTCCGCCAGCAGCTTGTTCTTGCATTCATTAAGCAGCTTAAAAAGACTCATCAACGGCTTCGTCGGCATTTTGGCATAGGAGATGCAATATTCCTGCAGCTCCTGATAATTCTTCTTGTGCTTAGGCAAGTAGTGGATGAAAAAGCGCAAGAACGCTAACAGCGGCGCACGCTTATCCTGCACAAAAATAGGTGCCGAAATAAAAGCAGCCTTCTTCACAGGCAGCTTTGCTGCCAGCTTGATAGCCAGCAATCCGCCCATCGACAGGCCTGCCACATAAACGCTGTCAAAGCGCGCCAGCAGCTCCAGGCATTCCGCTTCAGCAGCAGCATACCAATCCGTCGCGGTGGTTGCCTCCAGGTCTTTGATGCTCGTGCCGTGGCCGGGAAGGCGCACACAGCTCACAGTATAACCAAGCGCATGCAGATAATCACCCAGCGGACGCATTTCCGACGGCGCACCGGTGTAACCATGCAAGAGCAAAACTGCCTTATTATTCTTTCCCTCCAGCAGAAATGATTCTGCACCTTCAATTATCCGCACAAGCTTCACCTCAAAATTATTCTATACTAATTTATATTATATCATAAAAAAAGCATACTGATTACAGCATGCTTTGATTTTGCAAGAACTTCATACATTGCGATGCAGAAAAGTACTGATTTTTGCCAACTACATACATTGCAATGTATGTAGTTTGTGTTTTTGCGATGTTTTATACATTGCAATGTAGCAAAAAGATGACGGTGCGCACCGTCATCTTTTCATTTATTTAAGTTCTTATACTGCATATTTTCGCTACCAGTTAAAAGCTTAATATCTTCCTGATGCCACTCATCGCAAACGTCAAAGAATTCCTCACTCTTGCGTTTTTTGAAAATACGAAAAGGTTGCTCTGTCGAGTTGTCATATATATGACAAACGTCTGCAACATGAACAACATCACAAACCTGAGCCAAAGCCTTATCATAGCGTTCTATTATTTTCTCGACCGGCACATCATGTCCACCTTCTGCGACACGAGATTTTATTCGATAAACATTAATAAAAGGGTCAACAGTTAAAATATAGTAACAACGTATAAAATAACCTGCTTCCTTAGCTCGTTGCAACAAATTTAAATTTCTAGGTGTAGACATAACTGTTTCAAAACAGAAGTCCTCTCTATTTTTCAAATGATCCTCTCTCTGCTTTTCAGCAATTTGCGCTGCAGTCAAATCATCGCATTTTAAATTTTTCTTGATTTCATCAGCATTAATATAGTCAACAGGTGGTTTTAATAAATCTGTAAAAGTACTCTTACCGGAACCGTTTGGTCCAGCAAAAACAATTATCTCCGGCTTTTTATTTGACTCTTTCGCTATAGCGTCCATGATTATATCTCCCACATACCTGAGTTTTGCTACCATCACTGCCAATTACACAAATACTCTGCGTTTCCCTATCATATGTAAAAATAGGCACATCCATAGCACGTTTCTTTTCTAATGCAATTTTTACGGCACAATTAGCACGTTTTACAACCTGCTCGTCAGAAATATATTTTTGTTGACTCATAAGACACCAACCTTTCTAAACACACTATCCTACTTACATAGTACTGTATTTCAGCAAAAAAGTCAAAAGCTATCTTGCGTATGCAAAAAGAGGACGGTGCGCACCGTCCTCTTTTCATTTATGCATATGCGATTTTTTGCTTTTCAGCGGATTGACGTAAAGTCAGATTAGAAGCTGAATACTACTTGGCTCCACAGAGTTTGAGCGTCGGTATCTTTGCCTGCTTCTTTGGTTTCCAGATCATAGTAGGTTACGCCTGCTACAATGTTTTTAGCCAGAGTGTAGTTAGCACCTACGCTGTAGCCTTTGAAGCCTTCATCGAAGTATACGCCATCCATGGTGTGAGCAATAACGGTGCCCATACCTTGATCATAATAGGTAGCGCTCAGGCCCCAAGAACCAGCTTTAGCAGCTTTAGCACCTTGATAAGCCAAGGTTGCTACATAGCCGTCATCGTCAACGCCAGCTTTGTCATAGTCGGATTTAATGTAGCTACCGGACAATTTCAGGTCTTTAGCCAGGTCAAAACCCATACCTACAGTCCAAATTTTATCGTCATCAGCAGTTTTAGCAACGTTATCGAATTTGTAGTAAGCTGCATAAGCGTCAACAGCACCCAGTTTGCCGTTCAGTTCTGCATAAGCAAAATCATTATCAACAACAGCGTTAGCATCGGTTGCTTTACCATAGCCAGCAGTCAGTTTAACGTCTTTGCCATAGGAAACTTGTACGCCGTCCATACGGTTATCATGGATGTTACCGCCGGTGATATCAGTTTTGTTGTAACGGCCAGCTTGAACAGCCAAACCACCAACACGGCCATTTACATAAGCACGTTGGAAAGCAACATTTTCTTCACCAGCATTGCCTTTGTCATTAGTAAAGAATTGTTGGTTACGGAACATAGCGCTGTAGGTCCAGTCATCATTGATGTCGCCTTTTACCCACAGGTCGGAACGCAGACGGCCTTGATGATTGGTGGTGTTACCTTCGCCCAGTTTGTCTCCATCATAGGAAGCATAAGAAGCTTTGATGGTACCAGTGATTTTAACGTTGTCAGCTTTTTTCTCCAGAGCAGCAACGCGAACGCCCAGGTTGTCCAGTTCGTCAGCGAATTCAGCAGCCAGTTTG
>OLRA01001656.1_pt1 | contig 25382 bp, 23 predicted proteins | sample 1673011 | NCBI WGS metagenome assembly OLRA01 (sample SAMEA3136746, study PRJEB25190) | human gut metagenome | reverse complement strand
GCCGCCGTATACCACAGCCTTCGGCATCCTGTTTCTGCCCTTCGAGGGCCTGTACGCCGAGGTGGTGAATGCGGGCCTGCTGGAGGTGCTGCAGCGGGACTATCAGGTGAACGTGGCCGGCCCCAGCACCATGGCGGCCCTGCTCAACAGCCTGCAGATGGGCTTCAAGACCCTTGCCATCCAGAAGCGTTCGGGCGAGGTGTGGCAGCTGCTGGGTGCCGTCAAGACTGAGTTCGACAAGTTCGGGCAGGGGCTTTCCAAGCTGCAGCAGCGTTTGCGCCAGACCGACGAAGAGCTGGATAATCTCATCGGCGTGCGCAGCCGTGCCATCAGCCGCAAATTGCGGGCCGTACAGACGATGGATGACGCCAGCGCTGCGGCCTTGCTGGAGCTGGACACCGAGCCGGGCCGCCCCGTGTCTGCCCGCCTGCCGGAAAGCAGGGGCGATGAATAACGGTTGTGGTCAGGGGTCCGGGAGGAAAAAGCCGCAGATCCCTCTTGCTAAATTTCTGACGATATGCTATACTAGGAATTGTTCTTAAGAAGAATCGGCCGCTTTCTGCGGCACAGCATAAAAATAAAGGAGCATGGGATTTATGGGCGTACAGAAGATCAGCAATACCATTCTGGGCGTGGGGGTGGACGATACCACCATCGACCTGTTTGAAAGTCAGTACCCGGTGCCAACCGGCGTCAGCTACAACTCCTATGTCATTCTGGATGAAAAGGTCGCCATTCTGGATACGGTGGACAACCGTGCCACGGATGCCTGGCTGGCAAACCTCACCGAAGCGCTGGGCGACCGCATGCCGGAATATCTGGTGGTCTCCCACATGGAGCCGGACCATGGTGCCAACATTGCCCGCCTGGCCGCTAAGTACCCGGACATGAAGGTGGTGGGCAACGCCAAGACCTTTGTGTATATGGAGCAGTTCTTCGGCCCGGATGCCGTGGCCAAGGAGCGCCGTGTGGTGGTGAAGGACGGCGAGAGCTTGTCTCTGGGGAGCCACACCCTCACCTTTGTGTTTGCACCCATGGTGCACTGGCCGGAGGTCATGGTCAGCTATGAGAGCAGCGAAAAGGTGCTGTTCTCCGCCGACGGTTTTGGCCGCTTCGGGGCGGTGGCAAAGTTTGACGAAAAGGCCGACTGGGCCAGCGAAGCCCGCCGGTATTACCTGAACATCGTGGGCAAGTACGGCCCGCAGGTGCAGGCACTGCTCAAAAAGGCAGCCGCACTGGATATTGCCACCATCTGCCCGCTGCACGGCCCGGTGCTCACCGGGGACCTGGGCAAGTATCTGGCCTATTATGATACCTGGTCCAGCTACAAGCCGGAGGAGCCGGAAAAGATCCTGGTGGCCAGTGCTTCCATCCACGGCCATACCCGCGCCGCGGCCCACACCATGGCCGAAAAGCTGCGTGCCAAGGGCGCAAAGGTGGTGGAGATGGACCTGACCCGCACCGATGTGTCCTACGCCGTCACCGAGGCATTCCGCTGCGGAAAGATCGTTCTGGCCTGCGCCACCTATGACGGCTTCCTCTTCCCGCCGATGGAGTCCCTGCTGACCCACCTCAAGACCAAGGCGTTCCAGAACCGTACCGTCGGCCTGATGGAGAACGGCACCTGGGCCCCCATGGCTGCCAAACTCATGCGCGCCGAGCTGGAAGGCATGAAGAACATCACGGTCTGCGAGAACGTGGTCACCATCCGCTCTGCTGCCAATGCTGCTGCGGAAGCCCAGATGGACGCTCTGGCCGACGAGATCGTGGCAAAATAAGCCCCAAAAGCGCGTAAAATCAGAAAAGACAAGCTGCCCGCATACCGGATGTGACAAGATCACACGGTATGCGGGCAGCTTTTTATCGGGGTGTAGGACTGCAGCGAGAGGACGGGAATGCTCTGTCATTCTTGTGTGGAAACCTGAACTACGACGGAAATTTCGGTCGGATGGTACGGCCCGGCATATTACGGGAGATCTGCTGAAATACATTTTAGCTGTCGGAAACGATAAATCCGTGTTCGCGGATCATCTGTTCCAGCTCGGTTCGGTCAATACACCGCAGTTAAAAGCGGCCATCAAGCCGGAGCCAAAAGAGATGGACGGCGGGCCTTTGGGGCATTCTGATAGCGGGTGAGCCAGATATACCGGCTCCAGTACGCCCAGTATTCCTCCATGGTGGGGTAGGGGTAAAAGCCGCCGGAGTACATATCCGTAAAGCCGTATTTGCTGGCAAAATCGGAGAAATATGTTCGGAATCGTTCCCCGGCGTAGGTGAACCCGGCGGAGGTGGACAGCCTGGCTCCTGCGCCGATGATGACGGCATCAGCCTTGTGCAGGGCCTTTTTGAGCTGCTCAGGCTGTGAGCAGTCGGGTGTAGATTTCCTTGTCCAAATCTTTGAAAACATTGAGCAGTGCGCGCAGCAGCTGCTTCTGCCCGGCGGCATCGTCCGGGACGGCCAGCTGCCGGTATTCGGGGGCTTCTGCCAGCAGGCTGCTGAGCAAAAAACGGCGGCGTTCGGTCTGGGTCATAGAAAGACCTCCTTTGCGGTACCAAACGGCAAAACGCCCTGAAAACAGCGTTTCCAAGGCGATCTGCACGAAACGGGAATCAGAACTCGTAGGGAGGGTTGCCGGAGAAGTCGGCAATGGCGCCGTGAGCATCCTCCAGGATTATTGCATTGGGTGTGCGGGGCATCTCGGCGTGCCCCGGCTGACGAGGCCATGATACACCCCTTTTTGCCCGGCGTAAAGTACGCACAATGCGGTAACCTGGTTACCGGCGGGTGACTTTTGACCGGTTACGATTCGGAAACTTTTGCGGTGAACCGCCGATTTCTCGCAATTTGGACTGCAAAAAAATTTTTTGAGCCGGATGTGCGGGGCGCCCGGCCCCTGCTTGACAAGCACCGCGTCTGTGCCGTAAAATAGAAAAAACGGCCCGCGAGGGGCCGGAGCCTGAAGCCCATCATGGATGCCATGCGGGTGTGGGGCGAACAGTACAAACAACAGAATGCGTGACTGCGCGCCGGGCAGCTGCCGTACCTGCGGCAGCACCCGGCATTTTTTTGTAAAAAGGAGAAACTGCACCATGGAGCGGATCTTACTGCTGGAGGATGACAAAAGTCTGGTCACCGGGCTGACCCTTGCACTGGGCCGGGCGGGTTATGCGCTGGACACGGCCCGTACCCTGGCCGAGGCCGGGCATCTGTGGCAGGCGGGCCGCTACGACCTGCTGATGCTGGACGTGACTCTACCGGACGGCACCGGCTTCGACTTCTGCCGGGAGGTGCGCCGCACTTCCGGGGTGCCCATCCTGTTTCTGACCGCGTCGGATGAGGAAATGGACATCATCACCGGGCTGGACCTGGGTGGTGACGATTACATCACCAAGCCCTTCAAGCTGGGGGTGCTACTGAGTCGGGTGCACGCACTGCTGCGCCGGGCCGGAGGGTTCGGGGCACAGCAGGCCACCGAGCTGTGCTCCGGCGGCATCCGGGTAGATCTGCTGGCCGGCCGGGCCGAAAAGAACGGCGTTCCGCTGGAACTCACGGCAGCGGAGTACAAGCTGCTGTGCCTGTTTCTGCGCAGCCCGGGGCAGGTGCTGACCAAAGAGACCATTCTGAACGCCCTGTGGGATTGCGAGGGCAATTATGTAGATACCAACACCCTCACGGTGTACATCCGGCGGCTGCGGCTCAAGGTGGAGGATGACCCCGGCAGCCCGCAGCGGCTGGTCACGGTGCGGGGCATGGGCTACCGCTGGAACGGGGATGTGTGAGATGAAATTTCTGGTGGAGGACGATGTCCGGCAGCTGTTTGCCCGGTTGTGCACCGGGCTGGCTGCGGCCCTGCTGGCGGCAGAATGCGCGTCGTGGGCACTGTGCCCGGCACTGTGCCTGCCGCTGCTGGGGCTGTTTGTCCTTCTGGCGGCCGGGGTGCTGGGCAGTGCCGCTGCTTATTTTGCCCGACGGCAGAAACGGCTGGAGGAAGCGGCTGCGCAGGTGCGTGCCCTGCTGGACGGGGACGCCACTGCCCGGCTGGACAGCGGCAGTGAAGGGCAGTTGTACCGGCTGTTCCATGAAGTGAATGAGATGGCGGCAGTGCTCAACGCCCATGCCGACCGGGAACAGCGGGAAAAGCAGTTTTTGAAGAACACCATGGCCGATATCTCTCACCAGCTCAAGACGCCGCTGGCCGCTCTGAATATCTACAACGGTCTGCTGCAGGCCGGAACGGATGACGCAGAAAATGTGCGGGAGCTGGCCGAACTTTCCGAACAGGAGCTGGACCGGATGGAACAGCTGGTGCAAAGTCTGCTCAAGCTCACCCGGCTGGATGCGGGGACTGTACAGCTGGAAAAAACGGAACAAGATCTGCAAGGTCTGCTGGAGCAGACTGCCCGGCCCTTTGCCTGCCGCGCCCGGCAGGAGCAAAAGCAGCTGGCCGTCGCGGCAGAGCAGGGGGTGTGCCTGTGCTGTGACCGGGTGTGGATGCGCGAGGCCGTGGGCAACCTGATCAAGAATGCGCTGGACCACACCCGCGCCGGGGACACCGTGACGGTAGAGGGCAGCCGCTTTGCCGACTTTGTGCGCATCCGGGTGGTGGACACCGGCACCGGCATCCACCCGGAGGACCTGCCCCATCTGTTCAAGCGATTCTACCGCAGCCGCTTTGCGCAGGATACGCCGGGCATCGGGCTGGGGCTGCCGCTGGCGAAATCCATTGTGGAGGTCCACGGCGGCACACTGGAAGTGGAAAGTGAGCTGGGCCGGGGCACCGCCTTCACCATCCTGCTGCGGAACAGGCCCGCTCCGGCGATCCCTACAAAATTGTAGTCTTGCAGTCACCGGGCTGTAGCAAACGGGTGGTATGCTGTGGACAGATCAAAACGAAAGAAGGTTTTTGTATGAATCTGTTGCAGGCACAGGCCCTTTGCAAGACCTACGGCACCGGCGAGACTGCCGTGCAGGCGCTGAAGGACGTGAGCTTCTCGGTGCCCAAGGGCGAATTTGTGGCCGTGGTGGGCGAGAGCGGTTCCGGCAAGAGCACTCTGCTCAATCTGCTGGGCGGGCTGGACACCCCTACCTCCGGCAAGGTGCTGCTGGACGGGCGAGATCTGTTTGCCATGAAAGAGCGGGAGCGCACCATCTTCCGCCGCCGGAACATCGGCTTTGTGTTTCAGGCGTTCAACCTGATCCCGGAGCTGACCGTGGAGCAGAATATCCTGTTCCCGGTATTGCTGGACTACCAGAAGCCGGACACGGCGTATCTGGAAGAACTGCTGGATGTGCTGGACCTCCGCAAGCGGCGCAGTCACCTGCCCGGCCAGCTTTCCGGCGGGCAGCAGCAGCGCGTGGCCATCGGGCGGGCGCTCATCACCCGTCCGGCGCTGATTTTAGCCGATGAGCCGACCGGCAATCTGGACACCCGCAACAGCGGCGAGGTGATCGCCCTGCTGAAGGAGGCTTCCCGCAAATACGCCCAGACCATCGTCATGATCACCCACAGCCGCAGCATCGCCCAGACGGCAGACCGGGTGCTGCAGGTGTCGGACGGCGTGCTGACCGACTTCGGGAGGTGCGCGGAATGAAAAGCTATCTAAGCCTGATCCCCATTTCTGCCAGGGTGCGCAGGCGGCAGAACCGGCTGACCATCCTGTGCATCGTCACGGCAGTGTTCCTGGTCACGGCCATCTTCAGTGTGGCGGACATGATGCTGCGCACCCAGATGGGCCGTGCAGCCGGAAAAAGCGGCAGCTGGCATCTGGAGGTCACCGGCATCACGCCGGAGCAGGCTACGCAGCTGGTCGGCCAGCCGGACGTGGTGCGGGTGGGTGCCGGAGCAGTATTCAATGAGAACGGCGAAAGCGCATACCGCCTGAACGGCAAGCGGGTGGTGCTGTATGGTGCCGATGCAGATTATGTGAGCCTGAACCGTGCCGCAGCCTTTGCGGGCACCTACCCGCAGGCGGAAAACGAAGTGCTGCTGGGCAAGACCGCTGCACGGGTGCTGCATGTGGGCAGCGGAGACACTGTAACGCTGACACTGCCGGACGGAACGGAAAAGCCCCTCACGGTCACCGGCGTCGGCGGCATCGACGAGGGTTTTTACGGCGAGCAGTACAGCATCGTGGATGCCTACCTGCCGCAGGAAGCCTTTGCGGCCCTGCTGACTGCAAACGGCGAGGCACTGCCCCAGACACATTATGAGCTGGAATACACCAGCGCGGCCAGAGCAGCAAAGGCCCTGCCGAAGCTGCGCAGCCGGTACGGGGAGACGGCTGTGCAGGAAAACCTGCAGGTGATGGGTTCGGCAGGGCAGAGCAGCAGTACGGCTTTTCAGACCGTGTACGGGATGGCAGCGGTGCTGTTCGTGCTGGTGCTGCTGGCCGGAGTGCTGATGATCTCCGGCAGCATGAACAGCAATCTGGCCCAGCGCACCCAGTTCTTTGGCATGATGCGCTGCATCGGCATGAGCAAACGGCAGGTCATCCGGTTCGTCCGGCTGGAAGCCCTCAACTGGTGCAGGACGGCGGTGCCCATCGGCCTTGTGCTGGGCACTTTGGCCAGCTGGACGATCTGCGCCGCGCTGCGGTACGGCATCGGCGGCGAGTTTGCGGCAACGCCAGTCTGGCAGCTGAGCCCTGCGGGCCTGTGCGCCGGTGCCGTGGTGGGTGTGGTGACGGTGCTGCTGGCTGCGCAGGCCCCGGCAAAGCGGGCGGCAAAGGTCTCGCCGATGGCGGCGGTCTCCGGCAGCACCCAGAATGTGCCGGTGGGCCGTGCGGCCCATGCCGGAAAGGGCCGGGTGGAACTGGCACTGGGCGTCCGCCATGCCACCGCCAGCAAAAAGAACTGGGCCCTGATGACCGCCAGCTTTGCGTTGAGCATTGTGCTGGCGCTGGGCTTTACCGTGCTCTTGCAGTTCGTCTCTCTGCTGTTGCCCAGTCTGGTGCCGTGGCAGCCCGATGTGCTTTACAACGGCTACGGCAATGCGCAGGTGCTGCCCGGCAGCATGACCCGGACACTGCTGGAAGTGCCGGGCGTCGCCCATGCGTGGGGCTGCACTGGTCTGGTGGATACCCCGGCCAGCAGCGACAAGGGCAACGTGGACCACGTTATCTTCTGCTCCTACGATGATTATATGCTGGAGTCCAGCCGTTCCGTGGTGGTACGGGGTCGGATGCCCGGCGCAGGCAATGAAGTGATGACCATCTACAATAAGAACAACCCCATGCAGATCGGGGACGTCATCACAGTGAACGGGGTGCCGCTTACCATCGTGGGTGCCTTCTCGGAGGGCACCTTCCCGGATGATGTGACCCTTATTGCACCGGACGCGCTGTTCCGACAGGTGGCAGGCGACCAGAACTATAATATGGTAGGTGTGCAGTTGGACCACACCGCCGACGAGGACACCCTCTTCACGCTGGCGGACCTTGCCACGGATGACGTCATCATGCAGGACCTGCGGGAGAGCAACCGGCAGGACCGCGGCACCTATTACGCGGTACGCATCGTGCTGTACGGTTTTCTGGCCATCATCGGCGGCATCTCGCTGCTGAACATCGTCAACAGCATCTCCATGAGCGTTTCTGCCCGTGCCCGGCAGTACGGTGCCATGCGCGCCGTGGGCATGGAGGATGTCCAACTGTGCCGGATGATTGCGGCGGAGGCCGGGACCTATGCGGCGTCCGGCCTGCTGGTGGGCGTTGCTGCCGGCCTTGTGCTGCACCGTGCACTGTATACCCGGCTGATCACCCACTATTTCGGCGTCGTGTGGCGGGTGCCCTTCGGGCTGCTGGCAGTGCTCTGTCTGTTCGTGGCAGGTGCAGCGGCGCTTGCGGTGCACGGTCCGGTGAAGCGATTACAGGCAATGCCCGTCACAGCAGCCATCAACGAACTCTGACAAACAAAAAACAAGCGCCGGAGCGCTCCCTTTTGCGGGAATGCTCCGGCGCTTTTGGGTGTAACTCAGTCCAGCACGGGAATGTCCAGCCCGAATTCCAGCGGGCGGAACCGGGGGCAGACGTTTTCAGTGATGGAGATCACCGAGGCGGCCAGACGGCTGCCGATCTCGCAGGAGGCGGGCAGGTTCTTGCCGTAGGTCAGGCCGATGACCGTACCGGCAAAGAAGGCGTCACCGGCACCGGTGGTGTCGATCACATCCACCTTCTTGGCGGGCACAACGCCGCTTTCGCCGTTGGCGCGGGCATACACGGCACCCTGCCCGCCCATGGTGACCACCATGCAGGGGATGTTGGCGCTGTGCACGTTGGCGGCCAGCACCTCCCGCATGGCAGCGGGGGAAAGGTGGTCGTAATCGTCCGAGAAGAGCAGCCCGGCTTCCTGCTGGTTGCACACAAAGCAGTCCACCTGCTGCAAAAAGTCGCGGCGCTCCATGGCGATGCTCATGTTGGAGATGGCCGCGTAGACCCGCTTGTTGTACTTTTTGGCAAAGCGCAGCACCTGCTTGACCGTCTCTTTTTCCAGATCCAGCTCCAGCGCGATGCTGTCGCAGTCCTTGAAGATCTCGTCTCCCTGCTCTTTCAGCAGAGCGGTGAGGGGAGTGGTGTCCGGGCGCTTGGAGATGGAGGCGCATACGTCACCGTCGTTGTTGAACACGGCCAGCCAGGTGCCCATGCCGTCCTTCACGCGGCGGATGAACTGGGTGTTCACCTTGTGGTCGCGTAGCTTGTCGATGACATCCTGGCCCATGCCGGTGTCGTCCACCAGACCCACAAAGGTGGGGCGCAGCTCCACATTGGCGATGTCCTCCACGATGTTGCGGCTCACACCACCGTGTACCTGCTCGACCCGGCCGGAGTTGCGCCCGCCCGGGATGTAGGTGGAAAGGGGGTACCCCTTGATGTCCACAAAAACGGCTCCGATGACTACGATTCCCATAGAAAAACCTTCCTGCAAAAATATTTTGCCTTCATTATACCAACTCTTTACGACAGAATCCATCCTTTTTGTCATTTCGGGCCGAAAAAGCGCGCAGAAGGCCGAACTGCCTTACAGGGCGGTGTTTGCCGTCCGAACCAGGAACTCCATGGCCTGCACGGGGTACTGCCCGGCGGCGGTCTCGCCGGTGAGCATCAGGCTGGACGCACCATCCAACACAGCATTGTAAATATCGCTCACTTCGGCGCGGGTGGGCACGGCACGGGTGCACATGCTGTCCAGCATCTGGGTGACCACCATAAAGGGCACCCCGGCGGCCCGGCAGGCGGCGGAAAGCTGTTTCTGACAGCGGGGCAGCTCCCACAGCGGTATGGCGTTGCCCAGGTCGCCGCGGGCGATGACCACCTCGTCCACGAGGGACAGAAACTCCGGCAGGGCCTGCACCCCGGCAAGGTTCTCGATCTTTGCAAAGATGTGGATCTGCGGCGCACCGGCCTCGGCCAGCGCCTGCCGCAGGGCAAGGATGTCCTGTTTCCCGCGCACGAAGGGCAGCATGACCCCAGTGACGCCGCAGGAAGCTGCGATGCGCAGGTTGGCAAGGTCCTCACTTGTCAGGGTGGGCATGGGCACCGACAGACCCGGGGCGGCAATGCTCTTGCGGCTTTGCAGAACGCCGCCCCGCAGTACGGTGCAGACCAGTGCATCCGGCCCGGCGGCAGTTACTTCCACCAGCAGCTTGCCGTCGTCCAGCAGAAGCTGCTGCCCGGGGCGGGCTGCCTGTACCAGCTGGACAGGGCAGGGGATGCCGCCTGCACCCAGCTGTACCGTGCCGCCCTCCGGCAGGGTGACCGGGCTGGCCAGCCGCCCGACACGCAGTTCCGGCCCCTGCAGGTCGATGAGCAGGTCCGGAATGCCGACGGCGTGGATCATTGCCAGCCAGTCAGCGTGTTCGGCCAGCGCCCCGTGGGAAAGGTTCATGCGCAGGCCGGTCATGCCGGCGTCCACAAGGCGGCGCAGAGTTCCGGCACTGGCGCAGGCCGGGCCGATGGTTCCATAAAAATGCATAAGGGGTCCCTTCTTTCATAGATTGCGCAGGTGTTCCTGCAAAAAGCCACACAAAAGCCGGACACAGGGGTGCTCTGCGTGCTCCGGCTGCAAAAAGGCGGCGCAGATGGGCGGCATGCCGTCCAGTGCCACGTCCTGAACATTGTCCATGCTGTGGTCGGAGGTGATCTCCAACCGGTCCAGGGCCAGACCGTTGCGCTCCTGGGTGCGGTAAAGCACTTGATAGTATTGCTCGCCGATCTCTACCTTCGGGCGGGCACCGGCCTGCCGCAGGGTATTCCACAGCGGGGCCAGCGGCTCCGGCACAAGGCCCGGCACCAACAGCAGCTGGCCGTCCAGCTCTGCCGGGGCGATGCTGCTGCGCCCCCAGAACGGGCTGCAGCGGGGCACCAGCAGGGCCGCAGTGTGCCGGGTGAGCGCGGTGCGGGCAAGCCCGGCCGCGCAGCCGCCCAGGTCCATCACCAGCCCGGCGTCCAGCGTGCCGTTCTGCAATTGTGCACATACGGCGTCGTTGGAGAGCAATGTGGTTTCCAGCGGGATGCCCGGGTATTGCTGCCGGAACTGCTCCAGCACATCCCCCAGCATGGGCAGGTAGCTGGGCACCAACGCCACACTGATGCCCAGCCGCAGGGCGGGGGACCGGATATCCTGATACGCCTGCGCGCACATCCGCTCAAATTGCTCCACCACCGGCGCGGCCTGTGCCCGGAAGCGCTGGCCCTTTTCGGTCAGGGCAAGGTGATTGCGCACATTGATGAACAGCGGGCCGCAAAGTTCTTCTTCCAGTGCGGCAATGCTCAGCCGCAGAGCCTGCCGGGACAGATACATCCGCCCGGCCGTGCGGGTATAGTTCAGGTCCTGACACAGGGCCAGAAAATAGCGCAGCTGCTGAATGGTCATGGGAGGTTCCTTTCCAGAAATGAAACGCAAGTTTTTCTTGACACCTACAGGGATATTATAACTTCTTTTTCTTTGGTTGTAAATGTGATACTTTTAACAAGAGTGGCAAAGCATTTTTGCCACTCTGGAACAAAGCACGAAGAAAAAGAAGAGAAAGGAACCTTATTATGGAAAAGATCTCCCGCAAAGGCTTTCTGAAAATCGCTGCCGCTGCCGCCATGAGCAGCGTCACCGCAGCCGGTCTGGCTGCCTGCAATGCAGCCAGCAGCTCCACCGCTGCTGCATCTTCCGGTGCAGCCGGCATCTACACCCCCGGCACCTACACTGCCACCGCCAAGGGCATGAGCGAGATCACCGCCACGGTGACCTTTGACGCTGCCAGCATCACCAAGGTGGAGCTGGACCTGTCCGGCGAGACCGACAGCATCGGCCAGGCCGCCAAGGACAAGCTGATCGAGCAGGTGATGAACGCTCAGACCAGCCAGATCGACGGTGTGGCCGGTGCCACCGTGACCAGCAAGGCTGTGCAGAACGCTGTGGCCGACTGCATCCGTCAGGCCAGCGGCGGTGCCATCAACCCCGCTGAGCAGACCACCGAGGAGACTGCCTCCACCGCCGACTGGCTGGGCGAGGAGCCCGAAGTGGCCGAGAGCGACATCAAGCAGACCGTGGAGTGTGAGGTGCTGGTGGTGGGTGCTGGTTCTTCTGGTACCTTTGCCGCTGCCGCCGCGGCCGAGGCTGGTGCCAAGACCATCCTGATCGAAAAGTTCGGCCACGACATGGCCAGCGGCATCCGCGACACGCTGGCTGCCTGCGGCTCCAAGCAGCAGCAGGAGGACGGCGACGACGTCAGCAAGAAGGACGCCGTGCGCTACCTGTGCAACTGGAGTCAGGGATACACCCGCCGCAGTCTGGCACAGGTCTGGGCCGATAAGAGCGGCGAGACCATGGACTGGTTCACCGACGTACTGGCCGAGAGCGGCATCGACTTCCGCCACGAGATCGACGAAAAGCGTGGCAACGACAACTACGAGGTGCTGGACGTGGGCCACAGCACCCAGTACGGCGACGAGTACAGCGAGCAGCTGACCATGGACGCCGTGCTCAAGCACGCCGAGGCCGACGGTCTGGAAGTGCAGTACGAGATCACCATGGTCAAGCTGGAAAAGGACGGCAACCGCGTCACCGGCCTGATTGCCAAGAATGCCAACGACGAGTATGTGCGCTACAACGCATCCAAGGGCGTCATTCTGGCCTGCGGCGGCTACAGCGGCAATGAAACCATGATGAACGCCCTGCAGCCCCAGAGCGTGGAGCAGACCTGCGTCAACTATTCCAAGCCCGGTGCCAAGGGCGACGGCATCAAGGCCTGTCTGTGGGCTGGTGCCATCATGGACACCACCCACACCTCCATGATCTTCGACCGTGGTGCCATCAAGCCGGACCAGACCGGCGAGTACGGCAAGGCCAGCGATGGCGCGCTGTTCTGGATGGGCAGCCAGCCGTTCCTGAAGGTGAACCTGAACGGTGAGCGCTTCATGAACGAGTACATGCCTTACGATCTGGTGCTGCACGCTGCAGCCAGCCAGCCCTACCACACCTACTGCACTGTGTGGGACAGCAAGTACCCCGAGGATGTGGAGCACTTTGCCACCCACGGCTGCAGCCGTCTGTACCCGCATGTGAACGGCACCGCTCCGGTGTTCCCCATTGAGTACATCGAGGGCATGAACGCCGATCTGCAGGACCAGGGTTACATCGTGCAGGCCGACACCGTGGAGGAGCTGGCCGACAAGCTGGGCCTGCCCAAGGACACCTTCACCGCAACGGTGGATCGCTACAATGAGCTGGCTGCCAAGGGCGAGGACGAGGATTACGGTAAGGAGGACTATCGTCTGTCCACCCTGAGCGAAGCTCCCTTCTACGGCGTCCGTCAGGCCGGCGGCTATCTGATCTGCACCATCGACGGCATCCAGATCGACGACAACATGCACGCACTGGACCACGACTTCAAGGCCATCCCGGGCCTGTATGTTATCGGTGACATGAGCGGCAACTACTTCTCCGGCAGCTATCCCAGCCTGATGGCAGGTGCCGCCGCAGGCCGCAGTGCCACCTTCGGCCGCTTTGCCGGTCAGAACGCTGCCGCCGGCATCTGATCCGGAGCGCCCGCAACACGACACGCTGTGTGAAGCAATAAAAAAATGCGAACGAGAGCAGAAATGCTTTCGTTCGCATTTTTTTGTTTACAGAAAGAACGCTTATTCTTCCACGATGATCTTATCCTTGGCGTAGTCCAAAGCAAGCCCGATCAGCTCATTGCGGGAGCGATTTGTTTTTCCGGCAAGATCATCGTAGAAATCGACGATTGACTTGTCTACGCGAATCGTAAATGTAACAGGTTCGGAGAGCTTTTTAATTCTGAGTTCATCCATTATTATCACCCCAATACTATTATGAGGCGAATTTTGCTTGAAATGAATGCCATATTACGGTTCGTAAATGAACATAAAGCGGTATAATATATGGTGAGAACTGATCTTGCTTCCTGAATGCGTCGGAATGTGCCGAAAAACAACACATTCTGGGAATTGCTGCACAGAGAAACAGGAGGTACGATCAAACCGTAAAATAGCCGGGTGACCGGCAAACAGAGGAGGATGTGTGCGATGAAAAAACAATTCCGGATTCTTGCAGCGGCACTGGCCCTGTGCCTGAGCCTGTTGTGCTGCCCGGCGGCCTTTGCGGCGGTGGACAGCAGTTCCTGCCAGACGGTACCCTATGCGCAGGCAACGTCTCAGCCGCTGGGACAGCCTATCACTATTACCGGTACGCCCAATTACAGTGCGGCTACCAGCAACGATACTGCATTTATTTTTGGCTTTGACACCGCCGACGGCGTGTGGTATGTGGCCGTGCAGAAGTCGAAATTTGATGCCTTCAAGGCGGCGGCCCCGGCACAGCAGATGACCCTGTACGGCGTGTATGCCGGCACACTGGACGTGAACGGCATGCCCATTCTGGACATCCAGAATGGCTCGGTGCTGCTGAACGGCACCACCAGCGACACGACAGCTTTGTACACGGCCGGGCAGAAAAAGCTGGATGCCCAGAAGGCCGCCGCTGCCGCCAGCAGCAAAAAGACCACGACCACTTCCGGCAGCAAAAAGAGCACGGGCAGTGCATCTTCCGGCCAGACGACCAGCCAGATGGTGTGGATCCCCACCCATGGCGGCAAGAAGTACCACAGCAATCCCAACTGCAGCGGAATGAAAGGCCCTGAGAAAGTGAGCCTGTCCACTGCAAAATCCCGCGGATTCACGGCTTGCAAAAAGTGCTACTGAGCATAAAAGAAAGGACCGCTGCGATCTCTCCGGAGGCCGCAGCGGTCTTTTGCGTTTTGTGGTAAAACTCAGCTCCGGCGCTTGGCCAGTACAGCAGCAGGTCGGTCATCAGGTAGATGATATCCCGGCTGGTGAAGTGGGCTCCTGCCTCCTCGCCAAAGCTCTCAGAGAACCGCCGCACCAGATCCTCGAAGATGTAGCCGCAGTCCACGGCGCTGATCTTGTCCGGGCCAAGATAGCCCTTCTCAGAGCCGAACTCCTTGATGACGAGGTAGAGGGTGTTGCTCTCTACCATCCGCTTGATGATGTTGTCAAAGTCGAACTTTGCCAGCACATCCTGTGCGTTGGCAGAAAAGCCGGACAGGTAATCCCGGAAGTTGGACTCAATGTTGTCCGGGTCTGCCAGCAGGGTCTCGAAGGTGAACCGGCTGGTGTTATAGAACTGGTAGCCGGAGGCCTTCTGCAAAAAGCCGTCGATGACCTGCAGCTTTTTCACCTTTTCGTAGGTGTCCAGCACTGCCTGATGGGTGGGCAGCAGGCAGTCGTGGAACCGCTTCACCACGGTCATGGGCAGAATGACCAGACCGTACTCGTGGGGCTTGAACGGCCCCCGCAGCATATCGGCTACGTTCCAGATCATGGCGGCTTTTTCGGCAATGTTGGCACCTACGGCGGTGATCTTATCGTTTGGCATACGTTGCTCCTTGTTTTTGTGATAGGTGGACATCCTGATTTTACAACAATGGGTGTCCGATAAATCGGATGGCAGGACGTTTTTCCCAAAAAATGATGCTTGCATCTATTGTACCACGACAAAAGTGGAAACACCATATTCCGGCAAAAGAAAATGCCCGTCTGAAAATCAGACGGGCATCGATCATAGAAGGGCTTAATCTTCACATAGAAGATCGTTGTTGCGCATGAAGGTGACAAAGCTGAGGATGATTTTGGCGTTTCTCTCTACAATGTCAGATTCGGTAAAATCTGTGGCTTTCGCAGCGAGGTCAGTAAGCTCCTTGATTTTTGTACCCTCTTTTTTCTGCTTCCGGTTGTTTTCAAAACCGGTATAGTACTTGACCTTGTCGCTGAAGCGATAATCAGAAGCGCGGATATTGATGCGCTTTTCCAACAACACCTTGTTGCCAAGGCTTTCAACATTTCTCGGATTGGAAAGCGAGTGCTCCTTTTCCTGGCGGTTGCGTGCGTAGATGTGCTCGATCTCAAGTACACTTTCAAGGGACAAGAGCTCCTGGGAGGAGTTCTGGAATGCCCACCATGTCAGCATGGCCTTTGTGATCGCGCGGTTGTTGCTGAAGGTATAGTTGTCAAAAGCGTTCTGCAATTTCTGCGTATCAAACAAATAGTCAGAAAACCGAACAGGTTGCCCGGTTACAATGTTGGTCATTTCTGCAAAAATGGGAGTGCGCAGTGCATTTACGCCCGGATTTGTAACGGCATATGCCCAGATGAATGCGGTGATTTTGTTAAGAAAGCTATAGAAACGATCGTCGTTCAGTAGACCATCGGAATCCCGATTGGCCATGTAATAGACCGAAACAAAATAGGTCCACATACCGTTGGGAGCATAGTTCAGAACAAAGAGCCTGCGAAGAATTCGGTCAGAGAAGCGCTCAACATTTTGGTTCTGCACATCATTCCAGAAATCTGCAAGATTGATCAGATTTTCAAAAGTCTGGTCATTTTTTAGCAAGCTGTAAGCATTCCGCTCATAGAATTTGCGCAGCGCCTCCGTTGTCGAGGATTTGATGCCTTGCTTTGCACGTTCATAGTACATATACCGTGTGAAAAGCTCATCCATCGGAGTGCCGGTAATAGGATGGAAAATAGAATCACACAGTACCTCGAGGTCCTTCCACTTTTGGATAAAGACTTCCCGCTCGCCTTTGGCAGAGTAATACTTGTAAAATTGCGCCTTGAAGATATCTGCATCAGACAGTGGCTTTCCGCGGTCATTCAATGTCGAGAAGATTCGCAAAGCGGTGTCCTGAGATTCTGCTTCAATCGGGAGCAAAATACAGTTGTTCATGATCCGAATCGGAAAGAAGGAAAACCAATCTGGGTAAGTATTCAGAAAGTCTACGATCTTTTGCTGAAAAAAGCGATAGTTATTGGCGTAGCTGCTCTTTTCGCAATCAGACAAGGTTCCTGTTTTCAGGATATTCAGAAATTCGTCCTTTTCCTTGTCGGTGGCGACTTCTGAGTCGATTTTCAATGCTGACTTGTCCGGGTCACCAAACTCATCGGTTTTCCAGATGCACTGCTCAATGAACTTGCTGGTCTTTACAGCTTTATCGTTCTTCATGCTTCCATATTTTTCATAGAAAGCTCGAAGCAACAGCATCAATGTCGTAAGGCGCTGTTGTCCGTCAATAATCTCCATTTTACCGTCATCATTTTTAAATGTGACGATGGGGCCGAGAAAATACTCATCGCTGTCACTGTTGAATTTGTCGCAGTCATTATCAGGAAATGCAAATAAGAACAGGTCATCCCAAAGAGTCTGGCATTCCTTTTCTCCCCAGGCGTAAGGCCTTTGATAATCCGGAATGAGGAAATCAGCCTTCTTCTCACTGAAAAGTGCCCGCACGCTTTTTTGATCAATGTTTAATTTTGACATTCGATGCCTCCTGTTTAGCATCAGCAGGTTGCTTCAACTTATCAAATCATTTGAAAATGCCGCAACGCTTCCACGATCGCATCCTCTTTTTCTTTCGGACACTTGGGCTGTTTGGCATTTTCAGATTTGGGCTTATTATAATTCTCTCGCTTGATGATGCCGTACTTCTGCTTCACCTGTGCGATATAGAGATTGGATACCTTCAACTGATGGTGTTCCCACACATAATCCCGAATCTCTTTGTAAGTGGCCTTGCTTTCGGCGGCAGTCACATCCGGCTCATCCATGCTTACTTCCGCTTCGATGTGTCAGTTGACATGGACCTTGGTTAGAAGAATGACCGCTTCGCAATGCTTCGTCCTCGGGAACAAATCCACCGGCTGCACCTTCTCAGCGTGATAGCCGTTCTGCTCCAGCCAGGCGGCATCGCGGGCGGCGGTGGCGGGGTTGCAGCTGACGTAGACCACCCGGCGGGGAGCCATGCGCACCACGGCGGAGAGGGTGGCCTCGTCGCAGCCCTTGCGGGGCGGGTCCAGCATCACCACGTCCGGGTGTAGGCCCTCGGCGGCCAGCCGGGTGGCCGCCTGCCCGGCGTCGGCACAGAAGAAGCAGCTCTTTGCGGCCACAGCATCCCCCATGCGGGCGGCATTGGCCTTGGCGCTCTCGATGGCTTCGGGCACGATCTCCACGCCCACCAGCTCCCGGCAGTGGTCCACCATGGAAAGGCCGATGGTACCCATGCCGCAGTAGAGGTCCAGCAACAGGTCATCCGGGGTCAGCTGGGCGTACTGTGCGGCAATGCCGTACAGCCGCTCGGCGGCCAGCGTGTTCACCTGGTAGAACGACAGCGGCCCCAGCTGCACCGGAACCCCGCAGAGCGTATCTTCGATGTAGCCCGGCCCGTACAGGGTGTGGGTCTCGGTGCCCAGGATCACGTTGGTGTTTTTGCTGTTGACATTGAGCAAGATGGTGGCAATGTCCGCAAACTGCTCCCGCAGACGGGTGCACAGCGCATCGGCGTGGGGGAAGTTCGGGCGAGTGCACACCAGACACACCATGATCTGTCCGCTGTGCGCGCCCCGCCGCAGGAAGATGTGCCGCACCAGGCCCCGGCCGGTCTCTTCGTTGTAAGGCTGGATGCCGTTTTCGGCAAAGAACCTGCACAGTGCATTGCCGATGTCGTTGAGCACGCCGGGCTGCAGCTTGCAGTCCGGGCAGGGCACGATGCGGTGAGTGCGCCCGGCGTAGAAGCCGATGCAGGGGTTACCGTTCTTGTCCAGCCCTACCGGGAACTGGACCTTGTTGCGGTAGCGGTCCACTTCGGGGGAAGGGCAGATGTCCAGCACCGGCACGTCCAGCCCACCGATGCGGCGGAAGGCATCGGTCACATTCTCCTGCTTGGCACGCAGCTCGGCGGTGTAATCCAGATGCCGCAGGCTGCAGCCGCCGCAGGGTCCCGCCACGGCACAGTCCACCGGAATGCGGTCCGGCGAGGGGGTACGCAGATGGTCCAGAATGCCAAAGGCGTAGCGCTTGCAGTCCTTGACGATGCGCACATCGGCTTCGTCACCGGGGGCGGCACCCGGCACAAAAACGGTCTCGCCGTCCGGGCTGTGGGCCACACCGCTGCCGTCGCTGGAAAGCCGCTCGATGCGCAGGGTCAGGATCTGGTTCTTCTGTAAGGGCATGGGTCATAGTCTCCTTTGGTAGTGGAAATGCGCCGGGTCACGGCTGCGGTTCGGCGGGGGCAGCATCTGCCTGGGTGGCAAAATACTTGCTGGGCGGCACGCCCTTGGCGCGCTTGAACACCCGCGAAAAATAGAACTGGTCGAAGAAGCCTACTGACACGGCCACCTCTGCAATGGAAAGGTGACCGGCACGCAGCAGCTTGCAGGCTTCGTTGATGCGGTATTCGGTGAGGTAGTCGATGGGGCTTTTGCCCACATTGAGCATGAACACCCGGTACAGGTGGCTGCGGGAAACGCCCACGCTCTTGGCGACATCGTCAATGGAGATGTCGTGGGAGTAGTTGAACTGGATGTATTTGATGGCGTTGAGCACATACTGGCTGGAGGACGAGGTGGAGTGCGGCTTGCCGGCGATGGTTTCCTTCATCAGAGCGGCAATGAACAAATAAAGGTAACCCACCATGGCGGCCTCGTCCTGGGGCTGCAGCCCGCGGGAGGAGTAGATGTTAGCCAGGGCGGCGCGCATGCCGTCCGGGTCGCTGGTGTGGTGTACGGGGGCGTCGTCGGTAAAGGGCAGCTGGGCTGCCAGCTTGTGGGCGCAGGCACCGTTGAAGCCCACCCAACTGTACTCCCAGGGGTACTGCTCATCGGCGGTGTAGCGGATGAGCTGGCTGGGGCGCGCAAAGAACAGATCTCCGGTGCTGACTTGCCAGGTTCGGCCGCCTACCTCGAATTCACCCTTGCCCGAGAGCACCAGGTGGATCAGGTAATGGTCACGGATGCCAGGACCCCAGGTCTTGGACGGGGCGCAGCGCTCAATGCCGCAGTTGAAGATGGAAAGTTCGATGTTGTTCGTGTAGTTCTGTTTGAAGGATTGCTTGTAAACGTCTGCCATGGCGGCTTGACCTCCCTCGTTGTCACGTCTTTCGACCAGTATACCACAGAACCGCCTGCAAATTCAACAAAAGTACATCTTATTCTTTGAGCCGGACGCCAAATTTCGCGCTTTTTCTTCGATAGAAATTGAAAAAACAGAAGGGATGCATTACAATAGACCTAACAAACCTACAAACACTGTTTGAATGTTTCAGGGAGGGATCGCGGATGGCAACCAGCGCACAACTCAGGGAACAGATCGCGGCAGGAAGGTGGGACGGACCCCTTGCCGCGCTTTACGGCACCGCCCCGCAGGAACTGGCCCGGCAGCGGGCGCGGTACTGCGCGGCGCTGGAGCAGTTCGAGCTGTATTTTGGCCCGGGGCGGCAGGTGCAGGTGTACTCGGCCCCGGGGCGTGCGGAGCTGGGCGGCAACCACACCGACCACCAGCATGGCTACGGGCTGGCGGCGGCGGTCACACTGGATCTGGTGGCGGTAGCGGCCCGGAACACGGACGGCTATGTGCGGGTCAAGTCCCGCGGGTTCAACAAGCTGGATGTGATCGACCTGGCCACGGCAGAGCCGCAGGAAGGGGAGAGCACCCACTCGGCCAGCCTGATCCGGGGCATTGCCGAGGGCTTCCGTACGGCGGGAAAGGCTATTGGCGGCTTTGATGCTTACACGGCCAGCGACGTGCTGCGGGGCAGCGGCCTTTCCAGCTCTGCGGCCTTTGAGATGGGCATGGCCTGCATCTGGAACGGGGAGTACGCCTGTGGGCTGGATGCCCGGGCACTGGCCGGCATCTGCCAGTATGCGGAGAATACTTACTTTGGCAAACCCAGCGGTCAGCTGGACCAGCTGGCCAGCGCGGTGGGCGGCGTCATTTTTGCCGACTTCGCAGACCCGGCCGCCCCGCAGGTGGAAAAGATCCACGCAGACGGCCTGCTGCCGCCCGGCATGACCCTGTGCGTGACCGACACCCGGGGCAGTCACAGCGAGCTGACCGGGGAGTTTGCGGCCATCCGGCAGGAGATGGAGGCTGTGGCGGCCTGCCTGGGCGGCAAAGTGTTGGGTCAGGTACCGGAAACCGATTTTTGGGCAGCACTGCCCCGGCTGCGTACCGCCTGCGGCGACCGCGCGGTGCTGCGTGCCATCCACTATTACGAAGAAAATGCCCGCACGCTGGCCCAGCGCCGGGCTTTGCTGGAAAAACGCTTTGCCGATTTTGCCGCGCTGGTGCTGGAAAGCGGGCGCGCCTCCTTTGCACTGTGCCAGAATGTGTACTGCGCCACGGATGTCCGGCATCAGGGGCTGTCGGTGGCGCTTGCGTTGAGCCAGAGCATCCTGCAGGGCAGCAGCGGCGCATGGCGGATGCAGGGCGGCGGCTTTGCGGGCACCATTCAGGCCTATGTGCCGGAAACGTTGCTGCAGTGCTACCATACCGCCATGGAGCGGGTGTTCGGCCCGGGCAGCTGCTATGTGCTCCGGCTGCGGGAACAGGGCGCAAGACAAGTGCTATAACTGCAGAAGCAACAAAAAAGGGTCTGCTGCAAATTTGCAGCAGACCCTTTTCAATTTTTGATTCAAATGGACTCAGCGCAGCGGGAAGGAATTGGTCTCCTGCTGGCCTGCAAGATGCTGAACCGTTTCCGAGGTCGAGGTGCCCAGCCGGAAAATGGAGGATGCCAGCAGCTTGTTGTAGACACGGTAGCCAAACAGCACCACGTTCTTGACCGCTGTGAACAGCAGCATCGGCACGAAGGTGACAGAGAAGGAAACGAGCCCTTCGCCCAGTGTAAAATCGTGCAGATGAAGGCTGCCCAAAAACTCATCCAGAGAATCTTTGAGTTCGCCGCCGCCCGAAACGGTCCGCTGTTCTTCCTCCGAAAGCACAGCATACGACGAAGGCAGTTGGAGCTTTTTCATGAACGAACACTCCTTTCAGGCAGAAACCCGAAACACTCAGGCGGCCAGACCTGCGGCCACGGAAGGATCCTGTGTATCGGTATTCGTGGTAGTGCCAAACATAGAGCCGAACAGGTTCTTCAGCGACAGGTACATGCTGCGCACCTGTGCATAAGCGTAGTAACCGGCCAGTCCTGCCATGCCGACGGTGGCAACGCGGCTCCAGGTATTCATACGGTTCCAATTGTGTTTGACCACACCGGTCAGGCTCAGGCCGTCGGACAGACCCTCTTTGAAGGTATTGATAAAGTACTGGAAGGAACCCTGGCTCAGCATATAAACGCCGTTCACCACCACATTCATGGCGTAGGTGACCAGAACTTCGGGGTGGAAGGTAACGGTGTACTTGCCAACGTTGAAGTTATAATCGGCACCGCCGTCGAGGTAGGTCATTTCTTCTTCCGAGAGAACCGCATAGGAGGCGGGCATCAGCATGGTGCTCTGATATGTATGATCCATAATGGAAAGGCTCCTTTCACTCGTGAAATCCGCCCAAAGGCAGACGATATGTTATCTGAATTGTAGCATATCTGTATAAAAATAACAAGGGATGCGGCGAAAAAAAAGATGATACCTTTGTGAACAAAACGTGAACGGACGAGAGAATAACTGCGAACAGACGATGGAAACAGTGTGAATGCGGCGCTTTCGTCCGCTGAAAAAATGTTCCGCAAAAACGCCAAAAAAGGCACCCGCAGCCGGAAGCTGCGGATGCCAAAAGGGGAGAAAACGCTTATTCGCCGCAGGGGGTGCGCTCGTACAGTGCAGTCAGCTGTGCGATGTGTGCTGCAAGGCTGCCGGGCATAGGGCTGCTGAGCCGCCACTGCCAGTTGGCACCCTGGGTACTGGGGGTGTTGATGCGGGCCTCACTGCCCAGATGCAGCCAGTCGGCCAGCGGAATGATTGCCATGTCCGACACACTGGCAAGGCAGGCGCAGATCATGGCCTCGGTCAGATCCTCCGGCTTGCAGCGCAGGTAGCGGCAGGCATAGGCCACATCTTCCGGGCTGGCATTGGTGCGCCAGCCTTCGGTGGTCACGTTGTCATGGGTGCCGGTGTACACCACGCTGTTGCGGGGGTAGGTATGAGGCAGGTAATTGCCGGACTCCCGGCTGTCAAAGGCAAACTGCATGATCTTCATGCCGGGGTAGCCGCTCTCTGCCAGCATGGCCTTGACCTCCGGGGTCAGGTAGCCCAGGTCCTCGGCAATGATGCCGCCTTCGCCCAAAGCTTCGTGCATGGCGTGGATAAAATCACGGTCCGGGCCCTTTTCCCAGTGGCCGCCCGCTGCGGTCTTGTTTCCGGCGGGGATGGAGTAGTAGCTCTCAAAACCGCGGAAATGGTCGATGCGCACCACATCGTAAATGGAGGTGGCGTGCTGCATCCGGCGTTTCCACCAGGCAAAGCTGGTGGCTTTGTGCGTGGGCCAGTCATACAGGGGGTTGCCCCACAGCTGGCCGTCTGCTGCAAAGGCGTCCGGCGGGCATCCGGCCACCTGGGTCAGATGCATTTCTCCGTCGGTCTGGAACAGCTCCGGGTGGGTCCACAGGTCGCTGGAATCCGGGCTGACATAGATGGGAATATCGCCCACCAGACGGACGCCCTTGCCGTTGGCGTAAGCCTTCAGGGCGTTCCACTGGGTGTAGAAGAAGAATTGCACCGCCTTGTAGTAATCCACCGCACCGGCGAGGCGCTGTTTTGCGGCAGCAATGGCTTCCGGTTTGCGGCAGCGCAGGTCATCCGGCCAGTCGGCAAGGCCTGCCTGCCCCTGTTCGGCCTTGACAGCCATAAACAGGGCGTAATCCTCCAGCCAGAAGCTCTGCGCCTCGCAGAAGGCTTCATAGGCGGGGGAGGGGGCTGCCAGCAGGCGGTCGGCTGCCTTTTTCAGGATCACAGGCCGCTCGTTGTACAGTGCGCCGTAGTCGATGGGGCCTACAGGCCGTGCGGCGGGCACTTCATCGGCCGTCAGCAGACCGGTGTCGGCCAGCAGGCGGTAGTCAATGAAGTAGGGGTTGCCGGCAAAGGCGGAAAAACTCTGGTAAGGGCTGTCACCGTAGCCGGTGGGGCCGATGGGCAAAATCTGCCAGTAGGTCTGTTTTGCCTTGGCAAGGAAATCGACAAATGCGAAGGCCTCTTTGCCCAGCGTGCCGATGCCAAAGGGCCCCGGCAGGCTGAACACGGGCATCAGAATGCCGCTTGCACGCATGGTGCACACCTCCTTAGCCCTTGACAGCACCTGCCACAACGCCCTCGATGATGTACTTCTGGCAGGTCATGTACAGGATGATGATGGGGATGATGGCAATGATGATGCAGGCCATCATGGGAGCCAGCTCCACTCGGCCGTAGCCGCCGCGGAAGTACTGGATAGCCATGGGGATGGTGCGGTACTTCTTGATGTCCAGAACCAGAGTGGGCAGCAGGTAGTCGTTCCACACCCACATAGTCTCCAGAATGGCAGTGGAGATCATGGTAGGCTTCAGGATGGGGAACACGACCTTGAAGAAGATCTGGATGGGGTTGCAGCCGTCGATCATGGCGGCTTCCTCGATCTCCATGGGCACGCTCTTCATGAAGCCGGTGAACATGAACACGGCCAGACCGGCACCAAAGCCCAGGTAGATGATGCAGATGTTCCACGGGGTGTTCAGCTTGAGCTGGTCTGCAGTCTTAGACAGGGTGAACATGACCATCTGGAAGGGCACGACCATGGAGAACACGATCAGCAGGTTCATGAATTTGCTCAGCTTGTTGTTCACGCGGGTGAGGTACCAGCCGGTCATGGAGCAGCACAGCAGGATCAGGAACACACTGGTAATGGTGATCAGAAGGCTGTAGCCCAGGCTGGACAGAAAGCCCATCTTGGTCACGCCGTAGACGTAGTTGCCAATTCCGGCAAAGGTCTCTTTCGTGGGCAGCTGGAACACCGTGGAGGTGGTAAAGGTGCCCTCTTTTTTCAGGCTGTTCAGCAGGATCAGCACGATGGGGTAGATCCACAGCAGGCACAGCACACTCATGATGACGGTGAGGATGTTATCCCACATCTTTTTCTGTTTAGGCATTACTGCTGCACCTCCTTGGAGCGGGTAAAGTGGAGCTGGATGAGCGAGATGACCACCACGATCAGGAAGAACACCACAGCCTTTGCCTGACCAATGCCCTTCCACTGGGCACCAGAGCGGCCGTAGAAGGTGTTGTAGATGTTCAGGGCCAGCATTTCACTGGCGTTGGCGGGTTCACCGGCGGTCAGGGCCACGTTCTGGTCAAACAGCTTGAAGCTGTTGGTCAGGGTGAGGAAGGTGCAGATGGTCACACTGGGCATGACCATGGGGATCTTGATCTTGAACAGGATCTCGCGGTCGTTGGCACCGTCGATCTTGGCCGCCTCGATCAGGTCGCCGGGCACGCTCTGCAGGCCGGCCACATAGATGATCATCATGTAGCCGATCTGCTGCCAGCACATCAGGATCACCAGGCCCACAAAACCAGCCTTGGCGTCCAGGGCCAGCAGAGGCTTCTGGAGGTTGGCCAGCAGGCCGTTCAGCAGGATCTGCCAGATGTAGCCCAGCAGGATGCCGCCGATCAGGTTGGGCATAAAGTACACGGTACGGAACAGGTTGGTGCCCTTGATGCCCCGGGTCAGCACCAGCGCAATGGCAAAGGCAAACACGTTGATGAGCACGGTGCTTACCACGGTAAAGACCGCCGTAAAGCCAAAGGCATGGAGGAAGGTGGAATCCTGGAACACGGAAAGGTAGTTCTGGATGCCCACAAAGGTGGTCTTGGACACGGTGGTGAATCGCTGGAAGGACAGATATGTGCCCCAGATAAAGGGCCAGATGAAGCCGATGATAAAGGCGACCAGAGTAGGCAGCACAAACACCGGCCAGTATTTACTAATGGCTTTTTGCATGATATACCTCCTGATGGAGCTGTTAGAAAAAAGAAGGGAGGCGGGCGAACTCATCGCCCGCCTCCCACATTAGTTCTTATGGGAGCTC
>OLRA01001652.1_pt1 | contig 25452 bp, 20 predicted proteins | sample 1673011 | NCBI WGS metagenome assembly OLRA01 (sample SAMEA3136746, study PRJEB25190) | human gut metagenome | reverse complement strand
ATTGATAAATGCGGTTGCCACATATGTCAGCGCAATAAATAATGCTGCCATTGTGATCTCGATTGTCTTGCTGTGGGAAAATCCAGCCTGTACTGCTTCTGCACCTGATAAGGTTTCTGTGTTCTTAGTCATAGTAATTGTCCTTCTTTCGTGATGTATTATTTGCCGGTTCTCGTTGAGACCTGCAACTTGTATTATCATAAAAAAAAACTGACAGTATGAAAACTGCCAGTTTTTATATTTTTTATGGTGCCAGATTAATCTAGAATAAACCGGTGATCACACCATCCTCATTCACATTGATGCCCTCTGCCGCCGGATGCTTTGGGAGACCGGGCATTGTCATAACGGTTCCGGTGATCGCAACCACAAAGCCTGCACCCGCAGATACATAAACCTCACGGATGTTGATCGGGAAATCCTTTGGACATCCGAGAAGCTTCGGATCATCCGATAAAGAATACTGATTCTTTGCCATACATACCGGAAGCTCACCATAGCCAAGCTTCTCCAGACGTGCAATCGCCTGTGCAGCAGCCGGTGCATAGCTGACACTTCCTGCTCCGTAGATTTCCTTTGCGATCGTCTCGATCTTGTCTTTGATCGGCAGCTTTATATCGTAAAGAGGTGCAAACTTGCTTTCCTTATTCTCAAGTGTATTTAATACCTTCTCGGCCAGAGCGATTCCTCCCTCACCGCCGTGCTCCCATACCTCGGAGAGCGCAAAATCACAGCCGCGCTCCTCACAGAACTTCTTGACAAAGTCAAGCTCTGCATCCGTATCTGTCACGAAACGGTTCAATGTAACAACACATGGCACGCCGAATTTGGCAACATTCTCAATATGCTTCTCCAGATTGACGATTCCCTTCTTAAGAGCCTCCAGATTCTCGGCACTTAAGTCCTCCTTTGCAACACCGCCGTTATATTTCAGTGCACGTACTGTTGCTACCAGTACAACCGCATCCGGCTTTAAGCCTGCCATACGGCACTTGATATCCATAAACTTCTCTGCACCGAGATCAGCGCCAAAGCCTGCCTCCGTAATGCAGTAATCCGCAATCTTTAAGCCGGTCTTCGTTGCGCGGACACTGTTACAGCCGTGCGCAATATTTGCAAAAGGACCTCCGTGTACCAATGCCGGTGTATGCTCAACAGTCTGAATGATATTCGGCTTGATCGCATCCTTTAACAGAGCAGCCATAGAACCGACTGCCTGCAGATCCTTTGCAAAAACAGGCTCTCCATCATAATTGTAAGCAACAATGATGCGTCCCAGTCTTTCCTTCAGATCCTTCATATTATCTGCCAGACAAAGGATTGCCATGATCTCGGAAGCAACAGAAATAATGAAATGATCCTCGCGGACAACACCATCCACCGGTCTTCCAAGACCGACAACGATGTTTCGCAGAACACGATCATTCATATCCATACATCTCTTCCATACGATCTGATTTGTATCAATGCGGAGCGCATTTCCCTGCTTGATATGGTTGTCAAGCATAGCCGCTAACAGATTGTTGGCAGAGGTGATCGCATGAAAATCACCTGTAAAATGAAGATTTATATCCTCCATCGGTACAACCTGGGCATAACCGCCGCCTGCAGCACCGCCCTTGATACCAAAGCAAGGTCCGAGCGAAGGCTCACGAAGCGCGATAACTGCCTTTTTGCCAAGCTTTGCAAATGCCTGACCAAGACCTACAGTTGTGGTTGTCTTTCCCTCTCCTGCAGGAGTCGGATTGATCGCCGTCACCAGGATCAGCTTTCCATCCGGCTTATCCTTCACACAATCCCACAGCTCATCCGTAAGCTTTGCCTTGTACTTCCCGTAAAATTCAAGGTCATCTGCCGAAATATCGAGCTGTGCTGCGACGTTCTGAATCGGTTCCATCACGGTTTCCTGTGCAATCTCAATATCTGTCTTCATAAAAATCCTCCATTCGTAAGTCATATAACATATGTTAATCATCTTACCATACATGACATGTAAATTACAATAGTTATCCATTCCACACAGATACTTTTCCATCTGTATCCGCATACCACCTACAAATCCAGTTTCTTTATATAATCGGCGACAATATCGTATTCGGTGTGCTGATACAGCATCCGGCAGCCAACCATCTCCTCCACCTCATCAAACAGAAGACCTCCGTCATCCGTTGGCAGAAAATCAATACTGTACATGCCTTTTTCATACTCCGGCAGACATTTTATAAAACAGTCAATATATTTTCTCTGCAAATCAGTAAGTCCCATTTTTCGGACACTTCCTCCCAGCGAGAAATTCGACCGGAAATCATCCTTTCCCTCCCGGAGCATCGCACAGTAAATCTCTCCAAATAGAACATACACACGCATATCGCTGCTGTGGCATTCGATCTTTTCCTGCAGGATAACCTCCCTGCCGGCAAGAACCTGCTTCCATTGCCTGCAGTTCTCCATAAGAAACACTTCACTGCCTCCATGCCCGGAAACCGACTTGATCACCTCATAGCCCTCCGTCAAAGATCGCTCCACTGCTTCGTCGCTGCAAAGCTTCGATGCATCCGGTACAAACTTGGTGGTGGGACACCATTTATGCTGCCGCACCGTTTCCGGAAGCTTCTCCTCAAAATACCGTATCATTTGATATTTATGATTAGCAAGTGCAACCAGACGGCTGTCATGATGAACCGGAACCCCTCTTTCTTCATACCAGCGGCTAACCTCAGGATCTCTCGTCCGGTTCAGAACCAGGTCCGGAAGCTTCTCTTCGGATGCCTTTTGATACTCGGTAACAGGCACATACGAAAAATCAATTTTTTCTCTCTTTCCTGCCTGTCGAAACAATTCAATAAAGCCTTTGTTTTTCTCAGCTTCGTCTTTTTGATAGATCAAATATGCCCTTTTCATTTGTATGAATTCCTCTCACAACAGCCTATTATTTCAGTTTGTTTCGGATATATTCCATAATCTTTTCCGCCACATTGACGCCGGTGCAGGTGTGGATATTTTTGAAATGCGCATTGGAATTGACCTCACACACAATATCTGCCACACCACCGGTCTCTTCAAACAAAAGATCCACACCGCAGAAATCAAGCCCCAGAATCTGTGCCGTCTGCACCGCCAGCTGACATTCCGCATCCGACGGCTCATATACCTTCATGCTGCCACCGTTTGTAATATTGGCACGGAAATCTCCGTTCTCCGAATATCGCTCCATCGCCGCAACCACCTGATCTCCGACAACTTGCAGTCTCACATCGCGGCCGCTGCTTGCCTCGTGGAATTTCTGATAAAGAAACGGTACGCCGCCAAGTTTTATTGTAAGCTCCTCCAGCTCTTTTCTGTCATGTGCCAGATATACCTGCATGCCAAAGGAACCAAAGCACTCCTTGACCACCATCGGATATCCAAGACGTTTTTCTACTGTGTCCAAAAAATCGGACTTTGTATATCCGATATTAGCATAGGTCATCGGTGACACGATGGTTGGCAGAAGCTTCACTTTTTCCTCCGTATGACTCTGGTTCCATGCGGCAAGCCTCAGATATGTTTCACATTTGTCGTCACACGCCGCAATCGCATCAATTTTATTAAAGACCGGAATGCCCTGTCTGTCCGCAAAATCGGACAGCTGTTTCCCATAGGAAATATCCTTATCCCAATAGATTACAAAGTCATATTCGTTCAGCCACTCCATCGGCTCTCCAATACAGCAGAGATGCTCATCATTCTCTGTCATATGAAGTGACATGCCACACCGTACTGCCGCTTCTCTGAGCCATTCATAATGTTCTACAAACTTTCCGGTTCTTAAGAAAGCATTCGTAACCAGCAAGCCTTTGCATCCACTATTCTCTACATTCATTCTATCACTTCGCTTTCCTGCTCATCCACAAAATCATGTGCCAGCGCATATGGATCCTCCGATCCACTCTCCGCTTCACTGCCTCCCAGATAGGCATCAAACTGCTCCATAGTCATCATCACCTGACGTGGTTTTGTTCCAACCGCCGGTCCGACAACCCCTGCCTTATTTAACTGGTCAATGATCCTTCCGGCGCGGTTAAAGCCAATGGAGAACTTGCGCTGCAGCTGACCTGCGGCCGCTCTGCCGGAATCGATCACGAAGCGTCCCGCCTCCTCGAAATATTCGTCAACATCCGATTTCTTTTCCTCGGAGGAGCTGTCTGTTCCTGCCGGCATGTCCACAATTTCGGTCACCTTGTCATTGTAAACCGGCGTCTCATTGTGGTCACAAAGGAATGAAACAACATCGGATACTTCCTTATCTGACACAAAGGCACCCTGCAGACGAACCGGCTCGGAATAGCCGGACGGGAAGAATAACATATCACCCTTTCCCAACAGCTTCTCTGCACCACCCTTGTCCAGAATGGTTCTGGAATCAATGGCAGAGGATACCGAAAATGCAATTCGAGACGGAATATTCGCCTTGATGACACCGGTAATGACATTAACCGACGGACGCTGCGTTGCAAGGATCAGATGGATTCCTGCCGCTCTTGCAAGCTGTGCCAGACGGCATACCGCATCCTCTACCTCTTTGGAAGCAACCATCATCAGATCGGCAAACTCATCCACGATGATCACAAGCAGAGGCATATGCGTATAGCCTGCCGCCTCCGCATCTTCCACACTCTTGATCTTCTCGTTGTAGCCGGCGATATTACGCACACCAAGCTCTTTAAACTTATTGTAACGATCCATCATCTCGCGCACCGCCCAGTTTAAGGACGCCGCCGCTTCCTTCGGATCGGTCACGACCGGACAGAACAGATGTGGAATCCCGTTGTAACAACTTAATTCAACGACCTTCGGATCGATCATGATCAGTTTAACCTCATTCGGATCCGCCTTATACAAAATACTCATGATCAGCGTATTGATGCAGACGGATTTACCGGAACCTGTCGCACCGGCGATCAACAGATGCGGCATCTTTGCAATATCCGTCACAATAACCTTGCCGCCGATATCCTTACCAACCGCAAACGCCACCGGACTCTTTGCCTTTTCAAAGGCTTCTCCCTCCAGAAGCTCCCTGAAATGTACTGCGCTCGGTGTATCGTTTGGCACCTCGATGCCAACCGCAGACTTTCCCGGGATCGGTGCCTCAATACGGATGCTCGGTGCTGCAAGGCTCAGCTTGAGATCATCGGCAAGATTCGTGATCTTGTTGACACGAACGCCCTGTGCCGGCAGCACCTCAAAACGCGTCACCGTAGGTCCACAGGTCACAGCCCCCATCTCCACATCAACATTAAAGCTCTGCAGCGTGTCCTTGAGCCGCATCGCTGTCTCGCGCAGGTCATTATCACTGACGCCGTTTTGCGCTTTCGGTGGCAGACTCAGCAGATCGATCGGCGGAAACTGATATGGAATCTTCTTATTATCCACCTTGCTGTCATTTAATGCATTAAATGTATCCGAACCGGAAACATAATCGTCCCCGCCAATCCGTCCATGTGCTGCCTGCTTCTTCGGTGCAGACTTCTTTCTCGGAACCGTTCCCGGCACATGGGAAGCTGCAGCTTCCTCCGGCATCCCGGCAGCCGGTTCTAAATCACTGTGGTTTGTCGCTGCATTTGCGGCAGCGTTGGCAACAGCGGTGCCTGCTGTGCCGGTTATTCCGGCATTTCCTGCTGTTCCGGTCACACTTTCCGCATAATCTGCTCTTCCGGATAAGGATGCTGTTTCTTTTCCGATTGAGGCACCTCTTCCCGTTTCCACTGTCGTTTCACCGGAAACTGTCTCCGTCTCAGAATTACCACGGAATTTATGGTTCATTTCCTCCCGATAGATTGGAATATCCATCGGCTTTTGTTCGGACTTAATCTGTTCCTTCGCAGGCATCTCTGCCGCTGTCGGTTCGTTTGCAGACAGCCCCTCACGCGTCATGCTTTCGTCCGTCTGCTTATCCCTTTCGGAAGCATTTCCGAAATGCTGATGCTCCTCAACCGGCTCACCGGCAATCTCCTGCATTCCCACAGGAACACTAAGGTCAGCCTCGTCCTTACGGTTCTCCGGCTTTGCTGCCTCCCATGCCTTTGCGGCAGCGTCCTGCTCTTTTTTCTTTTGTTTTTCCAGCTTTTTGAGCGCTTCCTTTTGCTTTTTCGCAGCAAGACGTTCTTCCTTCTCCTTTGCCTCCATCTCATCCAGCCGCTCTCCCGCCGCTTTCAGATCTACTGCCTGCAGAGAAGCCTCGTTTCTCGCAGTAGCTGCCGGCTCCTGTCTGCGTTTTGGGATCACACGGTAAGACGGTTCTCTGTAATCCGTCTCCTCCTGCACAAATCTGCCGTACTCCTCTTCCATCTGTTCCTTGTAGGCATTGCGCTTGCGAAGGGATGCCATCATTTCAAGCCCATGGAAAATATATACACTCAAAAGGATCAGTCCAAACAGTACCGCTCCGGCGCCACCCTTGCCGATCAAGGCAGAAAGACCGTCCGCGATTCCTCTTCCTATAATACCACCACTGCCTTTTCCGTACTTTGCCACATCCTCCAATGACATATAAAGGCACTGAAAATAATCATGATGCAATACATGATTGCTGGTAAAGTATTCTGTTAGAATCTCCGGTCGGAGGATCAGCTCCGTCAAAGCACCGAGCAGTATCAAAAATGCTCCGGCACTGATGAGCTTACGCGGTACCCGGCGGTCTCCCGGATTGACCACGGTAAACACATAGCCGATCACCACAAGCGCCGGCATCAGCCACGAGATCCATCCGAAAAAACCAAAATGCAGACCTGTCAAAATGATTCCGATCTTTCCGCATAAGCCGAAAAAGCTCAGATAGAAAAATACGCTGATAATGGAGATAACCAGAATGGTAATTCCCGTCTCAAACGCAAGCTGATCCTTGTATGTGTTGATCTCCTCGGCTGTTCTTTTATATTTGCCCGATGATTTCCTTGCTGCAGGCTTTTTATTTCCGGAGGTCTTTTTCCCGGTCGATGTACGTTTTCCGGAACCTGCGCTTTTACGCGTTCCCGTGCTCCCCCGTCCGGAAGCAGACCGGGACGAAGCCCCTGAATTTCTTACGGTTGATTTCTTTGCTGCCGCCATATGTTTCCTCATTCCTCATTTCTTACATAATACCGGGATTGATGTCCCGGCAGATTGTCCTCCCAATAATGCGATCCGAATATCCCAAAAAACAGATTATCCTTATCCTCTCAACAGTGCGATCACGGATGCCACACTGACTACGGCACAGTAGATCGCAAAATATTTAAAACGTCTTCCACGGATCAGTCCCATCATGAAGCGGATCGCCAGATAACCGGAGACTGCCGCCACGACCATCGCAATAATGCAGTAGATAATATCCGTCTGTGTTAACGTCAACGTCGCCAGATCCTTGACCTCCAGAACTACAGCACCAAGCACAGCCGGTATCGACATAATAAACGAATATTTTACTGCGAACTTCTTGTCAAAGCCACAGAGCAGACATGCCGTGATCGTCGTTCCGGAGCGGGATACTCCCGGCAGTGTTGCCACGCCCTGGGAAATGCCGATCATTGCCGCCTCCCCATAGGAAATATTCTTCGGCCGCTTGCTGCCCGGCTCCACCATGTCCGCAATCACCAGAAATACAGCCGTCACCATCAGACAGCATGCCGGGATCAGTGCAATCTGATTGGCCTGCTCAACATAATCCTTAAAGATCACACCGATCAGACCGGTCGGGATTGTTGAAACGATCAGCAGCATCACATATTTACGGTACGAGCTTCTGACTATCTTATGATACGGACGTTTCTTTCCGGTTAAATTTTCAAAAAATCGTCCCACATTTGAAAAACTGTCTCCCAGTATATGAAACCCTTCCCGGATCAAATGGCTGATATCGCCCCAGAATGCGACGAAGATCGCCAGTAATGTTCCAAAGTGAAGCATCACATCAAAAAACAAGCCTCCACTTTCCAGATCCACATGAAGAAGCTGCTTGATCAAAACAAGATGACCGGAGCTGCTCACCGGCAGAAATTCCGTCAATCCCTGAACAAGTCCCAGTAAAATCGCCTTCCATAAAGACATTTTTCTCCTCCTTTGTACATTGCCAAGCTATTTTCCTCCGGTACCGGCGGATTCTTATCCCATCAGAGAAGGATCTGCCAGTACACCAGCTTATTATTATACCGTTTTTTCAATGGAATTGCAAACACCACGATTAGCATCGGGAATTCCAGAATCGTCGTCAATCGACAGGGTTGTGCGATGAAAGCAAGATGACTTTCCTGTAAATTATGACATGTTGCATCCTTTTTTGACATTTCACAACCTAAAAAAGCCATACGATGATAAGATAAACATGGCTTAATAACGTAAGTAATAAAGAAAGCCACAATAAAACGAAAAGGAGAATTACAATGAAGAAGAAACTTATCGCGTGGCTGTGCGCCACATCGCTGCTCGTCTGCGGGACAGCAGTCCCATCTGCCGCTCATGCAGCAAAAAAGCCGGTCTCTCTTTCAAAGAACCACCTGATATTAAAAGAAGGGAGTTCCAAAACTCTCAAAGTTAAAAGTATCGCCAAGATCAAAATTCATTACCCATATTGACAAGTCTGTCTTTAAAGGTACTCCATGGTTTGAAAACATCCTCGCAACGAAGGATTTTGTTATCATCAACAATATTCTTATATGTTGTGGCAACAGCACCTCTAACCTGAGTTCTATCACTATTCCGGATGGTGTGATTTCTATTAGTTCTGGTGCATTCACAGATTGTCCCAATCTAACTTCCATCAACATTCCAAACAGTATGACATCTATTGGACCAGAAGCATTCAAGGGTTACTCCAATCTCGCTTCTGTCAACATTCCTGATAGTGTGACATCTATTGAATATGATGCATTCTATGGATGCTCTAGCCTAATTTCCATCAACATTCCTGATAGTGTAACACATATTGGGTCAAATGCATTCTCCTGCTGTTCCGGTCTAACTTCCATCAATATTCCTGATAATGTGACTTCTATTGATTATGGTGCATTCAAGGATTGTTCTAACCTAACCTCTATTAAAATTTCGGACAATATTATTATGATTGGCATCGGGGATGACTAAAACTGCGGCTATTCAGCATTCTATGGTATCCCTCAGATCATTTACGATGGCTCCAATTGCACGAATTATTCCGAATGGGGAGCTGATGAAGTAATCCGAAGTGATGGCACTATTTTATATTCCCGCGACGAAGGTAACGATGACGACGAATAATTCCGACTTATTACCATCTCACACGATACATATTTTCTAAATCATCGAAACCTACAAAATACAATTATATCAAATAACCGCCGGATGCTCTGCAGAAATGCAGAACATCCGGCGGTTCTATTCTTAAAATATTACAGTTCCATCCATCTTACGCCTGCGCGAACAACTCCTGTTCGACAGTTTCCAGCTCAGTTTCAGAATAATCCATAGAAAGAATCACATCATTTTTACACTGTTCCCGCTTCTTCAATCAACTCCTCCAGCTTCTTGAGTGCATCATGCATCCCGCCCACCTGCTGGAACAGCCCACACTCTACTGCCTGCTTTCCCACCAGTATCGTCCCCAGATCCCTTGTCAGGATCCCCGGCTTTACCATCATCCTCTCGAGCCTGTTCTGATCCATACCGGAATGGTCTGCAATAAAGCCCGTAATCCGGTCCTGAATCAGTTGAAAATATTCATACGTCTGTGGTGCCCCAAGAACCTGTCCGCTCATGCGTACCGGATGGATAATGACCGTTGCAGATGGTGCGATCACCGTATAATCTGCAGCGACAGAAAGCGGCACGCCAATAGAATGACTGTCTCCCATAACAAGTGCCACAGATGGTTTCGACAGGGACGCAATCATTTCTGACAGGGCAAGTCCACAGGATACATCTCCACCGATGGTATTGATCACGAACAAAACACCATCCACCTGCTTCGTACAGTCCAGCGAAGCTAACATCGGGAGCATATGTTCATATTTCGTTGTCTTTGTTGTATTCGAAGAACTCTCATGCCCTTCAATCTCTCCGATAATGGATATCATCTGTATCTTATGTCCCTTTTCATCCTGCAGCATCATATTGCCATATTCCTTGATATTTTCTTCCATTGCTTCCTCCCTTGCGTCTCTATATAAAAAAGACAGAAAATGATATGATATTTCATTATCATTTTCTGTCTTTTCAGGGTTATTTATTCAAAAATATCTCTTATTATCAAAATATGCATTCTACATTTTATTTTTAGAATAAAGTGGACTATGTAATGCAAAAAAATGTGAAGCCCCCATAATTGGAGTCTTCACATTCTATTTGAAATTATTCTATATAATTATTTAACATCCTTAATACTGAAGCTCATTCTGCCCATCTTGTCCTTGCCAAGGCATACTACCTTAACATGGTCGCCGAGTGTCAGAACATCCTCAACATGGTTGATCCTCTCTTTAGCGATCTTGGAAATGTGTACCATTCCCTCCTTGCCGGGAGCAAACTCAACGAATGCACCAAATTCCTTGATGCTGACAACCTCGCCCTCGAGGATCTGTCCCTGATGGAAGTCTGTTGTAATGATCTCGATCAGGCGCTTTGCCTCATTCATCATTGCTTCATCCTCACCACAGATAGAAACCTGACCTTCATCGTTGATATCGATCTTAACGCCTGTTCTCTCGATCAGTGCATTGATCGTCTTACCGCGCTGTCCGACAACATCACCGATCTTGGTTGGGTCGATCATGATCTGAATGATCTTCGGAGCAAATTCGCCAACCTTCTCACGAGGCTCGCTGATTGCAGGCTTCATACAGGTATCCATAATGAACATTCTTGCCTCACGGCATCTTGCGATCGCACCCTCAACGATTGGTCGGGTCAGTCCGTGGATCTTGATATCCATCTGGATTGCTGTGATACCATCCTCTGTACCGGTTACCTTAAAGTCCATATCACCAAAGAAGTCCTCAAGACCCTGGATATCGGTCAGAAGTACAAAATCATCATCGGTATCTCCGGTTACGAGACCGCAGGAAATACCTGCAACCATCTTCTTGATCGGCACACCGGCAGCCATAAGAGACATGCAGGATGCACAGGTAGATGCCATGGATGTAGAACCGTTGGACTCGAAGGTCTCGGATACGGAACGGATTGCATATGGAAACTCTTCCTCGCTTGGAAGTACCGGAAGAAGTGCCTTCTCAGCCAGCGCACCATGACCGATCTCGCGACGTCCCGGTCCACGACTTGGCTTTGTCTCACCAACAGAGTATGAAGGGAAATTGTAATGATGCATATATCTCTTCTCTGTCTTGTTGGCATCCAGACCGTCGATTCTCTGCTTCTCAGAAAGAGGAGCAAGTGTTGTAATATTACAGATCTGTGTCTGTCCACGGGTGAACATTGCAGAACCATGTACTCTTGGAATCAGATCAACCTCTGCTGCAAGCGGTCTGATCTGTGTGATCTCACGACCATCCGGACGCTTATGATCCTTTAAGATCATCTTACGGACTGTCTTCTTCTGGTACTGATATACTGCCTCATCCAGAATCTCCAGCCAGTCTTCCTTGTCCGCAAATGCCTCAGCAAGCTTCTCTGTTACCTGACGGACATTCTCTTCTCTTGTCTGCTTATCATCAGAGAATACGGCCTCCTCCATCTCAGCAGGAGGGACGATCTTCTTGATCTCCTCAAACATCTCCTCCGGGATCGCACAACTTGTATACTCATGCTTTGGCTTACCGATCTCCTCTACCATCTGATTGATCAGCGCAATGATCGTCTGGTTGACGTCATGACACTTGTAGATTGCTTCGATCATCTTGTCCTCAGGAATCTCATTGGCTCCTGCCTCGATCATGATAACCTTCTCAGCAGTAGATGCAACAGTCAGACGAAGATCACCGTTGTCCCATACCTCCTGGCTTGGGTTTACGATAAACTCACCGTCTACCATACCCATCTGGGTTGTTGCACATGGACCGTAAAATGGAATATCTGAAATACTGGTTGCTACGGCAGAGCCGATCATTGCAACGAGCTCCGGACGACACTCCGGATCTACAGAAAGCACCAGATTGTTCAGAGAACAATCATTTCTATAATCCTTCGGGAATAAAGGACGCATCGGACGGTCAATAACACGGGCGGTAAGCACTGCATTCTCAGACGCCTTACCCTCACGCTTATTGAAACCTCCCGGAATCTTTCCTACTGAATACATCTTCTCTTCAAATTCAACTGACAGAGGGAAAAAGTCGATTCCCTCACGTGGCTTCTCTGATGCGGTTGCGGTACACAGAACCGTTGTGTCTCCATAATGCATCAAAGCTGCACCATTTGCCTGCTTTGCAACTCGTCCGATATCAATTGACAGAGTTCTTCCGGCAAGCTCCATGGAATATGTTTTGTATGCCATCGATAATCTCCTTTCCTATGCCCGGCGGGCTTTGCAAAACAAGGCACCCTTGCAGGTGCCTCATCCCTTATTGTATCATGATTATTTTCTAAGACCAAGCTTCTCAATCAGTGCACGATATGCATCAAGATCTTTCTTCTTGAGGTACTCAAGAAGGTTACGTCTCTGACCAATCATCTTCAGCATACCACGTCTTGAGTGGTGATCCTTTTTGTTCTCCTTCAGATGCTCAGTGAGCTCACGGATACGGAATGTAAGAATTGCTACCTGTACCTCTGGAGATCCTGTATCCTCTGGTGTACGTCCATACTCTTTTACGATTTCTGCTTTCTGCTCTTTGCTAATCATTGTTCTTCCTCCTAAAATTTAATATATGCCTGTCACTAAGATCCGGTTGGAGTATCCGAAATCTGAGCAACGGTAATCACAACTTATTAAGAATAACACATTGTAATGCGTTTGTAAACCGCTTCGGTTAAATTTCTGCTAATTTTCTGTTATGCTCCAACGTTTCCCGCTTAAATATCAAGCTCAAGCTGTATCTCTTCCTCTGCCTCAATCTTGAAGTCCTCTACCTTTTCCGGATTTACCACCGGCAGATCCTCCAGCGATTCAATGCCGAAGTTACGTAAAAACTCCTCCGTCGTAGCGAAAAGGATCGGGCGACCCGGTGCATCAAGACGCCCAACCTCACAGATCAGCTTGTACTCGACAAGCTTGTTGATCACATGATCACTCTTGACACCACGTATGTGTTCCACCTCCAGCTTTGTGATCGGCTGCTTGTAGGCAATGATCGACAATGTCTCAAGAAGAACATCGGTCAGCACATGCTTCTTCGGCACATGAGCGATCCGGACCAGATATTCATACATGGATGCCTTCGTACACATCTGAAATGCACCATCAAGCTCTATGATCTGTATTCCTCTGTCATCGCCGGCATACCGGTCCATCATGTTGCGGATCACATGACGGCAGGTATCCTCATCCTGCTCTGTGGCTGCAGCGATCCGTTCCAGTTCCACTGCTTCTCCCATGGTAAAAAGAATTGCCTCGATCACCGCTTCCAGATCTGATATTTTCATTTCCTTATCCATACTACTTCTTACATTCCTTTCTCAGCACAAAAAACGAACTCTCTGCGAAACATCTGCCGGGTGAGTATATTTATTTCACGCAATATCCTTCCGGATCTTATACGCCACTGGACGGCACAACCTCTACGTCCTTCACACCCGGTACATATGTAATCTGAATATCATCAAAGGTGTTTTCCTGTTCGATCTTAAGCTTACCAACCTTCATCAGCTCCAGGATTCCCAGAAATGTCACGATCAGCATCAGCTTGCTGTGCTGCTCCTCCAGCATTCCGCGGAATGTAAAGCTTCCGTGAAGCATCGCATATTCCTCGATATGCAGCATCCGGTCGGTCAGACTTATCTTCTCCTTCTCGATGTTACCAAACTTGCTTCGGATCGGATCGATCTTGTCGACCTGTTTCTTCATGATATCCCGGAAAATGCTCTGCAGTCTGGAAAGCGTCACATCTGAAAGAAGTTCTCCCACATCGACCTCCTCCTGATACTCGGCAATCTCCTTCGGGATGGACGGATCCTTAAAAATCATTCTCGAGGCATCCAGCTGACGATCCTTCAGCTCATAGGATGCATATTTGTACATCTTATACTGAAGCAAACGTTCAACCAGCTCTGCTCTCGGATCTTCCTCCTCGCCCTCCTCGGTCGGAGGTGCCGGAAGAAGCATTTTGGACTTAATCTTAAGCAGTGTCGCTGCCATGACCAGAAAGTCACTCATCACATCCATATCCTTTGTCTCCATCCGCGACACATAATCCATGTACTGCTCCGTGATCTCAACAATCGGTATATCAAAGATATCAATCTTATTTTTCTCGATCAGATGAAGCAGAAGATCCAACGGACCATCAAATGCTTCCAGCTTAACAGATAAACTCATACCAGCAATCATACCTTTCCAAAATCACAATAATAAAAGAATCAGCCTCGATGCACCATAGTGGATCAGATCAAACAAAAGCACCAGCACAAAGATCAGCTTGACAGTTCCATCCACCTTCAGCATCCCAAGATATCCCGTCGGTGATGTCCCGGCAATCAGAAGTCCCATGTCAAACGTTGACACCGGAAACAGATTTGCCACAAACATCCCAAAGCTGAGCATCGCAAGGTACTGTACGAAAATTGGGGCAATACTCTGCCACCAATGATGTATTACCAGATGATCCAGTCCCTTCACGCCTCCGTAACCGAACCGTAGAACAAGTATGCTGCCCGCAAATACCATGAGCAAACTGACAAGTCCCGCCACCCCCAGACGTCTGTTTGTTATCGGATCCCTGACCCGGTAGAAATACGGCTTGGAAATTGGCACACAGCTGGTAAGGGAAAGAATCAGACCGATCGGATCAATATACCGCCACACCTTCCACGGAGTTGTCCGAAAACAGTGTACAGACCGCTGACAGCACGCATATACAATCAATCGGATTACTTCGTGCCAGATCATCAGCAGCATCGCAGCCACCAGACAGCTCCCTGTTTCTATAAGGATTTCTTTCACCCTGTCACCTCAAATAATCAAACTGAAGACCATACATACGAACGGTATCGCCTTCTTCGATGCCAAGCTTCTCCAGTTCGTCCACAATACCGCTTGTGCGCAGGAACTTCTGGAAAAATTCAAAGCCCTTCTCGGAATCAAGGTTCGTGTAACCAAGCATACGCTCGATCCTTGGTCCCTCGACCACATACATGCCTTCCTTCTCGTCGTACTCAACCGTATACGGCTCGTCCTTGAAGGTTTCCTGCTCCAGATCGTATTCCTGTTCAAAGACAACCGGCTCCTGATCAAGCTGATCCAGTTCCTTGCGGACATAATATAAAAGTTCCTTAACGCCCTTGCCGCTTACGGCAGAGATTGGAAATACCGGGATTCCCTTCGGTTCAAACTCTTCCTTAAGAAGTGTGATCACCGTATCCTCCTCCGTGCCATAAAAGACATCAGTCTTATTCGCTGCGATGACCTGCGGTCTCTTGATAAGCTCCGGACTGTAGTTTTCCAGCTCTTTATTGATGACAAGAATATCATTGAGCGGATCGCGTCCCTCTGTGGAAGCTGCATCCACCATATGAATAAAAAGCTTGGTACGCTCGATATGGCGCAAAAACTCATGACCAAGTCCAATGCCCTCTGATGCGCCCTCGATCAATCCCGGAATATCGGCGATCACAAAGCCGTCTGCCCCGTCCAGATCGACAACACCAAGAATCGGGCTCAGTGTTGTGAAATGATAATTGGCAATCTTTGGCTTTGCATTGCTGACTCTGGATAAGAAAGTAGACTTTCCAACATTTGGAAAACCGATCAATCCCACATCTGCGATCGTCTTTAACTCCAGAATAACCTCAAGCTCTCTACCCGGCTTACCCGGCTGTGCATACTTCGGCACCTGCATCGTCGGCGTTGCATAATTCATGTTGCCCTTACCGCCACGACCGCCCTTTAACACAACTTCTCTCTTGTGTTCATGGGACATGTCAATAATGACCTTTCCTGTCTCTGCCTCGCGTACCACAGTTCCCTCCGGCACATGAACAACCATATCCTCGCCATCGGCTCCATGACAACGGCGCTTGCCGCCCGGCTCACCATCGCCCGCAAAATATTTACGGATATGACGAAAGTCATTCAGTGTATTTACGCGGGGATCCACTTCAAATATCAGATCACCACCACGGCCGCCGTCTCCGCCATCCGGACCACCTGCAGCTACATACAGTTCTCTTCGGAAACTCACATGACCGTCTCCGCCTTTTCCGGATCGTATCGTTATCTTCGCACTATCAGCAAACATCATATCCTCCTTTTGTTCAAACTGCTTCCGCTTAGTCGAAAGCCCAATGGAAGCTTCCTACACATACAATAAAGAAATAGGGGCTGCCAGTGGCAACCCCTTATCGGTAACCGGATCCCCGGTCAAAAAGTCTTATTTAGCTTCTACCGGATATACGGAAGCCTGCTTTTTGTCTCTACCTTTTCTCTCGAAACGAACAACACCATCAACAAGTGCAAACAGAGTGTCATCTCCACCGCGTCCAACATTTACACCCGGATGAATCTTTGTACCACGCTGTCTGTATAAAATGTTACCAGCAAGTACGAACTGTCCATCGGCTCTCTTTGCTCCTAATCTCTTAGACTCGGAATCTCTACCGTTCTTTGTAGAACCCATTCCCTTTTTATGAGCAAATAACTGAAGGTTCATCTTTAACATGGTTCTATCCCTCCTGTTTTTTAATTCGAAGTTTAATGTGTTTCTTACCATACTCATCCTGAATGCCATTAAGCCCCAGAACAAGTGATTTCAGTAACAGCTCTGACGATGATCCGACCGGCATGTCCTTTATTTTGAAAAGAACGGTTCCGGTCTCAGGATCTACAGAACTTTCAAATGAATCTTCGGTATACTGCTCGATCGAATTGATCGTGTTGATCACCAGCGCTGACACGGCAGCGCAGACAATGTCCTGACCATATTCTGCATACTCCGCATGACCATTCATCCGAAATCCTGTATACTTCCCGGAGGAAGTCTGAAAAATCTCAACATCTATCATACTGTCACCCTTCTGTGAACTTCACAGAATCCCTGCCATCAGACCGGATTAAGCGTTGATCTTATCGATCTTAACCTGTGTGTAAGCCTGTCTGTGACCGTTTTTCTTATGATATCCGGTTTTTCTCTTATATCTGTAAACGATAACTTTCTTTGCTCTGCCTTCCTTAACAACTGTTGCAGAAACACTTGCATTTGCTACATCAGCACCTGCCTTCATAGCTCCGTCGTTTACAGCCAAAACGCTATCAAATGTAACTGCCTCGCCAGCTTCTGCTGCAAGCTTCTCTACGTTAATGATATCACCCTCGGCTACTTTGTACTGCTTTCCACCTGTTGCAATAATTGCGTACATCTTTGCACCTCCTTATCATTACTCGCCAACTTTGGTATCCGGAAGCATTTCCGACATTTCACAAAACCTCGTTGAGCGGCACACTAGAGTATCTTAGCATTTCGTCTTCATTCTGTCAACTGTTTTGCCTGACTTTTTTGAAGTTTTTTTGTTAAAAATCCTTCCGTACCTTTGGCTTCCTCGGACAGCCAGCAAAGGCATTTTTCGGTAGCTTCTGTTTTGGATCTGTCAGGATGACCAGCTTTAATGACTTACAGCCCGCAAAGGTTTTCTTCCCGATCGCGGAAACATTTCTGCCAATCGTGACTTTCTGCAGTTTTTTGTAATCCTTAAACGCTTTATTTCCAATCTGCGTCACCTGAAATTTTCTGCCCCTCCAGGTCACCGACGCCTTTATGGTTACTTTTCCTGCCTTTTGACCGGCCGGCCGCAGATAAGCCACCTTTCCTCCCTTGGCGGTCACGGAAAGGATCTTGTAATACGCCTTTGTCTTTACGTCCTTAAAGACCTGTCCCTTGCGTGGTGTCTGTGCCTTTGCCGGGGCGGTGGACGGAGATACTTTGGCTCCCGGTGCCGCTGTCATGCGGGTGCCTGCAGACGGCGATGCGGTGCCGCCCGGACGGGTAGAGGCAGACGGCGACGGCTGCGTGGAGGCAGAAGCTGCCGGGGATGGTGCTGCCGATTCCGGTGCGTTGGAAGCCTCCGGGGATGCCGGGACCTCTGATGCATCTGCACCCGGTGTATCCGACGGATCCACAGAAGGAGCAGCAGACGGCGTTTTCGTCGGTTTCGCACTCGGCGTGATCACCGGCCTTTTCGTTGGTTTTGCTGATGGCGTAACGGAAGGGGTGTCCGTCGGTTTCGCCGTCGGTTCCACGGAAGGCTCCGGTGATGGTTCTAAATCCTCCCGGTACAATACGACATATGCCGTATTGTTGTCCTCGTTGTAGTCTCCATCCGCTGCCTGTGCATATACCGTAAGATATGCCGCATCATTTTCGTTGTAGGAAAGATCTGTCTTCTTGACCGTAAAGCTCACTTTCTGCGAATCCTCTGCCGCAAAGGACAGTCCTTCTTTCTTTTGAAGCACTTCGGACTTCTCTGCATCTTTATACAGATACAGCGTAGTATCTGCCGCAGCGGCACCGGTATTGTTCACGGTTGCCGTAATCCGGATCTCATCCTCTGTTTCCTCATGGGATGCCTCCACTGCAAGATCTGCAAGACCAACCCGGTCGGACACCTCACACTCTGACGTATCCTTCTGTCCGTCTCCGTATACCGATATGGTCACATCCTGTGCCGCATCCACACCGCTCAGATCCACATATGCCGTACCGGCATAACTTTCTCCCGGCTGCAGGCTGGCCGGAACATGCTTCGTTATCGTACTTCCATCTACCAGCTTAATGGAAATCTCTATCTGATCCAGGACGGTATCCTGCGTATTTTCCACAAAATAATCCACAGCGGTCAGACCATCCTTTGTATCATCCTCATCAATGGATGCTCCTGCCAGCTCCAGTTTGGTTTCCTGCTTCTTCTCTGCATAAATAAGGGTATTGATATCGGTCTCTGTGTTCTGGACATTCACTGCAACCTGCCAGTTTCCATCCTCATCCAGCAGCGGAGAATAACATCTCCAGATCACGCCCTCCTGTTTCCAAAGAGTGACCGGCTCCGAATAGCCGTCCTCTGTCTCCATGGACGCAACCAGCCTGCCGGTATCCGTCTCCTCATCGTATGTACTCCAGATATATCCGCTTTTGGTTCCATTGGTGCAGTATTTCGCCTCTGCCCCAAAAGCACTCTGCCCTGCCATGTAGGACTGTGCACTGTCCTCTGACACGTCATATTGATACAGGCTGCCATTGGCGGTCAGCCGAACCACTCCATCCGCATACTGCAGTCCCGAGATCGTTCCATCCGTCAGTGCAGGGATCACTTGTCCCTCCGTATCAAAAACTGCCCGAAGCTCATTTGCCTGACCGGTATAAACGGCAGACACGCTTCCATCCTTTTGATATACCACATAGTCATCGATGGTGCCCGGTGCTTCTCCCAGCTCCTGCTCCTCCTCAAAGGAGGTGCCGTTCCACTCTGCCGTATAGATCCTGTTTGTGCCCTCCTCCTGCATCAGAGAGGCACTGTCGTTGCGTATCCACGACACAATAATATCATCGCTGTCCGCACAGATCCTCGGCATACAGTCACAATCTGCATTGTCCGTCACCGGAACCGGTTCCGTAAACGTATCCGTTTCCTCGTCAAACGTAGAAAAATAAATCTCTGAATTTTGTGCCATGGAGGCAAGCACCTCTGTGCTGTCACTTTCCACATCTCCGGTAATCTCACACTTCTCCTTCTGCCATGCAAGCACAAGCTGTCCATCGACCACCTGCATATCCGCATACAGATCTGCCGTTGCCTCCTCCGACACGTTCTTTGGCTCCGACCAGGTTCCGTTTTCATATACCGAATACTTCAGCACGCTGCTGTTTAAGGTATCCCGCTCCTTGTCATACGCTTGGAATATCATCACCCGCTTGGATCCGATCTGTATCTGCTGCGGCAGAGAGGATGGAAGGATTCCGTTCTGCAGCACCGTCAGATTCTCCGCAAGTGCATCTCCAATGCCCTTCAGCAGTGCCTTTTTCTTTCCGTTTTTCAGATGTCCCGGATCCCAGGCCCCCTCCGCCTTGGCAAAGGAGGTATCCATCTCCGATAAGCTTCCCTCCGAAAGCGAAATGACATTTCCGGTGGCTGCTTTCTTGTTTCCTGAGGTATCCCAGATGGTTGTCTTATACTCTGCCAGATCATGGGTATAATCAATGACAAATATCAGTTTTACATGAAGGGATGCCTTCGCCGAAAACTCTCCCTTGGATGCCGGGATTAATGTGATCGGCACGGACAGGGTGCCCTGTGCACCAATGGACGCAACCTTGTCAATACCATAACCGCCCTCTATGGAAAGTGATGGTGTAACCTTCAAGCTGCCTTTCACTATATTGAGTTTTTTCTTTGCATGCTCATACTGTCCATATATGTTTCCTGACAATTTTCCACTTCCTGTCAGAGTCATATAAAGAGGACCGATCGGTGTAAAAGACTGCCAGTTAATGCTTCCCTTCCAAGATGCATCTGCCGCAAATCCCCCTTGATCGGAGATGAGATTTCCGTTTTTATCGTAGGTATTTTCAAAATATCCCATTATTGATAATTTAGGAAACTTTTCACATTTATCTGTCGTCACCATAGTGATCGTTTGGACATTCCAAGTCTTCTGAAACTCACTTAACCACTCCATCCTTCCCATAGCTTTTTGAGCGGTCTCTACATTCTTTTTAAATTTGTTCCATTCGGTGGTATTATCAAAAATATCACTTCTGCCAATTCCGACACTTCCCTTGATCGTATAGGATCCATTCTCGGCATCTACCGTTTTACTGATCTCTATAGGATAATCTGACATTTTGAATGACCAACTGTTCGGGAAAAAGTCCGATGTCCCCTCTTGGCCGGTAAAATTCCTGTCCTCGCCAAGAGTGAGGGCACCGCCATTTCCCTCCGAACCGGTTCCACTCCCCGTATCCGCCTCGCTGACCGTCACCTCACAGGTCGTCTTGGAGCCATCGGCAGCCTCACAGGTGATGGTCGCTGTCCCCGGAGCGATACCTTTTACAGAAAACAGCCCCGTCGCACTCCAGACCTCTTTCGAACCATTCTGTGTGGCATACGTCGTTGCAGCTGTGGGCAGGATAAAGCCATAGCCGCTCACCTGTGCCACCTTCGTATCGGAGGAGATCCAGGTCACATTTCCTGTCACCTCCTTCAGTGCCTCCAGACTGTCTTCATATGCATGGGCACACAGGGATTTCGTCTGCCCCACGTCCACATTGCATACCGCATCACACTGTAGCTTCCGCTCCGAATCCTCCCCGGGATCCGGGGCTGCGGTAGCACTGCTCCCTCCCTCGGAGGATACTGTCCCCGCATAGGACCAAAGAGGAGAAGAGGAAAGATTCAAATGCAAAGCGGGCCGAACTGCGACATTTAAAAGGTTGACATTACCGTAGCCGTAGATGCCGTAGCCGTCGTACCAGACTTCCGAGGCACCATCACTACCGCCGCCCGGCGAACGCAGCCACCAATAGGCGGCTGCGCCGACAGAATACATTCCACTTTTTCCTGCAGTATATGCTGTATTCGTTGATACACGGGTTTTGCTATTCGTATCAAATGTGCTATTAAATCCATAGGATGCATTACACGCCTCTGCAATAGACAGCAGATATACCCGATCCGTGGTATCATTGCCGCCCTCAGTACCGTAGTGCGAGTTGTCCTCATTGACTACCGTAGTCTGGCGGATTGCTGCTCGCTCCTCCGCTGTAAAAGCAGTATCCAGGAAGTTATCACTGCTGTAATCGGTCTCCTCCACATTAGCAGAGGCTCCATACCCATTGAGCCAGCTTCGCAGGGTGCAGGTTTCCCATGTAACATCCACATAGGACGTATTGTATGGCTTCGCATCCAGATTCTGGTCTGCCATCAGGAAGGCATCGTCTCCGTCTACCGACAGGACACGCCATTTGATGGGATCCTTGGTGTTGCCCGTGGCATCGCTCTGATAGTAGTTTCCAAAGTATACGCAGTCCCAAGTGGTGACACCGTTGCTGTCCGTGACCGGATTGGATAATCCATATCCTGCTGCCTGTGCCTGCCGGGGCAGGGTGATCCCGGTTCCCATTGAGAGCACCATCGCCAGCGTCATGAGTATGGCGATGCATTTCCTAATTCTTTTCCTTTGTTGTTTCATTTTCTGAAGCCTCCTTTGTCTGTTCTAAAACCAATCGTATCCGTAATATTTTGCGATCAACCTACATATTCTCTGTCGCTTCTAAAATCTCATCCACAATCTTATAAAAAGTAGTTCCAAACTCAGATGGTATTTTCTCTTCTCGACCATTCATCAAATCCTTGGCGCGTTCTACTGCTATTTTCACTTTTTCATCAGAATAATGTTCCAGCTTCAAATGCTTTTTATCCTTTAATGGAGCACCACTCGCAGCCAGCCGGATTCTAAAATGATCCGTAGACTCATATTTATGCTCTTTCGTTACTGCATATCCTTTATCCTGTTCATTTACATCATCATGATGCAGCAATAACCATATCTCAAAAAATGGATTGCTAATGGCATATTTATAACCTTTCTCATCACATTCTTTGATTGCGTTTTCAAATTCGTCTTTATGATTATCTAAATTATCATCGACATCCGAAACAATCCAAAACTCATCCTCTGAATATTTTGCAAATTCGTATATGGATTCCTTTTCCATCTTAAATTTATCGATTCTCTGTACCAATTGCCATGGCTTTGACTTCCCCAAGACTTGATTCTGTTCCACCGTTCTTTTTTGAACATTGGTGTGTACCTCATCCTCGGCAACCGAAATCAGTTGAACCCTGCTTTTCACCCCATCATATATCTGAGACAAAATCTCAATGTATTCCTCCTCCGTCACACTGCCTTCACAGGATAAAAATATAATTTTAGATGTGGAAGGCCGCTTGATCCGATAGGGATCTTCTATCGTAAACGGTTTACTTCTTCTGTGAATTAGCTGCATCCATTTCCCCCCTTTATAACCGGAACTGCTCCAAATCTCCCATTCAGATATGCTTTCAGCACATCCCTGTCTTCATTTATATCAAAGTCAGACATTGGCTTTATCGTTGTTTCTCCCGTCAGTTTTTTTTCGACAAACCATATTTCATCCTGAGAAAAACTATTTAAATCAATAAGATTCACATCATGCGCTGTATATATAATCTGGTTATTGGTATCTGCACTGCGATCCAAAAATAAACGAAGCAGATATTTCGATAAGCTCGTGTGGAGACTCCGATCAATCTCATCAACAAGATAAAGACTTGCTGCCTTCTTGTCCATAGCAAATAACATGGGCAGTAGATCCAATAGTCTTTGGGTTCCATCGGATTCATCTTCCAGATCAAATTCAACACTTTTTGAATTTAATCTATGCTCAAACTTAATTTGGACAAGCATCATACGATTTTCTTTTTTTTCGCCAAACAGATAATACTTCCCACCGATATGGAACATGCCATGTCCTTTTTCTTCAATATCCTGTATTAATTTTTTAGGTAAATGTGACTTTTCAGCAAAATCATGAAAATCAATTTCATCACTTACTGCTGATACACGCACGACACCGGTATCCATTTTATTTAAGCTGTCAGATATAAATTTTTGAAAATCGGTATCTCTGCTGATCCGAATGGGCAAAAATCTTATTTTTGTATTGGGAAAAATCACCTGAATAGATCGAAACCATTCCATCACCGGCTCTACCCGCTTTATTCCATTGTCATATAATTTATATAAAAACAATTGATTTTTTTGTTTCTCTTTAATTGTTTCCTTTAACAGCTCTGCTAAATTTCTATTTTTGGAATTCTTACGTGCAAAGGTAGATGTAATTTCTATTTTTGTTTTTTCTTCTGTATCCGTCTGCCTTTCAAATAGAGGAACAAAGCCGTTCTGCGTAAGAATCATCAGCCATTCCTCATAAACCTGCCTGCCGTCAAGAGAAAAGCCGTACTCGTATATTTCATTATCCTCTGCCAAAAATGTAAATTGAAAGACAGACTGCCCATCCAAATCCTCAAAATCACCTTTGAACTGATTTAGTCCTGTCCCTTTGCCTGAAGGTGTCCCATCTACCACAAAGCTTCTTGCATAGTCAATTGACTCAACAAAGCTGCTTTTTCCAGAAGCGTTAGGTCCATAAAACGCTCCTCTTTTCAATATTTTCCAGGTTCCTGCCTTTGTCTGAATCGTTTTTGTGTACTTTTCATCTATATCCGGTTTTGTTGGAAACATACTGAAATCAATGTTATGTCCGATTGATTTAAAATTTGATACACTATACTTTAATAGCATTATTACACCTCATTTTTCTATCTTTAATCTCTTTACCAATATTCTAATATAAAATCGCCCCATTATTATTATAAGCAAGAAGCTTTATGGAATCAACTGAATTTTCTCCTTGATGTAGCGTGTATCTTCTGCCATCATCGGCGGCCTATCCCATATACACATAGCAGCTTTACACCCCACAGCACCAGCAGATGCACCGGATAAAACCAATAAAAGAAACCCTTCGGAAGCTTTGTCGCTCCCTCCTGCTTCCGGGGAGAGTAAAGCCGCACAGCAGGTAATGCCAGCACTGCCACGGTCTCCAGCCAGTTCTGACACAGACAGGTCAATGGAAATACCCAGAGCAGCATCCCAAAGTCATACCGGCACACATAAAATGCCGTGATCATCAAGATTCCCCACATACTATAATCACAGCGTAAAAGCATCGCTGCCGCCATCCCGGCAGACAGGATCAAAAGATCCGCCACGCACCGAGGCTCCTTTTCAAGTCTCTGCCCTGCTTTCTCCATCCCCCAGATCACTGCCAGCCCGATTCCAAGCGTCCAAAAAACGTTTTGCTTTTCCGGATACCAGATGCAGCCATAAAATGCAAGATCATACGGAATCTCCGAAATAAGTGCAAAGCATAACAGCTGCAAAAGATACCGCCTGCGGCTGTGCGTATAGTAAAACCCATCCACCAGCAGAAAGCAGATCAGCGGAAACGAAAGTCTGCCAATTCCACGCATGAGATAATACAGCACCGGCATCGCACCTGCCGGCACAAAAATACAGCCGATATGATCTATGACCATCGTCACCATGGCGATCCATTTCAGCTGGTTACGGGATACTGTGACAGGCATGAAAATCTCCCCCCTTCTGCAGCGTTTCCTGTTTCTTATAGAGCAAATATAGGAAAGAACCTATCCAAATCATTGAATAGGTTCTTTCCTCGGGTTGGGCTGTTATAAATAACAGTTAGCAGTCTGTAGGGGAATCGAACCCCTGTTTTCGCCGTGAGAGGGCGACGTCTT
>OLRA01001651.1_pt1 | contig 25454 bp, 22 predicted proteins | sample 1673011 | NCBI WGS metagenome assembly OLRA01 (sample SAMEA3136746, study PRJEB25190) | human gut metagenome | reverse complement strand
AGCAGGTCTTACACCTTACGGTAAGACAATAAATGTAGTGACTTTCAAGTCACACAAATGAATTTGCGTCACTGTGTAAGATTTTTCGTTCCACAGGATTCACCTCTCTTGCATTAAGAACATATGTTCTGTTTTTGCATATTATATAGCCTCACTTATCGGATGTAAAGTGGTAAATGTTTCTTTTTCCTTCTTTTTTTCGTTGTGTCCAATTTATCGGAATAAACCCTTGGTTTTAATACCGATCCTATTTTCCATTTTGTGCGAAAATAAAAAGGCTGGTTCTGTGAATGATTCACATACCAGCTTTTTTCGGGATTCTATTTTCAAAACAAAGACTGCTGCTCATAGGGCGTATAGCGTTCTAATGAAACCGGCTCCTGCTGCAAGAGTTTTCCTGCACTTTCCTTTTCACTAAGCCAGGGAACAACCTGGTTGCTTTCCAGAACCAGCGGCATCCGGTCATGTACCAGTTTCATGGAATCATTGGCCTGTGTCGTAAGAATGATAAAACGGTCTTCCATACCAAACCGGTCATAAAATCCTGCCAGATACATGGTATTTTTATCTTTTCGGTAAAAGGTATTCTTTTCTTTCTGATGGTTCCATTCATAAAATCCACTTACTGGAATCACTGCCCGGTGATAGGAAATCCCATTTTGAAAAATGCGTTTCTCTTTTACAGACTCTGCCCTGGCATTAAAGATCACGCCTTTTTTCTGCCACCCCGGATATCCCCAGGTTTTCTCGGTCAGACAAAGCTTTCCCGGCTCTTTCCATACAAGAACGGGTGCTCTTTCCGTAGGATGAACGTCCCTGGTCTGGATTTTTTTCTTTATGTTCTGCTCAACTTGGGAGACAATACGTTGTATATCCTGATAGGTTTCTTCCGAAATATAATATCTTCCGCACATGTTCTATCCCTCTTTCATCCATACGATAAAGTTTCTTTACTTCTCTTAGTATTTCTTTTATTAAAAGGAACCTTCTATAGCTCCATTTATAGTTTTGCCCTAATGTCTGCAACCGCAACCAATACGGCTTCTCCGCTGATCTTTATCCTTCCATTATCCAGAAGTTCAAGGTAAAGATATCCCCCACGTCTGGATGCCTGATACGCTTTAATCGCAGGCTTGTCCATAACCTTGGACCAGTACGCAGCGATCTGGCAATGCGCAGACCCACATACAGGGTCTTCTGCAATGGATAGTTTCGGACAGAAGCTCCGCGAAACACAGTCCACATTTATTCCTGCCGCTGTAGCATTCTGGATTCTGCCCTCGATTTCCTTTAAAAGTGTCTGGTCGGGCTGCATCTTCCGTACCTGTTCTTCCTTTTCAAAGACACAGATCAGATCAAGCCCCAGAACTGCTTTTAGTGGACGTACCCCGAATGCCCTTTCCATTGCATCCGTAACTGGGATTTCTCTGAGCTCATAGGTTGGAAAATCCATTTCATACCGATTTTCTTTTCTCCTGACCGTCAGTGCACCACTAAGAGTATAGAACACAACCGTATCGCTTTTGGGTTCATAATAATTCAGGATCACAAAAGCAGAAGCCAGTGTTGCATGCCCGCATAATTCCACTTCCGTTCCCGGTGTGAACCATCTTAAATGGTAGCCTTTTTCTTCTTTTACAATAAATGCTGTTTCGGAAAGATTGTTTTCCATGGCAAGCTTCATCATAGATTTCTCAGGCGGCCAATGATCCATCACACAAACCGCTGCCGGGTTTCCGGAAAACGGTTCATTTGTAAAAGCATCCACGATATATTGCTTCATTTCTTTACTTTTCTCCAATCCTAACGTACAATTTTCACTTGAATTATCAAAATCTATTTTAGTTTTCTGCAAAGTAATGTTTCAGCGCATATTCAAAATGAAGGTTGAACTTTGCTGCCGCTTCTTTGCTTACCTGTAATTCTGGCTTTAGCATATCAAAAGCATGCTTCTTTAATTCAAGGATTTTCTTCCTGATTTCTTCCATAACTAATTTAAACGCCTCATCGCTTTTTCCCGTTGGATCTTCCAGTCCCCAGTTATCGTCAAAAGATCTGCCAATAAACGGGCATCCGACATTGCATCCCATGGAAATCACAATATCAGGCGTGGGGATATCGCAAATCAGTTTGCTGTACTGACCATCTGCTTCCATATCTATTCCATATGATTCTTTCATAATCCGGACTGCATCCTGATTGATCTGCGGTTTTGTCTCTGTGCCGGCAGAATAGCTTTCAAATATATCAGATGCCAGATGCTTTCCGAATGCTTCTGCTATCTGGCTGCGGCATGAATTATGGACACAGATAAAAGCTACCTTTTTCTTACTCATAGAATAGTCCCCTTCCTCTTATATCTTACTCTTTTTCCATAATTTTACAGTTTCTCCTGGTGCTCGTTTCATTTTCTGCTCCAGCTTCTTTCCATAATTTTCCTTCTTTGTAGTGCTTCCGGCAAAGCGCCACATAGCTTTCATTGGAGCCAAGCATGATCTGCGCACCCTCCCGTACAATTTTTCCATTTGCATACCGGGTATTACACTGTGCACGCTTTCCACACCAGCAGACAGTCGGCACCTCTTCTATGACATCTGCAATCTCCATCAGACGTCTGGAGCCAGGAAATAAGCGGTTGCGGAAATCGGTGCGCAGTCCATAGCAGATCACTGGAATATTATAAAAATCCACAAGGTCGGACAAAGTGTCTATTTCCGCTTCCGAAAGGAACTGTGCTTCATCTACCAGAACTGCATCCACTTTCTTTCCCTGATAACTGTATTCTTTATTTCCTTCTTTCCAGGTTTGGGAAATCTCTTTTAAAAATTTATCCACGTATTCTGCTGAAGCAGATAATCCCATACGAGACTGGATCTTGCGTTCTCCATCCCGGCTGTCTGTTCTTGGTTTTAACAAAACGGCATACTGACCGCGCTCTTCGTAGTTATAACGGACCATTAGTATGTTTGCTGATTTCGAGCTTCCCATTGCTCCGTAGCGGAAATATAATTTTGCCATTTTCAGACTCTCCTTATGCTCAGTGTTCTTTCAAAAGCTTTTCCATATAGCTTTTCCTTCTATCAATCAAATTTCAGAACCAGTTGTCCGTCGATCCAGCTTTTCTGATCCGCCTGATGTATTTTATCATCCGCTATTAAATTTCCAATCAAAAACGGGGATTTCGGATCATGCAAAGCATAATTCTGACGAACCGTTTTGGTATCGTAATTAGCATAACAATATTTACATCCATGAAGACAGGTATTATATGCTCCAATATCATTTCCCATAAAACAGGCACATTCTTTCCGTAGTGGCTGCTTTTTCGGTATATCCAGCGTGGTATGGAGGGCTTTTTCGTATGTTTCCTGTGTCATACAGCCATTGCAATCTGCCCCATAACAGGCTAATTCTGTTCCTTCTCCACAGGGATATACTTTCATTCCATGTGCCGCGGCTATCTGTATCATGGTTTTCCCAAGTGACAGACGTTTTTCTTTTGGTACAGCTTGGGCTTCCGGAAAATTTCTTCTCACTTTCTGGTACAGGTCGATGAAACTGATCACGCAGGTATGGGTATAGCCCTCAAGGGCCTGTGCGATCTGTGTAAACTTTTGGATATGGACCTCTGGCGTATAAGTCTCATTCAGGAATATAGGGTCATAACGCCATCCCATGGAATCCGGTCCTGTAATCTCAGCCAGTTGCCGAAATGTATCTATTACCGCTTCTACATCTGGAACCAGAGGCTCTATTTCTTTTCCATAAGGGGTAATGGTAACGAACCAGTACATTCCATATGTTTTCAGTAAATCCATGTGTGAAAGCATAGGCGCCGGATTTTTCGAGCAGAACGCAATCAGATCTACCACAGAAGGCGAAAAGGTATATCTTGTTACCTGCTGCGGCTGATATGGATTCCGAACCATCACGTAGCCCTCTTTTATCCGGTTACACAGCCATTCCGAATAAAACGCCGGGATATCCGTCCGCATACCGGTCTGAATAATCATAAATGTGTTCCCTTCTTTTTTATGTCAGCAAACTCTCTTACATATTATTTCTCATTTACAAGCTTCCCTGTCATATGCTCAATTCTGATTGCAAATAGCTGGACACGACTTCTTGCAGAACCATTCATTTCTTTTTCTACTTCTTCTACTGTAGGGTAATATTTTTCTGCCAGTTTTCGAAGACGGTCTTCTATAATCTTGGTATCTGTGATAAGTTCTGCTTTTCCAAACACAACAACACTTGTGGCATTCCACTCCCAGTGCCCTTCTTTTTTGAAACCCTGGTTCCAGGTTGTCAGACACACTTTATTACATTTCTGGATTGCATCCATCTTGTGTCCTTCTCTGGCTCCATGAAAATAAATCGTATGATCAGCCTCTTCATAGTAAAAATTAATTGGAATGGTATAGGGATACCCTTCATCACCAATTACAGAAAAAGCAGCTCTTTTTTCATCTTTTAATATTTTTTTACATTCATCTTGTGAAACCTGTTGCTTAAATCTTCTCATCTCGCGAAACATAAGATATCCTCCTGCCAATTATTTTCCTTTTCAATGGAATCTCATTTTTAAGATTACATTTTGATTAAGGCAAACTCCATTTTTCATCTATATAGATTACCAGACAATTCAATTGGAAAGAATCACATTCAGAGCAGTTCCAGTTTTTCTCAGAATTGCTCTTTTTGTTTGCTCTGAATCTGATACTTTCCTAATGAATTGTACCATATGCAAATAGAATTTACAAACATTTGTTCTACTTATTTTCAAAAAATAGTGCGCCTAGCTCATCACTGAAGTAACGAGAATGCGACGCACAGTTTTTCAAAACTTTATCCATATGTTTTCCCTGTAACTTTCCAAAAGTATTTGAAAAGGGACTGTTTCCAGCCCCTTACTTCCTGTAAATTTCCTTACAGATATGAACAACATGACAATTTGTGCCCCGGATATCTTTAATCTGCATACCATGATGGTTCATTTATATACCGAATAGTTCTTCTCCAGGATCATGCCTCGCACTTAAAGCATCCCATTTCGGTTCTTCCATCGCTATATTCAACACGTCGCTCCTCATGTGGTTCAATTGTTCTATGAGTGAAGCAGAAATGCTCTTTATTATTTATTGATTGTCCGTCACATTGGATAATTATATCTAAAAAGTTTACAGCTTCTGTAATGTCTTTAAAACCATTAATTTCCTCAGGTTCAGGATCCTTAAAGGGTAAAATACGTGGCATTTATTTCTTTGTCTATTACTTCTTTATGGCCTGTTGCCTTCACTGCTTTCTGTGCTGCAAATACTGCACCGCAGGTTTCACAGTATCTTCCTTCCGTTAATCCATCTTCTGTGCAGGTCGCTGCTACTTTTGACAGGTTTTGTCAGTCCTTTTATACTTATATAATTTTCAAAATATTTACTTTTCTGCCAAAACTGATTCAAATCCTTCTTCTGCTTTTCTTACTGTGTCTTCTATGATTTTCTCTGCAATTGGTTTCAGATCCATTTTTAAGATCTGACCGATTACTTCCTCTTGTTTGGCTTCCGGTACTTTATATAAGGTAAAGCAGCATTTCAGTAATCTTCTTAATTTGTTTTCCATGGTAAAATAGAGGTCGCATTTTTTTGCCATAAATCCTCTGGTGATTCCGGCAGAGGCAATGTCCATTTCATAAAAATCTTTCAATTCTGCTTCTTTTATATATTGTGAAAAAATATGCTGAATCTTCTGCGCCGTGCGCATATAAATATATTCTGAGGTAGTAGGAAGAGAATATCCTACCACATATAATTCCCTCAACGGTTCTGACAATTCGGCTATGTACATCTGTATCGAAACTTCTACTCCATAGACAAGCAACGGATCCGGGGTTTCCCCTAATAATTTCTCAGCCTTATCAAACTGGCTTCCAAACATTGTTTTGACCAGGGTAAGCAGCAAGGCTTCTTTATTATCAAATGCTGCAAAAAAGGAAGAGGGGGACATCCCGGCAGCCTTTGCAATAGAGGCTGTTGTGGTCTTCTCGTATCCATTTTCCAGAAATAATTTTACTGCTGCATAGATCATTTTGTTTCTTCTGACGATTCCTTTATGTTGTAATCCTTTTGGCATTTTTACATCAATCCATCCTTGTAATTATAATTTTGCATATATTTTTGATTATAATCAATTATATATTGCTTTAAAGTTTTTCGCAACTATTATTTGGATAATTTGTACAAAATTTCCACATTATATTTATGAAAAAAGACCTATGAAAAATGATCGCTCTTTTTTGCAGGCTTTATAAAACAAAAAGAATGCAACACATGAGCTGCATTCTTTTGTTTTGTATCTACATTCCGCATTATTCTAACTACTTATCAATTTTCATTCGATATACCCCCACCCAAACTGAAGGTCATATCCCTTGTCTCCGGCATCAACAGCTTTATTTTTCAGATAGTCCAGTACTTTTTCCTGCGTTACACCTGGATTCTCCAGCAGGTACCCTGCTACAGCTGCACTTACTCTGGGGACCGCATAGGAGGATCCTTTCTGATCTTCATAACTTCCGTTTGCGCTTACATATACTGCTTCACCGCCAAGATACCACAGCGAACTTATGGGATTCCCGTTTTCATCAAGATCAGCTCCTGCCACGCCGATTACTTCTTCCCAGGCAGCCGGATATACCTGGCTTCCAGAAGGTGTCTGGAAGCTCAGGTTTCCGGCTGCAGCCAGTATCAGGACTCCGTTTTCGCTGGCATACTGAATTGCTTCATGGAGGAGGTTCGAATCTCTATTCAGTGTCCAACTCATATTAAGGATATCTGCATGGTATTTATCTACGCTGTCATAGATGGCCTGGATGATGGTATTATCGTCTGTCTGATTTTCAGATTCCCCATCAAAACACTTTAGCATGACCAGATTTGCATCCAGTGCCTTTTCCAGCAGGATTTCACAGACGCCTGTTCCATGTCCGCTGTTGTCAGAAAGGTTATCGCTGCCTTCCAGATAATTCCACCCTGTAATGTTTTCCATGTTGCAGCCTGAATCCAGAATACACACAGTTACCTGGGATTCACTGTCTGCAAGAACCGGAGTATATGCTCCGATTGCAGACATAAGGCACAAAGCAATTAATGGAAGTTTTGAAAAAATTTTTAGTTTGTGTTTCATAGCATCTTTTTTGTCAAATTCAATTGATCAGTCAGTTTTTTGTGGCTAATTTATTCTTTCGGAGCCAAAGGTTCTGTTGGCGCCGGGGCGTCCGTTGGCGCCAGAGCTTCCGTCGGAGCTGGTGCGTCTGTCGGAGCTGGTGCGTCCGTTGGAGCTAGGGATTCCGTTGGAGCTGATGCTTCTGTCGGAGCTGGTGCGTCTGTCGGAGCAGGTGCTTCTGTTGGAGCAGGGGCGTCTGTCGGAGCAGGGGCTTCTGTTGGAGCAGGGGCTTCTGTCGGAGCTGGAGTTTCTGTTGGAGCAGGGGCGTCCGTTGGAACTACAGGCTTATAGTCGACATGAATATAAATCATCAAGTTTTCAACAACAGCTTCTGAATAGTTTACTGTATCTTCCGGAGTAAAGGTAAGCTTATATGCAAATCCTCCACCCTCTTTAGTGATGACTTTGTCCTCAACAGGTGTTGCCTTCCAGGTTCCCACAATAGTTTCGCCAGTAATTGGATTTTTCGCTTCAACCCAGCCATTAATCTCTGCATTTGAAAGATAACTTCCAACCACATTTCCTTCATTATCTTTTGAATTAAATAGTTTTCCGCTGAAATCTTTACACGTCAATGCAGGTACCGCCTTCTTTACTTTTACGGTAAATATCTCTTCAATCGGTTCTACATTTTTTGCCACGCTTTCATCAGCAGGTTGAAAAACTGCTTGAAGCTTATAAGCGTTTTCAGTAACTGCCAGCTGCTTTTTCTCGGATTCTTCAAGCTTCCACTGCCATTCTCCGGCTGTTTCCATCTCTGCGACCTTCACCTTGATTCCGGATATCATATCTTTTGCAATCAGAGTTTTCTTTTTCGCTCTGTCCGGTTCTGTTTCTGACGTCAATCCATCTGAAAGCATCTGCCCATAAATCAGGGTCAGTTTTTCCGGGTCCGGAGTTCCTGTAATGTCTGCTTTGGCTTTTTGAATCTTATAGGGCAGGATCGTAATTTTTTCTTCACTTTCCGGCCATCTGTACAGTGCAGGATTCTTAAGTTCCATCGTTACATTGTACTCTCCAGCATCTAAATGCTTTTCATTTTGAACTGTTTTATAGAATTCCGTTTCTGGAATAACCGGAGCCTGTTCCTGCCCATTATAGACCATTTCCGGGATCTCAGGAGGCGTCACCACTGCTTTTATTGTGGATACGGTTACTTCTGCCTGGATTGTTTTAAATCCAGCTGTATTTTCTGGAATAAACAGCATTGTGTATCGGATTTCACCCACCTGGTCAAGTACTGTCTCAGGATTTTGCCATTGCCAGGTTCCTGGAATTTCTTTCTGATTGTATGTAGCTTTTCCATCGGTTAAGACCGGATCCTTTTCTGGTGAATTTTGGATATCCTTTAATCTGGTACCGATTTCAAATTCCTGTGCTACGGTTGGCACAGTTTCGATCACTGGCGTGATCCAGTAGATAGAGGCTGTTGTTTCAGCTGTAGTATCCAGAAGCACATACAGGTTATCTGCATTTTGGTCTTCCCGGATCTTATAACCGCTGAAGGTAACTTTTAGGTTTTCACCAGGTGTTTCCTGTTCAAACTTAAATATACCGTCTGTCAGTTCCAGATTTTCCAGTTTCATACCGTCGCCAGCACGTGTCAGTTCATAGGTTCCGGTGGTGGTAACATTGCCTTTTTCGTAATCACGGCTGTCAGCTTTACAGCTTACGCGGACACCAATCTGCGTTCTTACTGGAAGGTCAAATTCTACAGGAAGATAAATGTTGGTTTCAGAAGGCGTAAATACAACCGTATAATTTGCATTATCGGTTCCGTTATTTTCTCCAGATGGTTTTACTTCCGGAGTCTTCCAGCTGAATTCCCCTGTTACTTCCAGCCCATTCCATGTTACTTTTCCGCCTTTCAGGACGCAGTCAGATAACGGTTTCTGATATTCCAGAATGTTTGTTTCAGGTTTCGTTCCTAACTCCGGTGTAAGCTTTCTTATTACAGCCTGATAGGTTCCGGTTTCTGTATAGGTATTCCCAGTCGAGGTTGTAACTACTGCTTCAATGGCCAGGGTATATGTGTAAGCATCCGCCAGAGGTTCTCCTTTGTCCTGAATCTTTGCCGTAATGGAGATCAGGTTCTGGTATTCTTTCAGGAATTCATTTTGTCCCAATGCTTCGTTAATAACAGAAACTGTGGAGTTTTCTACCTTTTCTTCCATTTTTTCTATTGGCAGATAATTTTCAATGGAATCCTCATAACCTCCGTTAATTATTTCTATCAGCTGGGACAAAATCTGATCCGTCGGAACTGGCTCACGGATACTTGCTGTTGTTTCAGCTGTAGTATCCAGAAGCACATACAGGTTATCTGCATTTTGGTCTTCCCGGATCTTATAACCGCTGAAGGTAACTTTTAGGTTTTCACCAGGTGTTTCCTGTTCAAACTTAAATATACCGTCTGTCAGTTCCAGATTTTCCAGTTTCATACCATCGCCGGCACGTGTCAGTTCATAGGTTCCGGTGGTGGTAACATTACCTTTTTCGTAATCACGGCTGTTGGCTTTACAGCTTACGTGGACACCAATCTGTGTTCTTACTGGAAGGTCAAATTCTACAGGAAGATAAATGTTGGTTTCAGAAGGTGTAAATACAACTGTATAGTTTGCCTTCTCAGTTCCGTTATCTTCTCCGGCTGGTTTTGCTTCTGGAGTTTTCCAGCTGAACGTACCTTCTATTATTTCTCCCTTCCAGATTGCCTTTCCGCCTGTAATTGTACAGTCACTTAAAGTCTTGCCATAACCCAGCAGTGCTGTCGTCGGAACTTCCTCGATTTTTGGAGTGACCATTCCAATAGAGGCTGTTGTCTCAGCTGTTTCATCCAGAAGCACATACAGGTTATCCGTGTTCTGGTCGTCCCGGATTTTATAACCGCTGAAGGTAACTTTTATGTTTTCACCAGGTGTTTCCTGTTCAAACTTAAAGATACCGTCTGTCAGTTCCAGATCCGTTAGTTTCATACCGTCACCGGCACGTGTCAGTTCATAGGTTCCGGTGGTGGTAACATTACCTTTTTCATAATCTCGGCTGTCAGCTTTACAGCTTACGCGGACACCGATCTGTGTTTTCACTGGTAATTCAAATTCTACAGGGGTATAAAGCTTTGCGCTGTCACCATCCGGTATAAATGTCGCTTTGTATTTTGCGGTTCCGTTATCTTCTCCTGCAGGCACAAGCTCCGGTTCATTCCAGCGGAAGCTTCCGGTCACCTTGTTTTCTTTGTAGGTCACTTCGCCTCCCGTAAACGGACTGAGCGCCAGTTTTTCCTGATATTTCAGGTTTCCAGCCAGTGGCAGTACCGAAACCTCAGGTTTCATTTTTCCCAGTACAAAACTGCCCTTGGCAGTACCTTCCCATTCTTTTCCAGCCAGATCTTTATAAAGGATATCTGCCTGGTAAGTATAGATATACTGGTTTTCTGTCTCTTCTACTTTGTCAGAGAGCACCACATGGAAAGAAATCCGGTTCCCATACAGCTGATACACATTTTCCTTTTCCAGGATTTCTGTCAGTCTTCCAGTGATTTCTGCCTGAAGCTTTTTGGGGGTATTTTCCAGTGGAAGATACTTTTCCAGGGAGTCCGTATAATGATTGGATAAAACTCCTGTTATGGATTCCAGTATCTGCTCCGGTGAAACTAATGGTTCCCACTGTGCATAAAGTGTACTGTCTTCTTTTAACTTACGGTCAAATTCATACGGTTCCCCGCTTCCATCTGCTGTCAGATACCAGCCTTTAAATACGTAACCAGGCACAGACGGATCCTCTGGTGCTGTTACATCCTGCTTTTCTGTGGAGTAAATGGTCTTATAAACCCCGTAATCGTCTAAATTATAATCAAATGTGATCTTATGGCGTTTATAGGCCCGAAGGACCAGCGTGATATTTCTCTGTGGCATGGTAAAGGTGATTTTATTCTCACCAGTAACGCTGTATTTAAAGTTATCATATGTACTGACGACTTCCAGGTCACTGTAATCCGGGTCCAGCACAGTCCTTATTTCCACTTTCGTTCCGGAACGGATCTCCTCAGAACGGATCAGCACATTTCTAAAAAATGATTTCCGATATGCCTTAAAAGTCCTGATTCCGTCTCCAGCCTGTATGACAAGCTGTACCTGACGGAGATCAAGTTTCAGGTAGACGTCTTTCTGGCTCTCCCTGCCGGTTATGGACAGGCTGGTCTTCTGATCCGGTTCGTTATTTACGGACATCATCACCGCCTGCTGTTCCCCGTTAAAATCCCGTTTGTTTATGGTGAGGTCATAGCTGCCGTTCTTCTGCTTCTTAAATTCCTTCACGGTACCGTCCGCAGCAGTTACCCACAGCTTATAAGTGGTATCTGCTTCTTTCCCGTTCAGGCTTATGTGATAATTTACCTGGCTGCTTTCACCCGGGAATCTGTGCACATAAAGATAATAAGTTGTTTCATAATTTTGGTCATCCGCAAAAACTTTATATCTTAAGGTTCCATTTTGCGCATCCAGTGAACAGTCCTTCACGGAACCAATTCCGGATTGTAGGGAACCGCTTCCATTTATCCACTTACATTCCATACCTGCCAGTTCCGGATAAGCATCTTTTGCTTTCTGGATGATCTGGTTTAAATTCAGGCTGACGGTTTTCCACTCTGCTGTTTTCTGGCCTGTACTTAGATAACTGGTAAAAGTGTTCTGATAAACCAGGGCATTGTCCCAGCCGGCAGGATCCAGTCCCCATTCGTCTGCGCACCAGTCCCTGAGCACGACTTTCATCGTGTGGTTTGTGGTTGCAACATAAATTTTTTTACTAAGATGGAACCTGCTGACCTGCTTTTTCACGATAGCAGATTTGCTGTTGTTGGTATAAGTTACAACAAGGTCCAGTTCTGCCTTTTTACAGTTATATTTTGCCGCTAGGCCCTGATCCAGATAAATAAATCCGGGGCTGGTGTTGTTCTTTCCGTTTCCTACATAAAAGAGTTTTGCCAGGGGATCTTTGTCCGATACTGCTTTCCCATCAACTTTCAGATTCTGGATCTGAAGGGAAATACCTGCATCCTTCTGGGTCGCCAGAACGAAGCTTTCTTTGCATGTGCCTTTCGCCATATCCCAGTTTTTCATCGGAATGGAAGAAAAACCGAAGGAATCTTTTTGGTCTGCATTTTTGGACACAACCTTCCACATGTCAGCCAACGTGGTCTGGTTCATATAGGAAAAACCGCTGGAATAGCTTTTCGACCACAACGGCCATCTGCCGCTGTATACGGTCCAGCTCTTTTTCTTGGTCTTAAAGATAAGCTTGACTTTCAGCTGAAGCTTGACAACCACATCAATACCGACCTCAAATTTCAATGCGCCCAGCTCTGTGCTTGCACCGCTTACCAGATTCGCGGTGTTATAATAGAAGCCAGACAATTCTGCGTAAGCGTAGACGCTGCCTTCTATGCTGGTGGAGATGAAGCCGCAGAAGGTAATGGAAATCGTAACACGGATTCCCACCCTTGCCCCTACTTTACCAATCAGGTAAACACTGCTGGTCACGCTGCTTTCCAGCTTCTGTGTATAGGAGCTTCCTTCAAACTTCAGGAACTTATACTCAAATCCAATGCGTTCTCCGCTTTTTACCTCAATTTCCACGCCAAAGGTTGCCAGCACACCGACCTGGCCCACAAGGTCAATATCCACACCCAAGGTAATGATTCCGTAGAAAGAGAACCGCAGCTTCAAAAGAACGACGTTGAAAATATCATTGTAGACCAGGGAGGAATTTACAATGGAACCAACTGTCTTCATTAGTTCGGAAACATTTTTGTCATACTGGCTGTAGTCGTTGGAATCCTTTAACCCTTCTGGTTTTACGATCTCGGAAAGTGTTTTCTTCGCATCATTGAACAGCTTTACAGAGCCGCCGGAGGATGCGGTAACCGTAAGGGAAATCTTGGATGTGGAACGCAAAGTTACGGACATATCGATCCAGAATTTTCCACCTTTTACATTAGTCTGTACGGACAGGCTCTGGGTAAAGGACAGCTTAGGTGAAATGGTAAGAATCGTCTTCGAACCGTTCTTAATGGCTGCACTTGCCGAGATGCTGATCGTCGCAGTTACATTGCTGCCGGATGCAGAGATCTTTACGGATGGTTTGCCCGGCTTCAGGGTGGCATTCATTCCTGCCAGGGAATAAACTCCTTCCCCGTATTTTTCATTGATCATCTTCTGGGTTTCCTCAGAAGTCATAACCGCCATCAGCATCTGGGCTTTTAATTCCTCGTTTTCCTCTACCTGGCTGACGATTTTGGATTCCACTACCTGGAGTTCTTCTTCGGACAGCTGGCTCTCCAGATCTACATCATCTGTAGTGTTTACATCAAAATCTGCCAGGTAATCCTGTGGATTGGCATATCCGAACCAGATCCTTGTCTGATCCCCTTCGCTCTGGACATCCACAACCTGAGCAAAAAGCACATATCCGTCAAAAGAGCCTTCGGTATAGGAATCCATGCTCTTTTCATCCCGGCCGATTTCGCCGTCATAAAAGGCTACGATTTCCCCGGGCTCATAGTTAAGCGTCCCATTTACAAGAAGTTCCCCAGGCTCATATGCCGGAGTTTCGGTTTCCGGTACATCCTCTTCTGTTTCAATTTCCGGTTTTTCTTCGGAAGGAAGTTCTTCATTTTCTTCTGTTGTTGTGGAAGGCTCATCCGCTTCCTGCCGGGAAAGAATTTCCTTTTCTTCCTCCTGAAGGAGTTCAGCTGTTTCTTTTTCTGTTTGTCCTGCTGTTTCTTCTGAATTTTCTTTCTCAACAGCAGGGGTGTAGGATATTACCTGGTCCCAGAGAATATAATCGATATCTTCTGAAAAACCAACAATCTCCACCTTCTCTTTATAAACAGAAACTGTAACTGAGCGAACATCTTTGGAATAATCTGCAAAATTAATTTCTTCAGGAAGCCTTACTGTAAATGTGGCTCCCGGCTCAAATCCTTTTTTTTCATCTTTTTCGTAATATTCACCGAAAATGAAGAAACCGTTCGGTGTCTTTTTTACAGACAGGATCGGATCCAGATCACCGGCTCCCGGCTCTAAGGAGACAGCGGACAGAACCTCGTCTTCTGTCATTTTGGTATCTGTAATCAGCGGGATCTCTCCCTGCCAGTCGAAATCATTTAACTCCGCACAGCTTCCATCCTTTTCCTGGCTTACGGCTTCGTTGGAAGTAAAAAGCGCATACAGAGTCATATCTTCCTGAACTGGCTCTGTATATGCAAATGGTTCGGTACACGTTTCATCACGGCACCATCCGCCGAAGGTATAGCCCTCCTTATTTGTAGAAATTCTGGATACTGGTTTGGAAAGAAGTGTTTCCCCTTTTGCAAAGGTAAGAGGTGCTGCCGGTGTACCACCAAACGTTTCAAAGGTAACAGTCACAGCTTCAGCAGCATCTGTAAATCCTGCATATAAGGTCAGAGGTCCGTTCACACAGTCAAACTGGGAATATACTTCTGTGCAGGCTGCATCCTGATACCAGGTAGTAAATATGTATCCTTCTTTTTCCGGCGTGATCCCGGTAACATCCACCGGAGTTCCGGGAACTGTCTGACGGACAGCCACTTCACTGCCATCAGCTACAAATGTAACGGAGTAAGTTTCCAGTTTCAGAGAGCTTGCTGCACCACTTGGAAGGGTTTCACTGCTTCCGTCTGGTTTTTCCAGTTCCAGTGCTTTTCCGGACTGGTTTGTTACTTTACAGGTGGCGTAAACCGCCAGGGAACTTACCGGTTCTTTTACTTCCACATCTCCGATGGTTCCGCTTCCTTCCAGTGTTACTGCCTGGCCGCCGTTTAATTCCAGTTTGGAAATATTCGTTTCAGAATCAATCTGCAGGGAAGACTCTTCTGTCTTTTCCCCGGCTATCAACAGCTGGTCTGCTTTCACACCAGTGAAGCGGATCGCAGTACCCTGGCTGATGTCCAGTGCTTTCGCAGTAACATTAGATAGCTGGATCTTTGTTGTATTGCGGATTGTGATGGTTCCTGCTGTGATGCCGGAAAGATAAACCGACCCACATGCAACCAAAATGGATTTGGAATCATCCGACACCCTTAGTTCATCGGCCTGTTCCTGGGATGTGATCACGTAATCGTAACCATCTGTATCAATTCCATCCAGAAACCTGCTATCCACGGTCGTTTCTGCTTGATCCGAAAATCCCTGATTTTCAGTTCCTGCAAGCACAGTACTTCCCATTGTGGTTGTCAGCATAACTACCACCAGAAAGAGTGCAATTGTTTTTCTGAAATGCTTCATACATTTCCTCCTCCCTTTTGGCAATGCTTTTGCCTTTTCTTGTAATTACAATGATATTTTAACTATTGATTATAGTCAATTATATATTATTTGGTACCTTTAAGCAACTGTTATTTGACAATTTATGGCAAATTTCCAATAGAAAAAGGAATGTTCACTCTGAACAATCCCTTTTTATAAAACTTTATTCGTTTTTCACACGATACAAAGGATGATTCTTTTTATTATCAGAAACAGCACCCCTACTGCTATTGCATATGTTTCTCTACCCGTTTTTTCTCCAATCTGTCACTGATTCCTACAGCAAAGTAAAGTGGCTCCCCGATATATTCCAAACAATCCGAAGCTCAATAGAACACCTCCGATGATATCTGTACACCAGTGTACACCATATAATAATCTTCCACATATCATAAACAAGGAAAAAAGAACAGAAAAAATATTAGTTTCTTTTCGTAACCAGTAATTCGAACTCCTATGATTTGCCTGATACATAAGCGAAAGCATGACACTTACCTGATTGATCTTAATCTGCATTTGCCAGTTTACTACTCGGTAAATCTTAAAAAGTTTTATGATGTCATGAAATTCTGTATTCTCTTCCCCTTTGTATTCTTTCGATATTACTCCTGCTCGTCCTCTTGACATTTTTCTGCCTCATCCTTTCGTAATTTCATCTTTTGTTGAAACGCCTTCTCCATTTCGTCGTCCACCACACTAGCTCTGATAAGGCAGCAATACATAAGCGTAATCACCACTGCCATCAGAACGAAGAACACAAGCCAAAATACCCACATTCTTTTATCCCTCCGTTTTCATAATATGGAGTGGTTCTTTACTCTCCTACTTATAAATAATAAAAATTTTCGACGAAAAGTGTAAAAATTTGAAAATAAATTGCGATTTTTTTAAGATTTTCTCGATTTATAAAAGAAATGGAATTGAAATGTGATTACCACTTTAGATTTGCAGGGTTTGATGATATAAAATGATTTCTGTATCGATATAGGGAAATAGTTGAATTTCTATAATAAAATTGCCATCCGATCAGATATTTATCCAACCAGATGGCGACAACTTCTTCATTTATGCTGGCAGCAAGTCCGCATTTTTAATAATTTCTTCAATCTGTTTTTCTTCCATTCCCGCTACATCAGCGATCTGAGCGATTGTATAACCCTTGCTGTGCATTTTTACAATCATTTCTTTTTTACCAATCTCAATTCCTGTCTCAATTCCAGTTTCTTTAATTTTCTGACTTAAATTACACATAACACTCACATCCTCTCTGAAGTCTTCTTCCATTGGAATATCATATTCGTTTCCGATGATATTGCATTTTATCTGCCAGCCCTAATATAAAACAATGGAACCCATAATTTTGTTTTTATTTTCTTACCTTCCACACTATAGGCTGTCACATCACAAGTTTCAAATTTTTCTTGATTGCAATGGTGTTGTAGAGCATCTGCCTCTTGTTCCATAAGTGTATATGTGAAACTTTCAGAGGGCATAAGAACCTTGGCATTTTCTACTATGTGACAATCTACAAGCAATTTGTTTTTATAGCACAATTCAAAGCTCTCTAGTATAAATGGATTTTTACCTGTATTATAAATTTCAATTCCATGTTCTGATAAACTTGTTTTAGTACGGTATTCTTTATCTATCAGTTCCGTTTCTGGTGTAGAAACCATTTTAAAAGTAAGCTTTGGTCTTTCACGAAAAAACATCGTAATCTCATTGAAAATCCAGCCAACAATTACGCCTGCCAGAGTCGCTACTAATTCACGCATTTATAATCTCCTTTTGTTCAAGGAAAAGCTGTTCTCCTTTTATCTGGGAATTGATAAAAAGCCATTCAAATGAACATCCATTTGAATGACTTTTCCTTCACACAACATTATGCTGGTAGCAATTCCTCATTTTTAATAATTTCTTCAATCCGTTTTTCTTCCATTCCCGCTACATCGGCGATCTGAGCGATTGTATAACCCTTGCTGTGCATTTTTACAATCATTTCTTTTTTACCAATCTCAATTCCTGTCTCAATTCCAGTTTCTTTAATTTTCTGACTTAAATTACACATAACACTCACATCCTCTCTGAAGTCTTCTTCCATTGGAATATCATATTCGTTTCCGATGATATTCAATTTTTCATTTACAGACAGATTCTGGGATAACAATGCTCCAAGTAATCTATGTAACTCGTATTTTTCTTCATGTTCAGGAAGCTCTTCTGCCAGTCCGATCATGACAATATTAATCAGATCCAACTTTCCCTTCCAGGCATGCGAATTGACAAGACTATCCTTTACCAGATGAATATGCTCCAAACTATTTTCCGGCATGTTCATACACACCCAGATGGAATAAACACGTTTGATATCATTATAATTTGAATTTGAAAAATCTTTTTCTTTCTGTGAAGAAATCATGCGACTCACATAAAAGATAGCTCGGTTTAAAATCTCATATTTCTCAGGCTCATCCTTTTGTGCTTCCACGTTCACAATAATCTGTGATAATCCATCTCTCATCCGTACATAAAAGATAATATCAAACCTTATAGTTCCTTCATGAATCTCCTGGTTTTCAGAATTAAAACCTACGACTCGCTGACTATCTTTTTCAACAACAGTATTCGTAAGCCCAGGTTCAACCGGAACAGTATTAATAAATGGCTCTCCTTCAATGTAAGATATTACATCTTTTGGATTCATTCCCATGAATTCATCTACTGTTTTTACCAGTATATGTGCCAGAATGCTTTTCTGACCAAGCAGTCTTTTCGCTCTCTCATCATACTGTGCATCTTTATCAGTTATGAGAATTGCATTCTTCGTTTCTGTATTCACTGGCATTACTCCTTTTCGGGTATATTCAAAAATCCTTTTCCGAATATAGTTATATTATACTCTAATTCGGCATTTGTAACAACTGCTAATTTATATACGTGATCTTGTATTATCACAGCCCAAATGAAACAGACCGAACCCTGCATAATCAATTATACTTGGTTCGGTCTTACTTTATAATAAAGCATATTGTACTTGAGATATGATCTATTAAAAAATTTTTTCTGGTTGTTTTACTGCACAGCTTACTGCACGGTTTTTGCAATAATCCCATGCCATGAACCGCCATTTAATGCTACTCATAAAAATCTCCTAGCACCTTCGAAAAGCCTTAAAAGATCGCATTTAACGGACATTTTAATAGCGAAACAAATCACCATTCCCATATGGGTGACATCTTAATAGTATCTGCGGAAGCCCTTGTTTTATGCGGGTTTGTGGCATCTTCCAAACTGTTTTGACCACTTTTTGACAACCTTTTAGTATTTTTTTATTATCAGTGTTATTTTCCATAATTTTCCTTTGTTATTTTTTTCTGGTATAGCCGGAACTTTTTCCTCTTCATATTTCTCGGAGAATTTATTAAATTCATCTGAAATATACTCCTGTTCCAAGTGTGTATAATATTCCGTCATGTTAACATGTGCGTGACCTACAATCTTGCGAACGGTAAATGGTGACATACCAGATTGATTCATTCTCGTGACAAAAGTATGCCGAAACTTATACGGATGTACACTAAACAAATGTGGTTCCCGATTTTCTCGTTTGGCTAATTCTGTCTCTTTTTTTCAATAATTTTCAATATCCGTGAACATTCTGCCGAAGCATATTGTGGAAGGTATGCTCCTCCTGGTTTTGTGGTAAAAATAAGATCAGGATATTTTTCTATAAAGGAATTATTCTTCCCCCATTCCGTTCCATATTTCTCTTTATCTACAAGTTGTTTTTGTTCCCAGGAGCGAAAAGCAGCTTCTACGCCTTCTGTCATAGGCACATAACGATAACTAGCTTTCTTTTTCGGCGTAGTAATCTGTTTCTTTGAGTATGTTTCCTCCAGGCGGTTCTTACTATCATCATAAAATACCGTCGTCTCATTTAAAGTTTTACAGACACGAATACGATGCTTTTCAAAATCAATATCAGACCACAAAAGTGCTGAAATTTCTCCTATGCACAGCCTTACAGATCCAATAAAGTCGGTTGCTCTTTCAAAGCCGTCTACATATCCTCGGACTGTATTCGTCTTAATGCGTCCAATTTTATAAAGTTTCATCCATTCATCAAACCATTCCGAAACTTTATATTTTTTTGCTTTATCGCTGTAACCCATAATATATTTTGCTTTTTCCTGATCACGCCGCTTTTTCAGTCTGGCCAAATTAGTATCATATAAATAAAGTGCTTTCGGGGAGCCTGGTATATAATACTTGGCCTGATAGCGCCCATCTTTTCGCTGCGTAAGTCCGCGTCCTAATTCCTTGCCTTTTAAAGATTTACCCATATTGCGTTCATCCTTTCCAGGCCAGATTTTAAGTACATCAGCATATTAACACGTTCAAAAAAAATATTCAAGTCTCCTGTTCCTCCAGCCACTGCTCAAATTTTTTTCTATGTACAAGCGTTCTTCGGCCGATTCGGACACAAAATTCATTTTCAGCCATTATAGTACGAACTGTTTTTTCAGATAATCCAGTTAACTCACAAGTCTCTTTTACTGAAAGAAGAAGTTTCTCATTTCCCTCCCGTTCCTTTTTTTCAATTCTCATATACTTTTTCCTTTCAATATTACAAATTCATCTACAATGTACCGTTATTTTTCTCTTAATGCCAAAAACTTTTCAAGTGCTTCCTGCCTTGTTATCCCTTCCCGTTTGGATTTCGTCGCAACTGAATCCTGTGCAATGCCATATGCCATACAACATGCATTAAAGCTCCTAAATGTTTCATTACGGAATATGAATTGCTTTTGCAATTTTCTTTGATAAACATATACGATAGCTTCTTCAAGAGAACAGTTTGTTTCTTTTACACGCCTAAGAACCAATTTTTTCGTAATTCCTAAATCGCTATAACAGCTGTTCAGCGACTTATATTCTTTTCCCATTACAACGACCTTTTTTGCCTGTATCCAAGCATTTTTCTGAAAAGACGGGGTTTGATTTTGGGGTTTCATTTTTTGTTCGGCTTTTCGTTTTTTTCGTTCTTTCTTTTCCAGATAAAATTCCACCGCCTCAGTTACAGGAATCTGTTCCTGTATTATTTTTTTACAAACCCATTTATATGAAATACCTTGCTCTTTGCAACATATTTGAAGATCATCGTAAATCTGGTCACCTATTTTTATGGTTACATTTTGGGATATTTTCTTTTTTACTATATAATAATCGGCTGCTTCCGTTATAGAACAATTTTGGCGCTCGGCATAACCATAGACATCTCTATACCTAATCTGTAATGCTGTACACAGATCTTCCAAATTTTCAAAGCAGTCCCCATTTTCTAAATAAATTGGAGCTTTTGCTTGTAAAAGTAATTTTTCCTGTTTTCTTTTAAAATACTGTAACGCTTCCTGAGGTGTGCTATTGGTATTAATGATTCGATTATAAACAAGTCTGTAAGAAAGAGAAAGTAGTTTGCAGCATTCACGAAGGCTGACATATTTCACTCCTTCAAACTCTATAACACCTGTTCCAATTTTTTTATTGAGTTCTATATAGAACTTAATAGCCTCTTCATTAGAGCAATTATGCTTTCTTACATAGTTGTATACATCCGATCTTTTGATGCCATACTGTCTGCATTGTTCCGTTATCGGTGCGATTGATAAATATCTATCGTATTCTTGTTTCCTTTTTACTGGATGCTGAAGTAAATAGAAGTCAAGAGCTTCTTGCAAAGAAATATCCTGAGATAGACTTTTTAACCGGACTTGTTCTGCTTTCAGATTGTATTCTTTACAGCATAGTATGAAAGAAGGATATTCTTTGTTTCGGTAAGTAAATGGGGAAGGATTGAAATTTTTTCTATTTTCTGCTTGCTTGATACAGTAATTTAGTGCGACTGTTTTCGATCTTCCAGTCTCCTTCATACATTTTTTTACTGTACAGGCGGGTATTCCCATTTCTTCACAGCAGTTTTGAAATGATGGATACCATTTTCCTTTATATTGAAATTTCAATTTTTCGGCATGTTTGATCATTATTTCAAGTGATTCTTGAATCGTATAATCATATGTATAAATATAATTAAGCACACTATATTTATTCACTCCGTAAAAAGCACAACATTTATCAAGAGAAAGCCATTTTCGATTTCGAAAAACAAATGTTTTCTTTTCTTTAAGTGACAGGTAATGAGCAATAGCCTCTTCGAATGAACAATTCTTTTCACGTTTATATGTTAATACAGTACTGTAATTGATTCCCAGTTCCTCACAACATTTCTTCTTTCCAGAATATGTTACCCCTTCATATTCATAATAAAATTGTTCGTAATAATTCGTTTTTCGTCTGGGTTTATGCATAACTACTACATCCTTTCCAAAACAGGAATTTGACACAAAGCAGGAATCTGATTCCCCCTTTCCTGGTAATATATTATGACATTTGACAGAAAACAAAAAGCACCTGAAAATCATTTCTTCCATGATTTCCAGGTGCAAAGATATACACACTCTATGGTTATTTATCAAATACATTCCAATCCAAACTGGAATAAGAGTTTATGCAGTGTCTGCTGCCAAATGCCATTTTTATGATACCATCCATAAAAATTTGTGTCAATTTCATTCCTGTCTTTAATAAGTTCCATTTTTGTTGTTTCTTTGCAGCTTAGGCAGCAGCTTCCATTAGGTCTTCCTCTAAGAGATCCGCAAGCAGTTTCCCCCGATACCCAAAACCATTCACTTTTACCTTATTCTTGCGCAGTTCCTCAATTTCTTTTTTCCTGAGATCCCGGCTCTTGAATGCCAGAATCTTGTCCTCCTTGTTTAGCTTCTTGGTAAGCTGTTTCTGCCAGCGTAAAAGAAATACTTTCGCCTGCTCAATGTCCGCATTCTGGCGGTCATAATAAGTTCTCTTTTGCCTTACTGTACCATTCGGCTCCACTTCCAGTGTATAATAGGGCTTTTCAGGAGCATCTATTTTCCGCAAAAACAAAAGATAGGATTCCCTTTTTGCAATCCGTTCATAATAGGTATCTTTTCCTATGATGCAGTGTTTCAGTTCACTTCCTTCTTCCAGAATGTCTTCCACTCTTTGTGGGGCTATGATCTGAAAATTCCTGTACTTGTATTCATATTTTTTCAAGCTTTGACAGATGGAATCAATATCCGGGAACTTCTGTACGATTTCACAGGCTTTTAACGCCAAACCTTTGTCCTTAATCATCTGGACAACCTCATTATGGCGCTTTTCCAGCTTATTTACGCGGAATACAATGGCATCATTCACATCCATTCCAAGTCTTAATGCCATTCCCAGATAGTCTTTCCATGTATCAACAAGCTCTTTGGGAGGTTTCCTGCTATTTGCAGACTGCTTTTTCAGATAATTTTTGATCTGTTCCGGCCGCATCCTGTCCAGAATAAAGGTTACCTGTTCCGGACTGATTTCTGCTTGTGCCAGCCAGGTAATGACATCATCTTTTATTACCTGTTCATGCTTTTTTTCGTAGCGCAGCCATTGCAAGAATAAGTGGTCACCATTATTCTTTCTCAGTCTGTCCAAACGGAATTTATCAATTCCAAAGGCATGTCCCAATGAATCCGATTTCTTATAATCAATTGTAATTTTCTTTTCCATAAACTGTTTTACAACGCTTCCCAGTCCTGCTTTTACAAGCTGTTCCAGATAAGGAGACCGGCTTAACACGTAAAAATATGAGACTGACTTTGCAGTTTCCTTTTTTCCCAGGTATTCATAAAACCCACTTCTTTTAAATATTTTATTCTTCATTCCATGAAGTGATTTTTTGTAAATTCTTCCCTCGTAACATGGTGCTTTCTCTTTCCAGCCCCCAAAATATGGACTATATTTTTCCAGTACACCACAGATCCACCTGTGTTCATCGGTTCCCTGGTAATACCACATATAATATTCCGTTCCAGCAGGCGTATGTTCGTCATAGACAAATCTTCTTTGTTCCCAGCAATGGTACACTGGTTTTTTATAAGCAAGCATATCATACTGTGCAGATGCTATAAATTCGCGGATAACCAGTCCCTCCCCACATGTCTGTAAAAGATAGGAAGTTTCCTGTTCGGTCATTACCCTGCGCTGTCGGCCAATTGCCTTATAACGGATCTGGTGTCGGCAGTTCGGACAGGTACCTTTTTGATTGTGCTTTGGTTTCTTAATGGGAATCTCTTTTTCACACCAGGTACAGTATCCTGTAGTCTCTTTCTTTCTGGAATACTGGTAAAAGATAAAGTTTTGTGTGATACCGACTTTTCTTACCCACCTGTTCCAGTCTTTTGGCGTTTTCCGTACTTGTTTCATAACCCGATCCCAGGCATCTGTTCGTTTCCGGTGTTTTTCCAGACACTTTTTCCCCCGTAAATGCTCCTGGTATTCCAGGATTCCAAGATATACATTCTCGTCCTTATATTTGTTGCCGATTGCTTTCCAGATTCTCTCCTGGCAGTCGAACGCACACCATGTATGCTTCCAGTTCACTCCTTTTGGAAAATCCAGCTTATCCAGCATTCTATCCGTCCACTTTTTCAGCCGGTAATCGTAACTGGTAAAACACTCTTTTTTCGGATTGATAAATAGCGTGTAAGAAGGACGTCTTCCACCAGATGCAAGAATCTCAGCAAAGAAAATCCCTACTTTCAAAATATTATCTTCCAGTTCCGTACGTACATATAAACCGGTTGGATATTCCATTTTTTCATAGGGAACATTTGTAATTATCGGAATATCCTTACCAGCCAGTTCCAGCATTTCATCCGTTGCTTCTAACCGTTTCAGTTTCCAAAGCTTTTGTTTTTCCATAGGATTCGTTCCTTCCTTTTTGGTATTCAAACAGAGAAAGCTGCTGATTCTCTTTCATAACTTTTAGGGTTTTGCTCTTCCATTCCAGCTGCATAATCTACTCCTTTGTCATTCTTTTCCAAACAAACCGTTTTCTGCATGAGATTATATTTTTCTTCCTACATTTTGACTCCTTTAACGACAGATACGGCAGGTTGCCCTGCCGTATCAGATCATTCTATAACTATTCTTCCGGATTTATAGGAAAATGCACATCAATAATTGCCGTTTTGGGATTATACTGTGCAATTTTTTCCTCATTTCTATTATAAAAGTATAGCTTATCTGTCAGAAAATCTTGTTCTGAAGTAGCTTCTTTTATTGAATCATGCATAACTTTGATGAGATCTTCCGGATATACATTTTGGGCCGCATGTATCATCGCTTCATGAATGCTTGTAAATACAATGTAAAAGCTGTCATTCAAAAGATCTGCTAGTCTTTGTGCAACACCTGGCAAAAAGACAGCCACAGCACCATTTGTCCGAAGGGCTGTCGAAAGACATAATCCTGCAAAATTCTCTCTATCCAAAAAATAAAGCTTTTCATCATTCATGAAATCATCTCCAGAGTAAAGGGGGGTTACAAGAAGTTCTTCCCATCTATAAATCCGAGGAGGGGTCATTAAAGATGTATTTTCCACTGCATTTTTCCAAACCTCTTCTTCTGTAAGCTTCCATTCTTTCAGGATATCTTTTCGGATCTTCATACTGGAAATACATCCATCCTGTCTTCCAAGTCTAAGATACTCTCCATAAATCTCCCGCAGCATGGAAGAAAACTGTAGATAAAGATCCATTCTGGGCGGAACAACAACCAGATCCGGACAGGCACTTTTAGCTTGCCACAAAGCCTGTCCTGTCTTTACCCCCTTTTGCTTGGCAGTATAATTTGCTGTCAGAACAATCCCATGTCTGGCCTCAGGATCTCCACCAACAGCCAGGGGCTTTCCGGCATGTTCGGGTTGATAGAGCATTTCCACACTGGCATAGTCGGGTAAGAGAAGAGCATTACTGTCCTTCCCTCCCCTAAGAA
>OLRA01001639.1_pt1 | contig 25569 bp, 20 predicted proteins | sample 1673011 | NCBI WGS metagenome assembly OLRA01 (sample SAMEA3136746, study PRJEB25190) | human gut metagenome | reverse complement strand
AAGCGAGCCTGTTGAAGAAGCAGTCAAGGCATTTGAAGAAATGTCCGAACAGGCGGAAGAACAGCCTGAAATAGCCGGAGAAACGGCAGAATCGGCAAGCACGCTTGAAGAAGAATTTGCACAGGCAATGGCTGAGAATATTCCTGAAAGCGAGCCTGTTGAAGAAGCAGTCAAGGCATTTGAAGAAATGTCCGAACAGGCGGAAGAACAGCCTGAAATAGCCGGAGAAACGGCAGAATCGGCAAGCACGCTTGAAGAAGAATTTGCACAGGCAATGGCTGAGAATATTCCTGAAAGCGAGCCTGTTGAAGAAGCAGTTAAGGCATTTGAGGAGATTGCAGAACCTGTAGCTGTCGAAATTGCCGAAAGCCAAGCGGAAGATATGCTTTTTGAAAATATCGATGACGATTTAAGCGATGATATGGCATCTGTACGTACAGCCGAATCGGTTGACGATGCCGTAAAAGAATTCAGCGACCTTATAGGTGAGCCGGAAGCCGCAAGGAGTATGATCAATGCTGATGCGGAATATGATGACGACCTTGAGCAGACGGGAGATATTCCGGCGGAAGAGAACAGCACAGCCGAAGAACAGCCTGTAATTCAGACAGTACCTGAGGCGCAGACGGAAAAGACGAGAACTATGGATTTCTTTGACCTTCCCGATGAGGCATATGCGCCTGTACAGACTGCCGAAGAAAAGCACGATGACAATGTCGCCGAGGTTGAGGATCTGTTCGGTGATCTGCTTGCAGATGATGAGCCTGTTGAAAAGAAAACATTCACCGATCCGTCGGAAGTGTTCTCGATGTTTGATACGGCAGACGCAGGTCAGGACGATTTTGACAAGTATAACGACGAAAAGATAGAAGAGGAAAACGAAAAGAAAAAAACTTCAGACGCAAAGAAGTACATAGCTCAGGACATTGCGGATAATATCGCGTCGTTTGCACAGCTGCTTGAACCGCTGAACGCCATAAAGGAAAATAAGATACGCAGTAAAAGCGGCATACTGTTCGACTGGGAAATGAGGATACAGTCGCTGATAGGCGATCTGCCTATAAAGACTTACTGGAGAAATAATTTCCGCAATTATGAGATATGGACCGATGAAAAGTGCATGGAAAAGGCAGGAGAGCTTCTGGCAATGCTTGAGCTTGTCGGCATAGTCCGTGACAAGGCAAAGGAAGTGGTTATCGATAAGGATACGCTCGATTTCTATTCGGCACAGAGCGAGCATCTGAACAATGACTTTCACATAGGCGAAACGGTAGTAGTTACACGTCCGTGCTGGAGAATAAACGGCAAGCCCGCAAGAAAGGGTGAAATTGCAAAGAAAGCGCCGTTTGCGGAGTTCAGCCGTAAGAAGGTTTCGCCGCTTGAAACGATGCTGAGAGAAAACAGCTGTTCTGACGGAGATGTTAATATTCCGGTTACCGATGACAATTTCTGTACATACGACCGTGATATACCTTATGTAAAGCAGGCAATTTCCGAAGGCTTCTGCAAGTGTGCGGTAAGACGTATGGAGGACGGCGGTGCGCTGGCTTTCTTCTACGAAGTTATCGCCGAGGGAGAAAACGAACATTATTCGCCCTGCACACTGAGATTTGAAGTCAATATTGACAAGAACGCAAAGGTTGTGGGCAGATTCAGAAGTGAGAAGGTGTAAAATATAAAAGTGTCGGAACTGCTTTAAAGGCAACCGACGGATATTTTGCGCAAGGGATCGTTACGGCAAATGTATCTATAAGCATTTTTTGCAAACGAAACGTACTTTGGAAATGAGAAAGGGTACACCTTGTTTATACCTTTTCAAAAGCAATTAATGAGCATACGGATTATTATAACAATGACGTTGATGCCTCCTGCTGAAAGCAGGGGGCATTTATGTGTTTCGCCGCAGTTAAATACGTTCGGATTTTCGGGCATATACTAAAAAACTAGTATTTTTTTCTTTAGATATTGAGAAAAATGTCAAAAAATTGTATATTTTTTTAAAAACCTATTGACATTTCGCAATTAATATAATATACTATTTAGTGAAATATTATTTAGGCGTTAAAGATATATATAAGTAACAGATTTAAATGCTTTTTTGAATAACAGCTATTTTACCATTGTAAAATGACTACAATCTCATTATAATTTTGTTTTGTTATTTGAATTATCATTTGTTAAACGGTAGATGAAGTCAACAAACCACAGTATAAACGGTTTGCGGATTTTTATTATCTGTAAAAAGTTATTTATGCAAGAAAGAAAGGGAAAAACTATGAAAAAGTTTTTGAGTAAATTATTAATAGACTTGATTATTTGTTCCATTTTTGCAACTTCATTTGTTGTTTCTGCATGTGCGCAATCTGTTAACGATAATGTCTTTTTCACTTTTTCTAATGAAAACTTCTATGAATTTATTCCAGATGAAGCAAACAAGTTTGCTATACAAATTTATAATGAAATGACATTATATGCGAAAGATTATAGAACTTCATTCAATTTGTCAACTGATGATTTTTATAATATAAAACTTGGAGAACCATTTTGCATTTTCGATGTTGATCAAATTTCTCAACAAGCAGTATTTTATTATCCTATTCTTAATGGAGTTAACCAGTATATCTTATTGTTGACTGTGATTGATACTAACCATTCGTTACAGGCCAGCTTAGATAATGAACTGGTTAATGCCCTAAATAAAATCGACTATCTCTATACAGATTATGTTTTCTATAAGACGAATAATGAACTCATTGCTCAAAGTCAGACAGATGTTATTTTTTTGAATGCACAAACTTGTGACAATCCGTATAGTGCTACGAATTATGAAAGTATTCACGAGAATCTGATTTTGTCATTAAAAAATTTCAAGGAGTATAATGTTGAGGAAAATCTGTTAAATTCCGACACATTACAACTAGAAACATATTCTGCTGCCTTTTCTAGTGTTGTTAATGATAGTGATTATAAAGAAAAAATGTTAAAATTGCATAATGCAAAAGGTCAAGGAAATTATAGTAGATGTTGGGCGGCATCTGTTGCAACAATAATTAACTATCTCAGAGGAACTAATGTATCTGCTGCAAAAATATGTGATGTTATGAATATTGACTATGATGCTGGCGTATCTATATATGATAAACAGAATGCTCTTATAAAATACGGGATATTTTATAGTAAATTAAGAAATCGTACTTTAAGTTGGACTGAAATAAAAAAGAATATTGATAATAAAAATCCTGTTGCAATGTCTGCAGTTGCAACTAATGCATGGCATGCTGTTACTTTGGTCGGATACAGAAGTTTTAAGGTTAATCAATATGTTGCTATTTGGGACTCTGCATCTAATGGGAATAATGGAGCGACAAAGGTTATATATTACTCAGGCGCGAATACCACATTTCAATCTAGCGCATCAGGACCTATTTTTACATGGATATATTCATTGTCACAGTATTAAGGATGGGGTTATATATGAAATTATTAAAAAAACGCACAATAATACTTGCCTTGACGCTTGCAGCAGTTTTTATGCTTATCGGTTGCTCCAACACCGCACAACCACAGATCAGTGGAAAATTACTTTTTGAAATTGATAACTGTGATAGTATTGAGCTGCAAATAGGCTCGTCGGAATACAAAGCAAAAAAACAAAAAGAAATTGATAATATATCAGCTCTTATGACATCGCTGACGTTAAAAAAAGTCAACATTGATGACCTTGAGGGAGGAATATCGGTTATTGTGAACACTCCTGATAAAAAAGCGGTAATCAATGTTTGCGGTAAAAATATCCTTTATAACAATCAGTGGTACGAAGCGACCGAGGATATTAGCGATCGGCTTCGACAATTCTTTGATTGACAACATTCAGATTATTGAAAAGTCAATGCAGGGCGTATAACAACGCTGCGCATTGACTTTTTTAGTTTGCCGCAGACGACGAATACCTGTAAAGTCCAGACAGTTTGACAGATAATTGCGAGGGATTTTTAATGCGAGTGCTTATGCCGTAATGATTCGATAAAATCTCTTAGTTTTATATCCCGCCGAAAATAAAAAGCGGGTGCTTTTATCGCCTAAAGCTCACGTCTTATGAAAAGAATGATTTTTAACAGTAAAGCTTAAGCCTTTGCTTCGGAAAGTGTGCGCAGTGCGGAAAATGAACGGTTTTCTCCCGAAGAACGCATAAAATCAAGGGGCTTTTTCTATATAATATATAAATATAAAGAGCCAAAGAGCCGAAAAAGGAAACGTCATTTCCCTTGACATATTTGCAGGCGAAGAATGAAAGCTTCACAGCGGGTTATTGCAGTGCCTTTTCTGATGAAATTTACTCTGTTTTTAGTTTATTAGCCTAAAAATTAAGTAAAAAATTTTAACAAAAACTATTGCAATTAAAAAAAGATTATGATATACTTAATACAAAGAGCGATTAACGCTTCTTAACGGAAATATGACATTATCAAGGAGAATCAAGTATGAACGTAAAAGTTATCAACGGTACATCATTACCGAACATCCCTTGGCAGGATCGTCCCGCAGGCTGTAAGGATGTTATCTGGCGTGCAGACAACAACCCCATAATCCCCCGTGACCTTCTTCCTACCAGCAACTCTATCTTCAACAGCGCAGTTGTTCCTTTCGAGAGCGAAAAGGGCAAGTTCGCAGGTGTTTTCCGTGTTGACGACAAGGAAAGAAATATGGCTATCCACGCAGGCTTCTCTGAGGACGGCGTACACTGGAACATCAACGAAGAAAAGGTTGAATGGATAAACGACGATCCCGAAACTGCAGAAGCTAACCCCTGGCAGTACGGCTACGACCCCAGATGCGTATGGATCGAGGACAGATTCTGGATTACATGGTGCAACGCATACGGCTGGAAGCCTACAATCGGTGTGGGCTGGACAAAGGACTTCAAGGAGTTCCACCAGTGCGAGAACGCATTCCTTCCCTTTAACAGAAACGGTGTTCTGTTCCCCCGTAAGATAAACGGCAAGTACGTTATGTTCAGCCGTCCTTCAGACAGCGGTCACACACCTTTCGGCGATATGTACCTTTCACAGTCGCCCGATATGAAGTACTGGGGCGAGCACAGACACGTTATGGCTCCTCTGAAGGGCTGGGAATCACTCAAGATCGGTGCAGGTCCTATCCCGATAGAAACAAGCGAAGGCTGGCTGGTATTCTACCACGGCGTTCTCCAGAGTTGCAACGGTTATGTATACAGCTTCTCAGCTGCTATTCTCGACATCGACAAGCCCTGGAAGGTTAAGTATCGTTGCGCTGAGTACCTTCTCAACCCCAAAGAGTATTATGAGTGCGTAGGCGACGTTCAGAACGTTACATTCCCCTGCGCAGCACTCTGCGACGCTGATACAGGCAGAATCGCTATCTACTACGGTTGCGCTGATACCTGCGTAAGTATGGCATTCACAACTGTTGACGAGGTTGTAGACTACGTTAAGAAGCACAGCAGTGTCTGATTGACCGACAAAGCATAAAACTATCCCCTCCGCAAAAGCGGAGGGGATTTTTGCGTTTATATGCGGCTTGAGTCCTGCGGATTATATACCGAGCATTGCTTTTTCTTCGGCGGTGAGTTTTGAAGCGTATACGGAATACCCTTCTTCGCCGTAGCTGTTCAGAACTATATCCATAACCTCACGGAAAATGTACAGCCTTGCTTTTTCGGAATTTAAAAACAGCTTTTTGTCAAGCGTTTCGCCGCCAACCGTGTGACAGCATACATAAAATATAAATTCACGTTTCGCCGTTATCGTGAAATGTTCGCAGCAGCAATTACCCGTGAACGAATAAACCGGCGGAATATCAAGCTCCCGGAAACGTTCTTCGAGAGCCTTTAATTTTTTCGGGACACTTTTATGCTTGGCAGGATTATCTGTACCGTAAATTTCACGAGACATACTTCTGTCTGAAATATGCTCTTTGTAAATCTGAATGATGACACAGACAAGCGCCATAACCGCTATGACTGAGCCGATTATCAGCAGTACAGCGCCTATCGGTGAATCGGTTATCCTTGAGCCGTTCATATTATACCTCAATGATTGTTAATGCGTGTTTGTGCCTGTGGTACTTGTGCCGTTATGCACAGGAACAGTGTAATCCTGCGGCTGAATAGGTGCGCCGCAGTGAGGGCAGGCGTTGCAGCTGCCTACGGTATAAACGCCTCCGCAGTATTCGCAGGATGCCTGCTTCATTACGACAGATTGCGGCTGCGGTGCAGTCTGCTGAGGAGGAGCATAGTAGCCGTCAAGAGGCACTTCCTTTGCTCCCTTGTATTTATTTGCGTTAGGTCGGAAGAATACCATAAAGAATGCGTGTATGCAGACGAACAGGAGCATAAACAGTCCTATTCCGAAGGTTTCGCCCTCAAATCTGAACTTCATTACGGTAGGAGTAAGTGCGTTGAAGCTGTCAGTGATAGCGTCATTTACCTTTGTTCCCTCGACAAGCAGCCTCTTGTGCAGATCGTTTGTAAAATCGTATGCTACGGATGAAGTAATGATACTGTCGGTATCATCACCCTGCATACCCTCCCAGTACCAGTTGTTGAATTCATCATCGGGATCTTTCGGCTGAGAATACACTATCAGCCAGTGCTTTTCGTCATAGAACCGGTTTACATAAAGCTCATAAGCGTACTTCTCAAGGTCGGTATAGTTATCCTCCCAGTCGGAGTTGTACACAGTCATTACCGCAGGAGAAATACCCGTTGTGTTGAAGAAATCCTCAAGTGCGTCACTGAGCTTTGTTGTATCTCCGAGTACGTTAGCGTCGTCCTGTATAACTATCTGCGAGTTATAATCAACCTTCAGCTTTTCGGGTATGCCGAAAGACGTAGATATCATCAAGAACGCCGCCAGAACAAACGGTACATAGAATATGAGCATTAAAAATCTCAGCTTGCTCGGACCTTTTGATAAATCGGTATCCGAGTAGACGTAGTTCGGAACGCCGTTTCTGTAGTAGACGAATCTTCTTGCACCGGGGAAGTATGTACGGCTGGTTCTTATTCTGCTTGAGCCGCCTCCCGATGATGAACGGTGTGACGAGCTGTGCGATGAGGAGTGGTGGCTTCCGCCCCCGTGAGAGCCTCCGCCCGATGAGTGTGGCATATTATACCTTCTTTCGTGTAACTTTTGATATTATTCTACCATAAATTAACCGTCAAATCAAGATATAAAGCTATTCAGAGTGACGGCTGAAAACTGTAAAGCGTTAAAAATCAAATGTAAAGTCGCTGTATAGTTTGGCTTTGCTATGCGGAATATGCGACTTTACAAAAACTTTACCGACTTTATACCATTCCTTGCTTTAATGTAAAGCCCGTTGCGACTATAATATGAAATGTAGTCGGGAGGGAAACCGAACGGCAGATAAAAAATGTACATAAACATTATGGAGTATCAGGAAAACTCCGAGGGGTATGACCCTTAAGAAAGGAAACAACATGAACAAGAAGTTAATATCACTTATCGCAGGCGTAGCAATAGTTGCTGCAGCAACAGGCTGTTTCCAAACTGCAACAAGCAGCGTAGCAGGCACAGATTCATCTGCGGCAGGCACATCTGCAAGCGAAGCATCAGCTACAGAAGAGCTCAGCGGCACACTGTCAATGAACGGCTCTACATCAATGGAAAAGGTAATCAAGGCTGTTAACGGCGCATTTATGGAAAAGAACAAGGGCGTAACAGTTAACTTAAACCTCACAGGTTCGGGTACAGGTATCCAGGAAGCCTCAGAGGGCAAGTGCGACATCGGTAACTCGTCAAGAAAGCTCAAGGATGAAGAAGCTGAAAAGCTTGACGCTACAGTAGTAGGACTTGACGGTATCGCTCTTGTAGTAAACCCCGTAAACAAGCTCGAAGACATCTCACTTGAAGATCTCGCAAAGGTATATTCCGGCGAGATTACAAACTGGAAGGAACTTGGCGGAGATGACAAGGCTATCGTAGTTATCGGCCGTGAGGACGGTTCCGGTACAAGAGACGGTTTCGAGTCTATCGTAATGGGCGACAAGGAACCGAAGTACGCACAGGAACTTGAGTCTACAGGTTCAGTTATCAACGCAGTTGCAACAACAGACGGTGCTATCGGTTACGCTTCACTTGCAAACGTTGACGAAACAGTAAAAGCGCTTAAGGTCGGCGGCGTTGAAGCTACAGAAGAAAATGTAAAGAGCGGCGCTTACGAGGTACAAAGACCCTTCATCTGCGCAACACTCAAGGGTTCCGATAACAAGCTTGTTAAGGCTTACCTTGACTTTATTCTCTCAGAAGAAGGTCAGGCACTCGTACTTGCACAGGGTGCAGTTCCCATAAAGTAAAAAACAAGTCGATAATTCCTATACAGTAAGCACTTTTCCGGTAGCAATCCGTTACCGGAATTTGCTGTATAAGTATGTATAGCCCTGAAAGGATGGTTTACTTGGAAAAGACAAGCGGCGCAGCAGTTGCGGTAGGCTCGGTCGGAAAGCAGAGATCTGCTATAAGAAGTAAAAAATCGGGATTCACAAACGTTACAGAGCGTGTAATGAAGTACATATTTACCGTGTGTGGGATCACAGCGGTAGCGTGCGTCCTGATGATAACAATTTATATGATAATATCGGGTGCTCCCGCCATAGGAAAAATCGGATTGACCGATTTTCTGTTCGGCGACACATGGTACGCAAAAAAAGAACAGTTCGGTATCCTCCCGCTGATTCTCACGTCGGTATTCGGTACTCTCGGTGCAATAGTGATCGGTGTTCCGATAGGACTTCTCACAGCGGTGTTCATGTCCGAGCTTGCACCTAAGGCTATGAAGAACGTAGTAAAGCCTGCGGTCGAGCTTCTTGCGGGTATCCCGTCGGTTATATACGGTTTGCTCGGCGCAAATCTTGTAAAGCCGCTTATGTACGCACTGGAGGAGGTCATTTATGCTAATGATCCTACACATCAGTTCACAGGCGGCGCAAACCTTGCAAGTGCAATAATCGTACTTGCTATAATGATACTCCCCACTATCATAAACATTTCGGAGAACGCAATATCCGCCGTTCCTTCCGAATACAGAGAGGCAAGCTACGGACTGGGAGCTACCAAGATACAGACTATCTTCAAGGTAGTTATCCCCGCCGCAAAGTCGGGTATTGCGTCCGGTGTCGTTCTCGGTGTCGGCAGAGCGATAGGTGAGGCTATGGCTATTATCCTTGTTGCAGGCAACAGTGCAAATATGCCGGAGCTGTTCTCATCGGTAAAATTCCTCACAACAGGTATCGTTGCCGAATTCCCGTATTCGAGCGGACTTCACAGAGAGGCGCTCTTTGCGATAGGACTTGTGCTGTTCGTGTTCATTATGATAATAAATCTGATACTCAACGGTATACTCAAAAAGGGCGGCAAAAAGGAAAAAGCGGCAAAGGCCGCAGGAAAGGCGTGATAGATTATGGCGAAAACTATGGCAAAAGCAGTTACAAATTCTCTTACTAAAAAGCGCAGAAGAGTAAGCGACATAGTGCTGAAGGCTCTGATTTTTCTTTCGTCCGGCATAGTCGTTGCGCTGACGCTCGGTATGATTATATACATAGCCGTAAAAGGCACAGATGGAATGAGCCTGAACTTCCTTACAACTCCGGCGTTCTCATATCCTTATGAAAACTACGGCGTACTCGGTAATATAATCAATACGCTTTATCTTGTAGTGATTACGCTTATCATCGCAACGCCTGTCGGCGTAGGTGCGGCAATATATCTTACCGAATATGCAAAGCAGGGCAGACTTACAAGAATAATCGAATTCACTACCGAAACGCTTGCAGGTATCCCCTCAATTATATACGGACTTTTCGGCAGTGTGTTCTTCTACAATATCTTCAAGGTAAACTACTCACTGCTTACAGGTGCGCTGACATTGTCAATAATGGTACTGCCCACCATAATCCGCACCACGCAGGAGGCGATAAAGACCGTTCCTATGGGATACAGAGAGGGTGCTGTCGGACTTGGCGCACCCAAGTGGCATACTATAAGAACCGTTGTTCTTCCAAGCTGTATAGACGGTATACTGACCTCAGTAATTCTGTCCATAGGCAGAATAGTAGGCGAGTCTGCGGCACTTATCTTCACGGCAGGTATTGCCGCTGAGGTAGGTATAAATTCGCTCGGCGATATTTTCGGCAAGGTGATGAATCAGGGCGGCTCGCTCACTGTTCAGCTTTACCAGTACGCACAGCGTGGCGGTGCCGAAATGAAGTACGCATTCTCTACAGCGCTTGTACTGCTTGTAACAGTGCTTATAATCAACATATGCGCAAAGCTGGTCGCTTACAGAATAAGAAAGAAACGCTCGGTATAATGCCGTAAAAAGAAAAGAGGATAAACAATGTCAGATATAATCGTACCTCAGAGCGATGTAAAGCTCTGTACAAGAAATGTGAATCTATATTACGGTGAAAACCATGCGCTGAAGGACATAAACCTTGATATAAAGACAAATAAGATAACCGCCTTCATCGGTCCTTCGGGCTGCGGCAAATCTACATATCTGAAAAGCCTTAACCGTATGAACGATCTGGTACCGGATTGTAAGATAACAGGTCAGTTCCTGCTGACGGCGAGGACATCTACGCTGACGGCGTTGACACAAACGTACTGCGCCGCAGGATAGGAATGGTGTTCCAGAAGCCCAACCCCTTCCCGATGAGCATTTACGATAACATAGCATACGGACCGAGAGTACACGGTATAAAGAGCAAGGCAAAGCTTGACAGGATAGTCGAGGAGAGCCTTATCGGTGCGGCTGTTTTTGACGAGGTAAAGGACAGACTTCATAAATCCGCACTCAGTCTTTCGGGCGGTCAGCAGCAGAGAATCTGTATCGCAAGAGCTATCGCCGTTCAGCCTGAGGTCATTCTTATGGACGAACCTACATCGGCGCTCGACCCTGTATCAACGCTTAAAATCGAGGAGCTTATGAACACGCTCAAGGAAAAGTACACGGTAGCTATTGTAACTCACAATATGCAGCAGGCAACGAGAATTTCGGATTACACAGCCTTCTTCCTTGTAGGAGAAATGGTCGAGTACGCACCGACAGAAGAACTGTTCTCACGTCCTAAGGATAAGCGAACAGAAGATTATATCACAGGACGTTTCGGTTGATTTTATACGTTATGTGTGATATTATATTAGAAAGGGCAAACAGAAATGAGAGAAACATTTGAACATAAGCTCGGAAAGCTGAATAACGACCTTATCCGTATGGGCGGAATGATAGAGGAGGCGATAGCTTCAGCTATCACAGCACTGCGTGACAGCGATGCTGTTCTTGCAAAAAAGGTAGTAGACGGCGACAGAGCGGTAGATGAGGAAGAAAAGAACATCGAGAGCCAGTGCCTGTCCATAATACTTCGTGAACAGCCTGTCGCAAGAGATCTCCGTAAGGTTTCTGCGGCGCTCAAAATGGTGACTGATATGGAGCGTATAGCCGACAATGCCGCAGATATTGCGGAGATCAGCCTTACCGCAGACGTATCCGCTATTATGCACATAGTAAAAGAGATACAGACTATGAGCGAAAAGGTAATAATAATGGTTTCACACTCTATAGATTCATTCGTAACAACCGATATGGAACTTGCGAATGAAACGATAAAGGCTGACGATGAGGTAGACGAGCTGTTCGTTTCTATAAGAAACCGTATAGTAGAGCTTATAAAGAGCGAGCATTGCAGCGGTGATGTTGCGGTTGACGCCCTTATGATAGTAAAATATCTTGAAAGAATAGCCGACCATGCGGTAAATATCTGCGAGTGGGTGGAGTTCTTCAAGACGGGAGAATACAAGAATACCCGTATTATATAAACTTTGGAGGCTGATACAATGGCTGAACGTATCTATATAACTGAGGACGATGACAGTATAAGAGAGCTTGTGACGGTCGCTCTTTCGGCTTATTCATACGAGGTGGAGAGCTTTGTCAGTGCGGAGGATTGCCTTGCCGCAACCGAAAAGCAGGTGCCGGATATATTCCTGTTCGATATAATGCTGCCGGGTATGGACGGTGTGCAGGCGGTGAAGATTCTTCGTGAAAACGAGCAGACAAAGAATACGCCGATACTTATGCTGACAGCAAAATCAGCCGAGATAGACAAGGTGTTCGGGCTTGAAAACGGCGCAGACGATTATCTCACAAAGCCGTTCGGCATTATGGAACTTGCCGCAAGAATAAAGGCACTGTTAAGACGTGCAGGCAGAGGTTCATCAGATAGTGCTTCCGATAAGATTGCGGCAGGCGGCATAACGGTAAACACATCTCTCAGAGAGGTGAGCCGTGACGGCAGACCGATAGAGCTTACGCTGAAGGAATACGAGCTTCTTTTGTATCTTATTAAGAACAGGGCGAGAGTAGTCAGCCGTGAGGAGCTTCTCACGAAAGTGTGGGGCATAGATTTTGTCGGTGAAACAAGAACGCTCGATATGCACATAGGAACGCTCAGAAAAAAACTCAGCGATGATGCCGAGAACGCTCATCTTATCAAAACGGTAAGAGGAGTAGGCTACAGATTTATAGGAGAATAACAGGAGGACGTACAGATGAAAAAAGCGCTTATAGTACGTTTTCTTATAGTAATTGCGATAGTTATGTCGGTGTGCGTTGTATCTGCTACCGCACTTCTTTCAAGCACGGAGCAGAACGTCAGAAAAAGCGATATGCTGACTTCTCTCGGACTTATCCGTGTGATATATGAGGACGAAGCCGACCACGACTATGACCTTGCAAACAGATTAAGTTCACTTGTCGGCAACGCCAGAGTGAGCTTTATCAATAAGGACGGAACTGTATTTGTAGATACCTATATCGACGGTGAGCCGGACGATGACCACAGCACCCGTGAGGAGATAAAGCAGGCAGAGCTTACAGGAAGCGGAGTAGCCGTAAGATATTCAAAGACGCTTGGCAAAAATCAGATCTATGCCGCTATGAAGGTTAAGGACGACGATATAATCAGAATAAGCTACAATATAAACAGCTATATGGATTTTGCGTCAATGTTCATAGCGCCTATGCTGATAGCTGCCGCAATAGGCATAATAGCGGGGCTTATAGCGGTCAGCAGCGTTGCCCGCCAGATAATGAAGCCGATAAACAGCATATCAAAGGCTATGAGCGGCATGAAATATGTCGGTGACGAAAAAATCTCTGCGGAACTTGACGAGATACCCTCGCACAAATACCCGGAACTTGATGAATTTGTCACAATGTTCAATTTTATGCGGAAAAGCATACAGGATAATATGAAGACGCTTGAAAACGAGCGTGAAAAGGAACGCTTCATACTCGAAAGCTTGCAGGACGGTGTAATTCTTTACGATAACGATTTGTCCGTCATATCAATCAACCGTGCCGGTCTTAAGCTGCTTGGTGCTTCTGATGAAAGCGGCGCTTCAACCGTACCCGAGCTTGCAAGAAAGCCCGAGATAATCAGCGGAGCGGAAAAAGCGGCAAATGAGGACAGAACGGTAACTATAGAAAGCACCGTTGACGGCAGGATCTTGCTCGTGCAGGTATTCCCCGTATCCAAAAGCGGAATAGATGCAATGCACGGCGGACTTATGGTTATCCGTGACGTTACCGACAAGCGTATGTCCGAACAGCTCAAAGCCGACTTCTTTGCAAATGCCGGCCACGAGCTGAAAACGCCTCTCACGGCAATTTCGGGATTTGCCGAGCTTCTTGAAAACGGACTTGTGCCTAAGGATAAGAAGGATTATTACATCGGAAAAATTCTTACCGAGGCAAAGAGAATGTCAACCATAATCAGCGATATCCTTGAAATATCCTCGCTTGAAAACAAGACGACAGCCGAGGAAGTGACCGACTGTAAGCTGTCTGAGATATGCTCAGCGGTAAAGGAATGTCTGGAGCCTGCGGCTTCTGCCAGAAATGTCACGATAGAACTGTCAGGCGACAGCTTTACCGTCCGTGCCGCATACAAGCACATATATGAGCTTGTCGAAAACATAGTCAGCAACGCCATAAAGTACAACAAGGACGGCGGCAGGGTTGAGATAACGCTTCACGATGTGGGCGAGATAGGCTGTATCTATGTAAGGGATAACGGCATAGGCATCCCTAAGGAGTCGCTTAACCGTGTATTTGAGCGTTTCTACAGAGTGGATAAGGGCAGAAGCACCAAAGAGGGCAGTACCGGACTCGGTCTTTCCATAGTAAAGCATATCGTCAACTGCTACGGCGGTACGGTGACGCTTGACAGCGAGCTTGGCAAGGGAACGCTTGTCTGCGTGAGACTGCCTATTGCAAAGAATATTTCGGAGTAACGGCATATTTGATTTTTCGCTTGACACAGCGTTGCATTTATGATACACTAAGCATATAGTAAAACATAAGTGCAAAGACCGTGTATGGCAAGAGTACCCGGAAAATGAAGTCTTACAGAGAGCTGTGTCAGGTGAAAGACGGCAGACGGATTTACGGCGAAGTGCGGCTGTACGGATTTTTTTATCCGGGTCGGCAGAGGGAAAATTTCAAGTATCTCTGTTCGTCTTGTCTGCGTTAAAGACATAAAGGGAGTGTAAGCTCCGAAGCGAAGTGGAACCGTGGTATAAACCGCCTTCGTCTGCAAAGCAGACGGAGGCTTTTTTATTTTCGGAGAAGGGTAGGAAACATATGTTCGATAAAATAAAAGCGGATATAAAATCGGTCAGAGAACGAGATCCTGCCGTAAAGAGCGATCTTGAGGTGTTTTTCCTGTATCCCAGCTTCAAGGCTGTAAGGGCATACCGCAGGGCGCATAAATGGTACCTTAAAAAGCATTATTTCATTGCAAGGTGGATATCACAGCGTGCTTTGCGAAAAACGGGTATAGAGATACACCCCGGCGCAACGATAGGAAAGGGCTTGTTCATCGACCACGGAAGCGGCGTTGTAATAGGCGAAACTACCGAGATAGGCGACTACTGCACGCTTTATCAGAACGTAACGCTCGGCGGTACGGGTAAAGATACCGGTAAACGTCACCCCACGCTCGGCAACAATGTAATGGTTGGCTCAGGAGCAAGGGTTCTCGGTCCTTTCAAGGTGGGCGATAACGCAAAGATAGCCGCAAATGCCGTTGTGCTGTCGGAGGTACCGCCTAACTCAACTGCGGTCGGCGTTCCTGCAAGGATAGTCCGCCGTGACGGTCAGAGGGTAAATGCCTGCGACCTTGACCAGATACACATTCCCGACCCTGTGGCACAGCAGATATGTGCCTTGCAGAGCAGGCTTGAAACAATGCAGAGCGAGATAGATCTGCTCAGAGAAGAACTTAAAGAAAACAATATTAAATAAAAGCGAGGATAAGAAAATGCAGTTATATAATTCACTGTCACACAAAAAGGAAGAATTCGTGCCGAATGTCGAGGGCAAGGTAAATATGTACACCTGCGGACCTACCGTGTACCACTTTGCACACATAGGAAATCTGCGCAGCTACATTATGGAGGATGTGCTTGAAAAGTACCTGCGCTATGTCGGCTATGATGTAAAGCGTGTAATGAACATTACCGATGTAGGACATCTGACAAGCGACGGCGACACGGGCGATGACAAGATGCTGAAGGGTGCAAAGCGTGAGCATAAGACAGTTATGGAGATAGCAAAGTACTACACAGACGCTTTCTTCGAGGACTGCACGAAGCTGAATATCAAGCGTCCCGACGTTGTAGAGCCTGCAACGCACTGCATCGCAGATTTCATCAAGGTAATTTCTTCCCTTATCGAAAAGGGCTACGCTTACGAAGCAGGCGGAAATATCTATTTTGATACCTCCAAACTTGAAAAGTATTATGTTTTCAACGATTTCAAGGAGGAGGATCTTGCAGTTGGTGTCCGTGAAGGCGTTGAGGAGGACGGCAACAAAAGAAACAAGGCCGACTTCGTTCTGTGGTTCACAAAGTCAAAGTTTGACGATCAGGAACTCAAGTGGGAAAGCCCGTGGGGAGTAGGCTACCCCGGCTGGCATATCGAGTGCAGCTGCATAAGTATGAAGCATCTCGGTGAATATCTTGACATTCACTGCGGCGGCATTGACAACGCATTCCCCCACCACACAAATGAGATAGCACAGAGCGAGGCTTATCTCGGTCATAAGTGGTGCAACTACTGGTTCCACGTTCACCACCTTAATACAAACAGCGGCAAGATGAGCAAGTCGAAGGGTGAATTCCTTACGGTATCCCTGCTTGAGAGCAAGGGCTACGACCCCGTGATATACCGTTTCTTCTGCCTGCTGTCGCACTACAGAAAGTCGCTCGTATTCTCTTATGAGAATCTTGACAACGCAAAGGGCGCATACGAAAAGCTGGTTGCTAAGATAGCACAGCTTTTAAAGGCGGAGCAGGGCGAGGTTGACAAGGCGGCTTACGATAAGCTCCGTGAGGGCTTCACCGCCGCTATGGACAACGATATAAACACATCGCTTGCAATCACTGCGCTGTATGACGTATTAAAGGCTGACACAACACCCGCAACAAAGCTGGCGCTTATCGCCGACTTTGACAAGGTGCTTTCACTATCGCTTATCGAAAAGGCAAAGGCGGTAAACGAGAAGCCTGCCGATACAGCCGAGGAGCTTCCTGCCGAAATTCTTGAGCTTGCCGAGCAGAGAAAGCAGGCACGAAAGGATAAGAACTTCGCACTTGCCGATGAGCTTAGAGATAAGATAACCGCAATGGGCTACACCGTCGAGGAAACAAGACAGGGAACGGTTATAAAGAAGAAGTAAGATAATTAAAACGGGAGGTTGTGCCTCCTGTTTCAGCTTGTAGCTTTAGTGAAAGTTACAAAACAAAGGCACCGGTCGCCCGGTGCCTTTTGCTGTTGTTCGTTTATAAAACTGTTCTTAACTCAGTTCTGCTGCATTAAAGCTCTGTAAGGTTCGAGGTATGATTCTACAGTTCCGAAGTAAGAATCACGGAGACTTGTGTAGGATTCACCGAGCTTGAAAGGTCCGCCGAGGACGCAACCTGCGCCTTCGCTGTCACCCTGCTGGAGCATTGTTGTAAGGTCTGTCGAGAAACCGAAGCAGTCGTCAAAGAGGAATGTGAACTTGTCGGTTGTTGTGTCCTTAAGATCTGAATAGATCTGATACAGATCTTCAGACATTGCCGAGTGCGTCTTGTTTACTCTTCGTGCAGCACCACAGCTGGGGCATTTTTCTATAGTCTTGTCTGCCGTTGAAACGCCGCATTCGGGGCATTTGGGATAATAGAGCTTTTCAGCGGTAGCTTCTGCCTTGGCTGTAGCTATTTTCTCGGGATCAATTTCATTAAGACGGCAGATTTCCATATACTTGAGAGCTGCCTTTATGTTCTTTGCGCCTGCGGGTACGAGGTAGCCGAATGTATCTGTATTCATGTAATATGCGTCTGCCTGATCATCTCTGGGGATCGGAACGAATCTGATATCCTGATCCTTAGCTGCAGCCTGAGCTGATGTCCAGCCCCAGTCAAGACCGAACTCTGCGAACAGTGTCTTTGTATCTGAAAGGCAGGTGCTGGGATCTGCATATTCCGCATTTACCATGCCCTGTTTAGCAAGGTCTGCGAGGAAGTCCTGACATCTCTGAACGTTAGCGTCCTTCATGTTGTTGATGATCTGCTTGTTAGGACCGTCAACATCGATAAGCGTTGTACCTGTCGAAACTATGAAAGGCATTGCAACGAAGCCTGTGGGCATTACACCGTAATACTTATCACCGATGTTGCACCATTCGGTCATTATATCCTTCCATGCTGTCCATGTCCACTTGCCTTCCTTGTAAAGCTCCAGCGGGTCTGTCTTGATACCTTCGTCGTCAAGAGCAGTCTGGTTGTATATAAGTACAACGCCGGGATTTACACGGTAAGGCAGATAGTAGTGCTTGCCGCCGTAGTTGAAGTTTTCAATCATATCCTTCATACCCGACCATGTATCGCTGTCAAAGTCAACATAATCATCAAGTGATGTATAAAGGTTGTTTGCTACACCGTGGGGGTATGACTGCCACTCGTAACGTACCATATCGGGAGAGTCTGATGAAGCAACGAGCTGAGCGAGCTTTGTGAAGTATTCGGCCGAGCTTGTTGAAATATATTCTACAGTATAGCCCTCATCTGCAAACTTATCTACGATTTCTTTGTCATCTGTGTTAAGATCATAGTAGCCGAGCCACTTTAGTGTAGTACCGTTTGAAGGTGCTTCTACAACACTGCCGCCGTTGTTGCTTGCAGAAGAATTGTCCGTTGAATTATTGTCCGTACCTGAAGTACTGCTGTTTGCCGTTGAGCTTGTATTGCCTGAAGCATTACCGCTGTCAGCCGAACCGCTTGTTGTGCTTGAACCGTTGCAGGCAGAAAGCATAGATGTTGCCATAGCCGCTGTAACCGCACAAGCGAGTATTCTCTTTGAGAGTTTCATTTTAGTCCTCCTTTAAGTTGTTCTTGGTGTATTCGTTTACATCAAGATATTTATATTATAACCGAAATCACATTAAATTTCAATTCACTATTTCTACAGTTTATTATGCTTTGTTTTAGCAAAATTGCACAAACGAAATGGGGAATATATGTGAATAATTAATCAAAAAGATGTAAAATTAAGTAGATTCATTAAGTTTATTTAAGCTATCAACTTAAATAAAAGCGGAAATGTAAGCTCAAATTTATGCCTGCAAATGGGGGAAATGTGCATTTCAACGGCTTTAATATGCACAATTTGTTATCTGGCGAATTATTTGCGGTACTGTGACGCAAAAAAGAGTTATAAGTTAATATCGTATGATTTATACAGTCGTTGTACTTGATATAAATAAAGGCTGACGCATAATCACGTCAGCCTTTTCTGCATTTAATTTTATGTCGCTCAGTTCTTGCTAAGATATTCGTCAATGCTCTGAGCCGCCTGCTTACCTGCACCCATAGCGAGTATTACCGTAGCCGCACCTGTAACTGCGTCACCGCCGGCATAAACACCCTCACGGGTCGTCTGCATTGTGTCTTCGTTAACAACAAGACAACCTCTCTTGTTGGTGTCAAGACCGGGAGTTGTGCTTCTGATAAGGGGGTTGGGAGATGTACCGATTGACATGATGACCGTGTCAACGGGAAGTTCAAAGTTGCTTCCTTCCTTAGCGATAGGCTTACGTCTGCCGCTTGCGTCAGGCTCGCCGAGTTCCATCTCAATGCACTCCATAGCTCTTACTCTGCCGTTCTCATCACCGAGTATCTTGACAGGGTTGTTGAGGTTCTTGAAGATGATGCCCTCTTCCATAGCGTGATGTACTTCTTCCTTACGGGCAGGCATTTCTTCCATGCCTCTGCGGTATACTATGTATACATTTTCAGCGCCAAGACGCTTTGCGCATCTTGCGGCGTCCATAGCAACGTTACCGCCGCCGACAACCGCTACCGACTTGCTCTTGATGATAGGCGTATCATAATCTTCAAGATAAGCCTTCATAAGATTTGTTCTTGTGAGGTACTCGTTAGCTGAGTAAACACCGATGAGATCCTCGCCCTCGATACCCATGAATGAGGGAAGACCTGCACCCGAGCCGATGAAGATAGCCTTGTAGCCCATCTCGAACAGCTCATCAACAGACAGAACACGGCCGATGACCATATTTGTCTTTACTTCAACACCGAGATCCTGAAGATTTTCTACTTCCTTCTTAACTATAGCCTTGGGAAGTCTGAATTCGGGGATACCGTAAACCAGAACACCACCTGCTGTATGGAATGCTTCAAATACTGTTACTTCGTAACCCTTCTTTGCAAGGTCGCCTGCACAGGTAAGACCTGAAGGGCCTGCACCTACAACTGCAACCTTCTTGCCGTTCGACTGGGGCTTAACAGCCTTTGCATCGCTGTGCTTCATGTGATAGTCTGCACAGAAACGCTCAAGACGTCCGATCGAAACGCTCTCGCCCTTGATACCTCTTACGCACTTGCCCTCGCACTGATTTTCCTGAGGACAAACACGGCCGCTGATTGCGGGGAGGCTGTTTGTGCTTGTGATTATCTCGTACGCTTCTTCAAACTTGCCCTCTGCAACCTTCGCTACAAATTCGGGTATTCTTACGTTAACGGGGCAACCGCTTACGCAGGGCTTGTTCTTACAGTTAAGGCAACGTGATGCTTCTTCCATTGCCATTTCTTCTGTATATCCCATTGCAACTTCGAGGAAGTTCTTGTTTCTTACGTTAGGGTCCTGTTCGGGCATAGGAACCTTAGTTAATGACATATTAGGCATTTTCTTATCGTCCTTTCCTTACTGCTCAGCCTTGTAAAGTCTGCAGTGTTCTCTGTCGTGAGCTTCTTTTTCCTTGTATGTCGAGTTACGCTTCATCAGCTCGTCAAAGTTTACTAAATGACCGTCAAAGTCAGGGCCGTCAACACACGCAAACTTGATTTTTCCGCCGACATTTACACGGCAGCCGCCGCACATACCTGTACCGTCGATCATAATAGGATTGAGTGATACAAGCGTCTTAATGCCGTAAGGACGGGTAACCTCACAGACAAACTTCATCATAGGCACAGGACCTATCGCAACAACGAGATCGTACTTGTTGCCTGCGTCAATAAGGCTCTGGAGCTTGTTTGTAACAAAGCCCTTTTCGCCGTATGAGCCGTCATCTGTCGTGATATAGAAGTTTGTGCTTGCCTTCTTGAATTCGTCCTCAAGGATAACTATATCCTTGTTTCTGAAGCCGGCGATAACATCGACCTCAACACCCTCGTTGAATAACTGCTTTGCAGAAGGATAAGCGATAGCGTTACCTACGCCGCCGCCGATAACACATACCTTCTTTGCACCCTCAAAGTCTGTTGCCTTGCCGAGAGGACCTACAAAGTCGAGCAGTGCATCGCCCTCCTTGAGCTGTGATAAAAGCATAGTAGTCTGACCAACTATCTGGAATATGATGGTAATAGTACCCTTTTCTCTGTCATAGTCTGAAATGGTAAGAGGTATTCTCTCGCCCTTTTCGTCAACACGCAGAATGATGAACTGACCTGCCAACGCCTTCTTCGCAATGAAGGGAGCGTCTACCTCCATCAGTACAACGTTTTCGTTGAGCTGACGTCTTTTGAGTATTTTATACATTGAAAAAACCTTTCCTTTCGTTATATATGGGAGCATCTGTAAAAATACAGACGCTTCAGATCGCCACACATAAGTATAGCAGATTGGCGGAAAAAATTCAAGCGTTTTCGATATTTATATATTGAATAGCGTCATTACTTAAAGTAATGATAAAAATCGACCCGTTACGGCAAAAACTCTTTAAATACCCGATTTTCTGCGGTTTGAGCGGCCTTGCGGCTTATACGGCATATATCGACCTTTTTCTCGTTGACAAAAACTGCATTATGAGATATAATTATAATGTTATTGTAAAATTGGGTTAAATGTGTAAAGACTGAAAAATGTCTTTATTCAAATCCGGGAGGCTTAATGAAAAAGAAAAAATCGAATAAGCTGAATCTTATTATTTGTGCAATTGCATTCGTATTCATGATCTTCTATGTGTATTTTGTGGACGGATTTGATAATCTTGTCAATTCAATTCAGAAGATAAATGTCGGATTCCTGTTAATAGCGATGGGTCTTATGATAGTATACTGGCTGCTGGAGGCGCTCGGCGTTCATGCGGCGCTGAGGGCTACATACCCTAAGGCAAAGTTCAGCAGAACATTTATGACGACACTGCTCGGTCAGTATTTCAACTGTATCACTCCGTCGTCAACGGGCGGTCAGCCTATGCAGGTGTATTACTTCACGAAGTTCGGCGTTCCTATGTCACACGCAATGACATCTCTGCTGAGCAAATTCATAATGTATCAGTTTGTGCTGACAGGCTATTCCGCTGTGGTGCTTATAGCCCGTTTCAATAATTTTTCTACCGACTACGCACCGCTTATGGCGCTTGTAATTCTTGGATTTATTATAAATACTATCGTAATAATACTGCTTTTTATGCTGGCGTTTTTCAAGAAGCCCGTAAAGAAGATGGCTGTATGGGCTGTAAAACTGCTTGCAAAGATACACATTTTCAAGTTCCGCTTTATAAAGAGCGAGGAAGACAAGATAAAGAAAATCAGATCCGTAGAAGAAATTGTAGACGAATATCATGATAATTTCGTGTTCATCAAGAAAAAACCGTGGCTTATCATAAGACTTATCATTTATAATGTAATTCAGCTCACGGCTTACTTCTCAATCTCATATGTAATTTATCTCGGCTTCGGACTTTCGGGTACGGATTATCTGACGATTATTTCCTGTCAGGCATTCGTTCTGATGATTTCGGGTTTTATGCCCCTGCCGGGTGCGCTCGGTGCGGCGGAGGGAAGCTATACGCTGTTCTTCAGTAATATATTCATCGGCTCGGACGGCACGAAATATGTCGGTATCTCAACATTTATATGGAGATTCTTAACGTTCTATCTTCCGATAATCGCAGGACTTATATTATCCACGTTTGTGGGAAAGTTTATGAATGTCGAAGCCCCCGACAAGTCAACAATCAAGCTTACCGAAGAAGAGCTTAAAGGTGACCCGATAGACTGATTGCTTAAAATTTACAAAATAATCTTACGGCAGAGGGTGTATGCTTTCTGCCGTTTGCTGTATCTTGAGCGCAAAGTGAAACAAGCCGAAAACGGCTCTATGAAGCCAATGCAACCGCAAATTTACATGAAAATATTCAAAAGCAACATGAAGTTTATAGACCTTATACGCTGATTATGCTAATATGACGACAGACAGAAAAGCTGTCGGAAAGGATATGTATATATGAGCTTAGGAACAAATATTCAGTTTTACAGAAAGCAAAAAAATATGACGCAGGAGGATCTGGCAGAGTTTATGAACGTGTCACGTCAGACTGTGTCAAAGTGGGAATCTGACACTGCGTTTCCCGAAACTGATAAGCTTATCACACTGAGCGATTACTTCGGTTGCACGCTTGACGAACTGATCAAGGGCAGTGCAGAAGAAAACTTTACGGAAGATGCCGCAGGATATGATAAGGAAATGAACAGCTTTACAAGGGCTATCTGTCTTGGTACCGCAACTGTGCTTGCAGGTGTTACCACACTGCTTTTTACGGTAGTTCTGGGACTTGATGAAACCATAGCTGCGGCGATATTCATGCTGTTTGTGACAGTTGGCACGGCGATATTTATAGTAAGCGGCATACGACACGACAACTATGTCAAGGAAAATCCCAATATCAAGCCGTTTTACAGCGTAGAGCAGATAAAGGCATTCAGAAATAAATTGCCCGCTTTTATCGCCGGCGGTACGGTGCTTGTACTGTTCGGCGTAATTGCATTGATGGTAATGCAGAGCTTTGTCGACAAGGTTGTACCTGATGTTATGACCGAGGAAAGCTTTGATGCGCTGTGCGCGGCGGTTCTGCTTTTATGTGTTACCGTTGCCGCGCCTATGTTTATATATGGCGGTATGCAGTATGCAAAGTATGATATTGAAGAGTACAACAAGGAAAATAACCCCGACAAGCCGTTCGCGGACAGACTTATGTCGGCTATATCCGGCGGCATAATGCTTGCGGCGACTATTGTGCTTTTTATAATGGGATTTTGTTTTGATAACTGGGAATTGTGCTGGATAGGTTATCCGATAGGCGGTGTTCTTATAGGGATTGTAAACTGTATATTCGGCGCTGTAAAAAAATAAGCAGATACTTGCATAATTTTTGTGAATATGGTACAATTAAAGAGCGATAACTGTTACAGTTCTTACAGCAACAGCTATCGTAATAAATAATTTGAGGAATTTTCACTGTGAACCCTTTATTGATTGTACTGTATGTTTTACTCGGACTTCTTGCGGTATATGCCGTACTGTTCCTTATTGCGGTACTCCGTGCCGTATTTATGAAGAAAGAATTTGCGGACGATAAGCCGTTCGATCCGTATAAGGACGGTATAGACTGCGACACCCACGCAGAACATCTGTCGAAGATTATACAAGTACCTACCGTAAGTATCCGTGGCAGAAACGACAACACCGAGATTTATAAATTCCACGACCTGCTCGAACAGCAGTACCCGAATATCCACAGGGTATGCGAGCGTGTCGATATTGACGGAGCGTTGCTGTTTATATGGAGAGGCAAGGATAAGAACCGCAACCCGATATGCCTTATGTCGCATCAGGACGTTGTTCCTGCCGACAGCGAAAAGTGGAAGTACAACGCTTTTTTGGGCAAGATAGCCGAGGGCAAGATATGGGGCAGAGGTACGGTCGATACTAAGGGCGCATTATGCGCCATACTCGAAAGCATAGAGGAGCTTATAAAAGAGGGCTTCACCCCCGTGTGCGATGTCTATGTCGGAAGCTCCAACAATGAGGAAATAACCGGTGACGGCGCAGTAAAGACGGTCGAATATCTTTATGAAAAGGGCATACATTTCGATTTGGTTATGGACGAGGGCGGCTCTGTAATGTCATACGAGGACAGCGTCAAGGGCAGAATGGTAGCCCACAACGCTATGATAGGCATACTCGAAAAGGGCAGAGCCAACATAAAGTTCACCGCAAGGAGCAGGGGCGGTCACGCAAGCGTTCCGTTCAACAATAATCCGTTTGCAAAGCTGTCAAAGCTGATGTATATAATCGAACACAGAAACCCGTTCAAGAAAAGGATAACCCACCCCGCAAGAGTGCAGTATCACGCTATGGCGCCGTATATGCACCACTTCAGACACCGCCTGCTGTACGGAAATTTGTGGCTTTTCGCCCCGATAGCACCATACATAATGCACAGGATAGGCGGCCCTGCGGGAGCGGTCGTAAAGACCACCTGCATATTCACTATGGCAGAGGGAAGCAAGGGTGCAAACGTGATTCCCGAAAAAGCAAGCGTTACCGCAAACTGTCGCTTTATGGTGCATGAGCCTTTACCTCAGTCCTATAAAAAGCTCGGAAAGCTGTGCCACAAGCTCGGCATTTCTATGGAAATGCTGGCAGGCTTTGACGTTCCACCCGTTGCGGATATGAACTGCTATGCGTATAAGTATGTCAACAAGAGGATAAAGGAAACCTTCGGCGATATCCCGAGAATACCTTATATAATGCTTGCAGGCACCGACTCACGTCACTATACGAAGATATGCGACTGCGTACTGAGATTCGTTCCGCTTATGATGACGGGCGCACAGCTTAACAGCGCACACGCAATTAACGAAAACCTCAGCGTAGAATCGCTTGAACGAGGAATAGTTTTCTATCACGATTTCATAAAAAATTACGGCTCAGAGCTGTAATGCGGACATAACCGTGTCCGAAATCTCTGAAAGATAATATGGCGGCGGATAGTTCCGCCGCTTCAGTCTGTCGATAAACCTTTGTGTTTTCTGAAAATGGGGTCGCAGGGGCGTAGCCCCAAGGCATGTCGCAGGGACGCCAGCCCCGTATTCACCCACCCCGGCACGGACGCCGGGCGTGTATGCCCAAAGGCTCTATGCAAGGACGCATACAAGT
>OLRA01001632.1_pt1 | contig 25684 bp, 25 predicted proteins | sample 1673011 | NCBI WGS metagenome assembly OLRA01 (sample SAMEA3136746, study PRJEB25190) | human gut metagenome | reverse complement strand
GACCACAAGGACGCATGGGAGCGCTATCTGCGCCTTGTGCGCCGTGCAGGCATGGCCAGCTACACCGAGCTGCTGGAGACTGCCGGGCTGAAAGTTCCCTTTGAGGAGGGCAGCATTAAGGGCATCGCCCAGCAGATGACCGACTGGCTGGAGACCCATCAGGTATAAGAAGCCGTTTTCATCCGCACCGCTCCCCTGCCTGAACGGTCGTTTTGATGCATCTGAGGGGCGATTCATGCCGTTTTGCTGTCAGGGACCGTAAAATCTGGTATGCTCTGGACAGAGAAAAAGCATTTCTGTGAAGCGAAAGGAGATCCTTATGAAACTGACCGGACTGTTCAAGCGCGGTGCCGCCTGCCTGTGCACCGCCGCCATCCTGATGGGCGGCGTCTCCGCCTTTGCCCTGAGCCCCGCTCTTCCGGACGAGCCTGCCCCGGCAGAGCTTTCTGTGACCAATGCGGTGTCGGAGGCGCAGCTGCGCTCTGCCCTGTCCAAGCTCACTGTCACCTATGACAGCGAGGCCGAGGGCTGGCAGATCGACTCTCCCTACGAGGAGGCCAGCATGGAAAAGGCCTCCTGCGGTCTGTACCCCTACCTGTTCGTTACCAACGATGATCCCACCGTGTATCTCAGTCTGGGCATGACCTACTTCGGCGATAAAAAGCTGGACATGAAATCTGTTCGGGTAGAGACCGAGGATAACTACTACGACTTTACCTGTGGTGAAGAGTTCATCGGCGGCTACGACAACGACCTCAAGGCATGGTTCGCCTATGAGCTGTTCGATATGGACGACAGCACCAGCTGGCTGAACGAATGGCTTGCCGCCAAGAGCGTCACCGCCACCTTTACCGGCAAGGACGGCTCCACCAAGACCTACACCATCAGCTCCAGCTCCAGCGGCGGCGGCTCCGTGAGCTTTACCGTGGGCGGCAAGGCTGTCACTGCGGCATCCGCAGGCAGCACCGTTACCATCAAATCCAACCCCGAGGCTAACAAGACCCTGGAGAATATCAGAGTGGTATATGCGGATAACTCCGCTGTCCTGCCCGTGTCCAACGGTACCTTCACCATGCCTGAGTGCAATGTGAGAGTGGAAGCCACTTTCGGCACCGGCTATCTGGTAGGACCGGCAGTTACCGGCAGCGGCACCCTCTCCTGCACCGTAAACAATGTTCCCGTGACCCACGCAGTCAAGGGCGCAACCGTTAAGGTCACCGCCACGCCCAGCTCCGGCTACACCCTGTCCGACATTACCGTTAAGAACTTCAGCGGCAAGGTTATAGCAGCCGGCCTCAGCAGCGGCAGCACCTTTACCATGCCCGGCGAGAAGGTTTTGGTATATGTCACCTTTAAGTCCGTGAATACCTACGGCTTTACCAAGAGCACCGACGGCAACGGCAACTTCTCCCTCCAGGTAAAGGGAGCCGAGGTCACCAGTGCGGCTGCCGGAACCATGGTTGACATTGTGGCCAAGCCCTACAACGGCTACGGTCTGGATACCGTGACCGTGACCGCCAAGAACGGCCAGAGCATATCCGTGATTGACAACAGCAGCTTCGTGATGCCCGCATCCGATGTTACCGTCAGCGTAACCTTCGGCGCTGCCAAGTATTCCATAATCGTTAGCAACAGCGCTACCGGCGGCACCGCAAGTGCCAATCCCACCAACGCAACTCCCGGCAACACTGTTACTCTCAGCGCAGTACCTTATGCCGGTTACGCCATAGACTACTACATAGTGAATCACAATGGCGAGGATCACACCTATAAGGCCGACTCTGACGGAAAGGCCACCTTCACCATGCCTTCCGCAGATGTCACCGTGACTCCTGTGTTCAGAACCCGGGCCACCGTGCTCACCATCAACAATACTGACGCCTCCATTGCCACCGTCACCGTGAGAGACAGCAACGGCAACGTGGTCAACAGCGGCAGCAACGTACAGACCTGGTCCAACTACAGTCTGGAGACACAGGTGCTCAAGACCGGCTACAATGTGATCATAAGTGTGAACGGTCAGCAGGTGACCGGAAGCAGCTTTACCACTGACGGCAGCGGCAGCATCGAAGTGAAAGTGGAGTACACCCGCAAGGACAATACCCTGACGGTGGAGAACAACTGGATCGGCTTCTTTGAACTGGTAGTCAACGGACAGGCCACAAAGGTCACTTCCGCCGGACAGACTTTGACCGTGCCCACCGGTACTCAGGTAACCGTTCAGCTCCTGTCCGAGTACAGAAACGACTACAAGATAGTCGGTATTGAACTGGACGGTAAGCGCCTGCCTGATGGACAGAACTGGATAGAGATGCCCGGAGCCAACGCAAAGATCAAAGTCCTGATCGAGAAGAATGCCCCGGAGGCTATGGCTTCAAACGATGGCCTGGCTGTACTGGGTGATGCCGAAAGTCTGGCTCCTCTGGTATGATACATTAAAGCACCTGACAATTAAAATATAAGGAAACCGGGGGAACAAAGGTTCCCCCGGTTTTGCCTGTTTAATATGCTTTGCAGCACCTGGGATAGGGCAGCTTGATTAAAGGGGCTGCTTATGGTATAATATATAAAATTTTAAGTTATCCTGTCACAATCAGAGGTGATGAGAATGGCGGAAAACGCTCAGAAGAAAACAGATAGAAAACCACGGGCCAGATTTTATCTTGAGCGCAGCAGCTCCTGGGCTCAGGTCAGCATAATCTTCATGCTCTTGTCAGCCATATTCAGACTTTTCGGAGTCTGGGGCCTCTGGGAGGATGAGTTCTTTAGGGCCACTCAGATATTGTTGCCATTGTGCTGCAATCTTCTTTTTGCTCTGTGCGTTTTCCTTTTCGGAAAAAGAGGCTTTTTCCTGTCTGTGATACCGGTACTTATGGGTGTGGCCTTCTTTATTATTAAATCCTTTGGATTTGAAAGCTGGATTCACACACTGCTGTGTATTATCCTGTATTTGGCTGTGGCGGTAATATATACCGGAACCGTACTTGGCTTCATACGTACCAAGTGGCTGCTGCCGCCCCTCTTCGGCTTGCCCTTCCTGTACCACATTTTTGTTGAGGACCTGGCAAAGCTGAGGGATACAGTGAATCCCATGACGCTCAGTGAAGGGCTTCAGGAGCTCTCAGTTTTGTGCGTTATGGTGTCCCTGTTCTGCGTGGGGATGGGACTGAAGAAACGTCCAGGTGACTCCGGAGAAGCCGTAGATAGTAAAAACAAGGCGGAGGCAGAGGCCCCGGAGGGGACTTCTGGCAGTAAAGCTGCCTCAGACACAGTTCAGGATGCCGCTCCCGTGGGGGAAGTTAAATGAACACCGAAGCCAAAAACAGGCGTCAGAACCCGGAAGAGCTGACCGGCGCCAGGGGAAAGCAGCGCCATAGCCGGGAAAAGCAAAACGCAATTAAAAACAAACAGCGGAAAACGGAAAAACGCAATGCCGCGAGAGACCGGCGGCGTCAGAAGGCTGAAGAGCGGAATGCCGCCAAAGAACGGCGGCGGCTGAGAACAGAGGAACGCTACGCAGACAGACAACAGCTGCGTAAAATTGTAGACAGGGGCCGGCGCCGGCGCACTGCATACATGATAGCCACTGCCGTTGCGGCATTGCTGATTATTGTGGTGGCGGTGGTACTTCGGGGAGTATCGGATCTGCGCTCATATAACGAGTATATGGCCCAGGCACAGCAGAGTTATTCCGTCAGTGATTATGACAGCGCCCTGGCAGCGCTGCGGAAGGCAGAGGCCATTGACCCATCGGAAGAGTGCCTGACTCTCATGGTGGACTGCTATGAAAACCAGGGCAATTATACCAAGGCGTTGGAAATACTGCGCAGAATGGATACTTTGAACCCTGCCGTCACCACGCGAATCTCATCCATTGAAAACCGCCGCCAGCTCCTTGCAGAGTCAGAGAAGGTGACTATAGCAGGCAGGAGACTTTCTGCAACTACTACCAGTCTGGTGTTGGATGACATGGAGCTTACCGATTCCGTATTTACGGAGATAAGTCAGCTCTATGCTCTGGAGAGTCTGTCCCTGTCAGGAAATTCAATCAGCAATGTGTCTGCCCTGGCTAATATGGGCGGCCTGGTCAGCCTTAATCTCAGTGACAACGATATAAGCGATATATCTCCCTTGACCACCTTAGTGGGACTGCGTACCCTTTATCTGGACAATAACCCCATTGAAGACTTCAGCCCCCTGTGTGTACTGCCTAATCTCACAAGCCTGAGTATAAAGGGAATAGATATTACCGAGGCTCAGCTGGAGGCTTTGTCAAAATCACTGCCCAACTGCGCCATACACAGCGACGCGGACCCGGACGAAGAGCAGGACATAAGCTTCGGCGGAGTAACTTTCAAATCAGATGTTACGGAGTTAAATCTCAGCGGGATGGGCCTGAGGGACATCTCCGCTCTGGGAAACTGCAAGGAGCTGACCAAGCTGGACCTCAGTGACAACGAGATAAGCGATCTCAGCCCATTGATGAACCTGCCGAATCTTGAGTGGGTGGATGTTTCAGGCAATCAGCTGACCGATATCAGGCCGCTTATGGGCATTGAAAAGCTCATATATATTGATGCCTCCGACAATAATATAAACAGCACGTCGCCGGTGAGCATGATGAACGGAGTTGAGGAGTTATATCTGGACGGCAACCCTATAAGAGACTTCTCCGGACTGAGAAAGGTGAAGAGCTTGAAAGTGCTCGGCCTTGGGGATACGGGGCTGACGGACGGGGATCTGGAATATCTGGAAAAGCTGACCCTTCTCACAAACCTGAATATTGAGGATAACCCGAATATCAGCGGCGAGGCCGTGGATCAGCTCCAGTCCAAACTGGCCACATGCAGCATCAGTCACAGTGAACTGGCTTACAACATTGATGTTGATGGACACACTGTGTCCAGCGATGCGACAGAGTTGGATCTTTCCGGAACAGGCATATCGGATCTTACGGGGCTAGCAAAGCTGTCGTCACTGGAGAAAGTGGATCTTTCGCGCAACAGTATAAGCAATATTTACATTCTGGAATTTACCAACAGCAGAAAAACAATACGGGAGTTGAACCTCTCGGGCAATTTAATAGAGGATATTACTCCGCTGGCTTCCTTACAGGCTATTGAAGTGCTGGATTTAAGCAATAATATGATAAGCTCCGAGACACCCCTAATGAACCTGAAAAGCCTGAAGACTTTGTACCTGGGAGGCAACAAGCTGTCTGAACTCCAGATTGACAATTTACAAAACGCCCTTCTGGACTGCGAGATCATACTGGACTAGGCCGGATAGGGGGCTTTTAAAGTGCGCAGCATGATTCATATATAAAGAGTGTAAAGCTGAATAAAACGTTTGCCGCCAATAGTGCGGATGCCGGCGCATATCAAGCCAAAAAGAAATAGTCCGGGGAGACTTCCCCCGGACTATTTCTTTTTGTATTAAATTTGGATACATATACAAAAAGATAGGGCCCGCTAAGTAATATGTTACAATTGTGAGAATTATAATGAAAAGAGCTTCTAATTAATGGTAATCCGTGCTATTATATTATACAGAGAGGGATAGACCTATCCCTTGAAAGGCATATTTGAAAGGAGTTGGCACAAATGAGGTTCACTTTTACCGAAAAGAGAATGGCTTCCTCTGAGGATCTGAGAGCTTACGCAATGAAGAAAATAGGCAAGCTGGACAAGCTCTTTAAAAATGAGGCAGATGCCTACGTCACCTTCAGCATTGAGCGTGGACGGTTTCTGGCGGAGATAACCATTCGTGATAACGGCATGTTTTACCGGGCAAGCGAACTTACAAACGACATGTACGCTTCTGTAGACTCCGGCGTGGCGGCTATCGAGCGACAGATCCGCAGGAACAAGACCCGCCTTGGCAAGCGGCTGAGAGAGGGAGCACTGGAGCGTGAGGCCATACCTGCATATGCACCTGCCGAGGACGAGGCAGAGGAAGAGTTTAAAATCGTCCGCAGCAAGCGCTTTTCAATAAAGCCCATGTCTCCGGAAGAGGCTATACTCCAGATGAATCTTTTGGGCCATGAGTTCTTTGTATTTAAAAATATGGATTCCGATGACGCTATCTCCGTGGTATATAAGCGCAATCAAGGCGGATACGGCCTGATCTGCGACGACGGAATGGACGACTGAGCCTCTTTCCCTCAGCGGCGCTTTACCATACATGGCGGAAAGCGTATTGAGGCAGCATCCAATAAAAAGTCCGCCCGGCTTAGCCGGGCGGACTTGGTACGTCATATTTAAAAACTTCTCACTTGTGGATACCGTGGAAGAACAGGGCAATGGTGCCGGGCCCGACATGGGAGCCTGTAACCGGTTCATAGCACACTGTGAGACATTCACCGCTGAAACCGTTTGCCCTGAGCCTATCCAGAAGGTAAGCTGTACCCGCCTCATCATCGGCGTGGGCTATGCCTATCAGCGCGCTCTTGTCGGCGCTCAGATTAGCATACTTCTCAGCCAGAGCATTCAAAGCATTTTTCCGGCCCCGTATCTTTCCGCAGAGAATTATATGGCCGGCGTCGTCTCCCTGAAGGATGGGTTTTATGTTCAAGACACTGCCGATGACGGCGGCAGCGCCGGTAATGCGTCCGCCCTTGCGCAGATATTTCAGATCATCAACAGTGAAATACTGGCACATGTTGGGACGTAGTGTATGGAGCATGGCGCTGACAGCGTCAAAATCTTCACCCTGCTCTATCATTTGAGCAGCTTTCAGCACCATAAGGCCCTCTCCCAAAGAAGCGGCATAGGTATCAAAGCTGAGTATGCGCCGCTGGGGATATTTCTCCCCAAGCTCTGCGGCAGCGATTGCGGCAATATTTGCGGTGCCGCTGATACCGCCGGACATACCAATGTATATTATATCGTTTCCGGCTTGAAGCTCAGGCTCAAAATTTTCATTGAACTTCGCCATGTTGATAAGACCCGTCTTTACATCGGCTCCTGCACGCATGGCATTATAAAAGGCAACGCCATCAAAGTCCGTTTCAGCAGAATATTCGGCGGGGACACCGTTGACGGTATATTCAAAGGAAACTACTTTAATATTATGCTTGTGTATAAGTTCAATGGGCAGATTAGCCGAGGTGTCTGTAAAAAGTCTTATCATCCTTATGCTCTCCTTTGCCGGGAATATGCTGTGGCCATATCGGCCGGTCATTGTTATACTAAGTCAGGAACCTGAAAAATGCAAACTATTAAAATACCGGTATCTCTATTGAGTCCAAAGAGTAAAGCGTGGGATGTAGAATCCGACTCTACGGATAGTAGAATCCAAATCCATCGGCCATATTTCCAAGGAATAGTAAAGAGGTGAAGGAAAAATAAACGGTAAAGTAATCTGGGCATGCTAAGATATTGTCAAAAAAATCTCAAAACAGTCAAAAAGAGGCTTTCTTTTTTTCAGCGGTAGTGCTATATTAATACGACGGTATAACCATTTATCATTTTATCTAGCTATCTAGGTCTGGCATTGGAGGTGAGACGGTGGAACATTCATCAGATGTGTTGTTTTCCATCGGCCCTGTAGAAATAACAGGGGTGCTTGTGACCATGTGGGTGATAATTGCGCTGCTGGCGCTGTTGTCATGGCTGGCCACCAGAAATATGAAGGACGTACCAGGGCTTCTGCAAAATCTGGCAGAAATGAGCGTCAGCAAGCTCCAGTCGTACTTCGAGGGCGTAATGGGCGTGAAGCTGGGTAAGAAGTATTTCCCGCTTATGGGCACATTCTTTATATTTATAATCGTGTGCAACTATTCAGGACTTCTGCCCGGTGCCGGACATCTTACCGGATTCTCCGTGCCCACAGCAAGCCTGTCCGTTACGGCGGCGCTGGCCATTGTGGGCTTCTTTACAATCCACACTGTGGGTTTCAAAGAACAGGGATTTGTCGGTTATTTAAAGTCCTTCCTCAGCATTCTGCTGCCCCTTACACTGGTGGAGATGTTTATCAGACCTTTTTCCCTGGCCTTGCGACTCTTCGGTAACCTTTACGGAGAGGAAATGGTCACGGAACAGCTCTACGGCATCTTCCCGATAATAGTGCCACTGCTTATGCAAGTGCTGAGCCTGCTGTTCTGTATGATCCAGGCTCTGGTATTTACCATGCTGCTTTCCATATATATATCCGAGGCGGCAGGAGAAGATTAAGCCGGGCTTTGCCCACAGCTTAGAAGAAAAACAAAAAACTAATTGGAGGATACACACATGGAAACCGGACTTATTGCAATTGCAACAGCAATAGCTATCGCTCTGAGCACTCTCGGCCCCGGCATCGGCCAGGGCATAGCGGCCTCAAAGGCAATGGAGGCCATAGCCCGCCAGCCTGAAGCCAGCAAAGAGATTCGCTCTACCCTGATTCTCTCGCTGGGACTTATGGAAGCGTTGACCATTTACGGCCTGCTTATCGCTTTCATGCTTATCGCAAAGATTTGATGACCAGTGTTAACTAGGAGGGGAAGCGGACATGCTTACCATCAACATATCAGAGCTGCTGCTCACCATCCTGAGCTTCTTCATACTTATGTTTTTGCTCAACAGATTGCTTTTTAAACCGGTGATCAGCTTTAGAGAGCAGCGCCAAAAACGCATGGATGACTGCTATGAGCAGGAGCGTATTGCAAAAGAAAAGCTGGCTGAAACGGAAAAAGAGCTGGGATGCCGCAGAGAGAACAGCCTGAAAGAAGCTGACAATATTCTCTCCGCTGCACGCGCTCAAGCTCAGGAAGAGGCTGCCAAAACAGCAAAGCAGGCGGAGACGGAAGCAGAGGAGAAAATCCAGCAGGCAGCCGGAGCGGCTGAAGAACTCCGCAGGGCCGAAGATAGGGTCCTGGAGGAAAAACGCCGCCAGCTGGCAGCAAGCCTTGCAGACCGGCTCTGTAATTGACCTTCAGGGTCGATATCCAATCTATGAAAGAATATATGCAGGAAGGAGGGTGACTGTGTATGGGCGGATGGAACATTTATTTTGCCCTTATCAACTTTGCTATTCTGGTGTTCTTCCTTGTCAAATTCGGCAAGAAAATTGTCGTAGACATGATAGAAGGCAACCGGCAGAAAATAAGCCGGGAGCTGGATGAGGCAAAGGCGGCAGGCGAAAACGCCAAGCATATAACAGAGACCCTTGAGGATATGGACGCTCAGAACAAGAGCCAGTGCCAGGAGATACTGGATGAGGCAAAAGAGCGATCCAGACGCAGCATTGACCGCAGCGCCGAAGAGAGCCGGGAACAGGCCGAAAGCAGAATGAAAGAGGCGGAGCACGACGTGCTCAGTCTAAAGCAGCAGGCCATGACTGAACTCAGAAACGAGAGCACCGAAACTCTGCTGGCTGATACCGTCGAGCTGCTTAAAAGTGATGATTATGCTGCAAAGCGCGACGCTATGCCGGAGCGCTTTGTCAAACAGCTGGAGGAAATGCTTGAGCTGACGGACAGCGACAGCGCGAAAATCCGCTGGGGGGACAGCCTTAAGGGGAAACTATGCTCTGCCAAGCCGTTGGACGAGGCTCTGGTACAAAAGATTAGAAGTCTGGTGGATGCCAAGACGGAAGGCAAGTTCAGCCTTGATGTGAAGGTTGACCCCAAACTTATAGGCGGAGTTAGGTTCCAGTTGGAAGACACAGTCTATGACGGAAGCCTTAGCTATATGCTCCGGCGTGTAGGTGAAGAACTGGAAGCGGACGAATGTCCCAAAGAGGATATAGCGGTTTATTTTCAGGATAAATTCCAGTCTGCATCTACTCAGCCCGGCTGCTTCCAGACAGGTATTGTGGAAAGCCTGGCCGACGGTATATGCCATATATCAGGTCTGTCCGACGTTATGGCCGGCGAGATGGTCAGCTTTGACGGCGGATTGCAGGGCATGGTCATGGACATTGAGCGGAACCGGGTCAGCGCTGTGCTGCTGGGTAACTACGAGAATATCCATGAAGGAGCTCAGGTGCGCCGTACCGGGAAGGTCATGGAGGTACCGGTGGGCGAGGGACTTATCGGACGTGTGGTTGACGGCCTTGGCCGTCCGGTGGACGGAAGAGGACCCCTGCAGACCAGCCAGACAAGACCGGTGGAGAGCCCGGCTCCCGGCATCATAGCCAGAAAGCCGGTATCCGTGCCTCTGCACACAGGTATAAAAGCCATAGATGCCCTGGTGCCTATAGGCCGGGGACAGCGTGAGCTAATAATCGGCGATAGGAAAACAGGTAAGACCTCCATCGCCGTGGATACCATAATTAACCAGAAGGGCAAGGATGTAATTTGCATCTATGTGGCCATAGGGCAGAAGGAATCTACTGTGGCGGGCATAGTTGCAAAACTGAGGGAGCTTGGAGCCATGGACTACAGCATTGTAGTCAGCGCCAAAGCCTCCGACCCTGCACCTATGCTGTATATCGCTCCCTATACCGGTGCGGCTATGGGCGAGTACCTTATGTACAAGGGCCGTCATGTGCTGATAGTTTATGACGACCTGTCCCATCACGCGGTAGCTTACCGTGAGCTGAGCCTGCTGCTCCATCGTCCGCCAGGGCGTGAGGCTTACCCCGGAGACGTATTCTATCTCCATTCCAGACTTCTGGAGAGGGCTGCCTGCCTCAACGACGAGAACGGCGGCGGCAGCATGACTGCACTGCCGATAGTGGAGACCCAGGCCGGAGATATCTCGGCATACATCCCCACAAACGTCATTTCCATCACTGATGGACAGATATTCCTGGAGGAGTCACTCTTTAACTCCGGTGTGCGCCCGGCAATAAATGCCGGACTTTCCGTCAGCCGTGTGGGCGGCGATGCCCAGCCCAAGGCTATGAAGCAGTTTGCTTCAAGACTGAGGATGGATCTGGCCCAGCACAGAGAACTTGAGAGTTTCTCTCAGTTCGGCTCTGATCTGGACAAGGCTACCAGGGACGCACTGAACCGCGGCCGTAAGCTTACGGAACTGCTCAAGCAGAAACGCTTTGACCCACGCACCGTGGCCCAGGAAGTGGTGGCTATATTTGCCGCCAACGAAGGATTTATGGACGATCTGGAAACCCAGCAGGTGCCGGAATTTGAGCGGCGTCTTACGGATTATGCCTATGAGAAGGCCCCGGAACTGTGCAGCGCAATAGACGGTGGCCAGAAGCTGGATAAGGAACAGATTGCCCAGCTGCGTCAGGTCGTTGAAAATTTTAAAGGGGATTTTCGCCCCTGAGCTTACATTAATTGCCTGAAGGGAGGTGCGGCAAATGGCCAGCATCTATGCCATAAAGGCCAGAATCAAAGGTGTGGAGAGCACCGGCAAGATCACGAAGACCATGAAACTGGTCTCCACGGCCAAGCTGCACCAGACCCAGCTCCAGCTCTCCCGGCTGGAGGGATTTGCGGAAAAATGCCGTCAGTCACTGGGTCTGGTCCTCTCCGATATAGAGGGGGATGAATGCCCCCTGCTGAAACCCAGAGAGATCAAAAAAGTCTGCTATGTCCTGTTCGTTGGCAACCGTGGACTCTGCGGGGCGTACAACTGGGATGCCCTGAGATATCTGCGATCCCTGCTGGAGCAGGAAAAGAATGAGTTCTTTACCGTCATTTGCGGACGCTGGAGCGGAGAACACAGGGAGGATAAGAGCCTCAATGTCGTTCGCTGCTTCGATAATATAGAGGACGTACCGTCCCAAGCCAGAATTCAGGAGTTGTCCGGCTATATCCAGCAGCTGTATCTGGATGAAAAAGCGGATAAAATCGTTCTCGTATATCAGTGCCGGGAGTCCATGGGCCAGAGACCGGAGACCTTCCAGCTACTGCCGCTGGATAAGGAAGAGGCTGAAAGCGGAGGAGACTGTATCTTCGAGCCGGATAAGCTGAGCTTGGTTAACACGCTCAGCCGTATGTATGTGGACAACAGCCTTGCAAAAGTGCTGCTGGAGGCCAAGGTCAGTGAGCATTTTGCCAGAATGACCGCTATGACAAACGCCATAGACAACGCCGATGAACTGCTGCATGAATTGAACCTGACTTTGAACCGAACCCGCCAGGCAAAAATAACTACGGAGATTTCCGAAGTGGTGGGCGGGGCAAACGCTCTGCGGAATGGAGAATAGAATGGAAAAAGGAACTGTATGCAAAGTTGTGGGGCCGGTTGTGGACGTGCGTTTCCCGGAGGGGGAAATGCCGGCCATATACGACGCGGTATATCTGGAAAGTGAACGTGGCTCAGTCACCGCAGAGGTAGTGCAGGAACTTGGAGGAAGCACTGTGCGCTGCATTGCTCTGGGCTCCACAGACGGACTCTCCAGAGGGTGTAAGGTCACTGCCACGGGCGGGCCTATCAAAATGCCGGTGGGCGAAGAGACCCTGGGCCGTATGTTTAACGTTGTGGGTCAGCCCATTGACGGCAAGGGTCCGGTTAAGGCCAAAGAGTACAGGCCTATCCACCAGAACGCTCCCAGCTTTACCGACATTGTGCCGGCAGACAATATGCTGGAAACAGGCATAAAAGTGGTGGATCTGCTTACTCCTTATGCCAAAGGCGGCAAGATCGGACTTTTCGGCGGCGCCGGCGTTGGTAAGACCGTGCTTATCATGGAACTAATACGCAATGTGGCTTATGAGCACGGCGGCTACTCCGTGTTTGCCGGTGTGGGCGAACGCAGCCGTGAGGGCAACGATCTGTGGAATGAGATGACCGAATCGGGAGTGGTGGAAAAAACCGCTCTGGTTTACGGCCAGATGAATGAGACACCCGGTGCAAGACTGAGAGTCCCTCTGTCCGCTCTGACAATTGCAGAATATTTCAGAGATGTGCAGCATCAGGATGTGCTGCTGTTCATAGACAACATATTCCGCTTTATACAAGCCGGCTCCGAAGTGTCCGCACTGCTGGGCAATATGCCCTCCGCCGTGGGTTATCAGCCCACTCTGGCCACTGAGATGGGCTCACTGGAAGAGCGTATAGTTTCAACCCACAAGGGCTCAATTACCTCCGTGCAGGCGGTATATGTGCCTGCCGATGACCTGACCGACCCGGCTCCCGCCACCACCTTCGCTCATCTGGACGCGACAACTGTTTTGTCCCGCGCCATATCCGAGCTTGGCATATATCCGGCGGTGGATCCGCTGGCTTCCTCCTCACGAATGCTTGAGGCCGACATCGTGGGCAATGAGCACTACCAGACTGCCAGGGCCGTGCAGGAGGTCTTGCAGAAATACAGGGAGCTTCAGGACATAATCGCTGTGCTTGGTATGGACGAGCTGAGCCACGAGGACAAACTGACGGTGAACAGAGCCAGACGTATACAGCGTTTCCTCTCCCAGCCCTTCCATGTGGCGGAAAGCTTTACAGGTATGCAGGGCAAGTATGTGCCTTTGAAAGAGACGATAAAAGGCTTCCAGGCCATTCTGGGCGGCGATGTGGACGATCTGCCGGAGCAGGCTTTCCTGCTGTGCGGCACTATAGACGAGGTCATTGCCAAGCGGGGAAACTACTGAGGTGACGCCATGGCCAGTGATATTCATCTGAGCGTCAGCACCGCATACGGTGACGGCTTTGAAAGCTACGTGGATTACGTGAAACTTCCTACCGGTTTCGGAAGCCTTGGCATATTGCGGGGCCACTGTGATATGCTCTGCGCTGTATCCGCCGGCACGGTGTGTTATACGGCCGACGGAGAGAAAGGCAGTATTCAGGTGGGAGAAGGCGTTGCAACTGTCTCAGACAACAAAGTCATCCTGCTGGTTTCCAGCATTAAGCATGAATAATCAAAGCGTCCCCGGATCAATCGATTGGATCCGTGGACGCTTTAATATTAAGCCAAAATATAAAAAATAAATATATGATTGCATCCAATTAAATGCAATCATATATTTATTTCGTCATTTTGCAATTTGTTTGCTGGTAAATATCGGCACTATTGTTCATTGACGTACTTCTTGCATGGGTGATAGAATATAAGTGCGGGAAAGCCGCGACAGGAAGGAGTGCTGAGGGTGAAAAAGGTCTATGTTCTGATAGGTAATTACGGCAGCGGAAAGACTGAGCTGGCTTTGAACTTTGCCTTTCAGGCCGCCGAGCAGGGCAGGCGTACTGAACTTTTGGACCTGGACATGGTCAACACTTACTTCCGTCTGGCTGAACACGGCAAGCTTACCGAGATGAAGGAGATACGGCTGGTGTCTCCAAATTTTTCCTGCTCAGGTATAGAGACCTTGTCTCTGCCCGCGGAGGTGGCCTCCGCCTTCGATATGGACTGGGACACGGTGGTCTTTGACGTGGGCGGCGACGCCGTGGGTTCCACGGCCCTTGGCCGTTATCATCAGGACTTCCTGGAACTGGAGGAAGGAGCACTGGAAGTGCTCAACGTCATCAATATACGCCGGCCACTGGCCGGTACTGTTGATAAAATTATCAGGCTCCAGGATGAGATGCAGGCACACTCAAGACTGAAGATCAGCGGCATGATAAACAACACCAACCTGGCTGAGGCCACCGGGCCGGATGAGCTGAGAGACGGCTACGAAATTATAAAACAGGTGTCGGAACTCACCGGGGTCCCGGTGCTCTACACCTCCGGGAAAAAGCAAATGCTGGACCGGTTCCTCTCTGAGGAACACGACCCCAGGTATATAGGTAAGCCGATGTATATAGACACCTATATGGCCCGTGACTGGAACAGCTGGATAAAGAGCCTTTAAAAACCGTATGTCCTGGCCACCGGAGAGTGGCCTTCCATAGATAGTCAGTAACAACTGGAAAATCATAATAGAAAAGAGGTAGAATCATGGTAAAGGTGACAATCAACGAGCTTGTTTGTAAGGGCTGCGGTCTGTGCGTCAGAGCCTGTCCCAAGAGTGTCCTCGCCCTTTCAAAAACCAAGCTCAACGCAAAGGGCTACCACCCCGCAGAGGTAGTGGAACCTGAGGCATGCATCGGATGCGCATCCTGCGCCCGTACCTGCCCCGATGTAGCGATCCATATAGAAAAGGATTAAGGAGGAAATTAAAATGGCACTGACCCTAATGAAGGGTAGCGAAGCTATAGCTGAGGCCGCCATTCGTGCCGGCGCACGCTTCTTCTTCGGCTATCCTATCACTCCCCAGACTGAGATCCCTGAATACATGTCCGCACGTATGCCCGAAGTGGGCGGCTGCTTCCTTCAGGCGGAGAGCGAAGTGGCAGCAATAAACATGGTATACGGCGCAGCCTCCACCGGCGCCCGTGTCATCACATCTTCCTCCAGCCCCGGCGTCAGCCTGAAGCAGGAGGGCATTTCCTATTGTGCAGGCGCCCAGCTGCCCTGTGTAATCCTCAACGTCATGCGCGGCGGCCCCGGCCTGGGCAGCATTCAGGCTTCCCAGGGCGACTACAACCAGGCCACCAAGGGCGGCGGCAACGGCGACTACCATCTGATCACCTATGCCCCCGCATCCATTCAGGAGGCCATCAATATCTTCGGCTTTGCCTTTGACAAGGCGGAGAAATACCGCGTACCCGTGCTGTTCCTGGCCGACGGCATTATGGCCCAGATGATGGAGCCTGTGGAAATGCCGGAGATGGTGGAATACAAGGTAGACCCGGAGAAAAAGCCCTGGGCTGCCACCGGCTGGAAACCCGGCGACGATCCCGCAAAGAGGGCTGTTATCAACTCCCTGTACATCAACACCGAAGAGCTGACGGTCCACAACAATAACCTCCAGGCCATCTATCGCGAGATAGAGAAGAACGAGGTTATGTACGAGGCATATATGACCGAGGATGCCGACTACATTATCACTGCCTTCGGCACCGTGGCCCGTATTGCCAAGTCCGCAGTAAACGAGCTGAGAGAAAAGGGCATCAAGGTGGGACTCTTCCGTCCCATTACCGTGTGGCCCTTCCCCTACAAGGAGCTGAAAGAGGCTGCCGTCAATGCAAAGGCAGTCCTGGATGTGGAGGCCAACGAAGGCCAGATGCTCATAGACGTTAAGCTGGCCCTTAACGGCACAAAGCCCGTTGAGTACTTCGGCCACTGCGGCAGCCTTATGCCCACTACCGGAGAGATCGTAGCAAAGATCCTCGAAATGAAGGAGGGTAAGTAAATGTCCGTCGTATTTGAAAAAACAAAATATCTGACCGATAAGCCCTTCCACTACTGCCCCGGCTGCAACCACGGCATCATCCACCGTCTGGTGGCAGAGGCCCTTGAAGAGTCCGGCATGGGCGGCAATATCGTGGGCGTGGCTCCCGTGGGCTGCTCGGTCTTTGCCTATGACTACTTCAATGTGGATATGCTGGAGGCCGCACATGGCCGCGCTCCCGCAGTTGCCACCGGTGTGAAGAGGGCAAAACCCGATGCTCTGGTATTCACTTATCAGGGCGACGGCGACCTGGCTTCCATAGGTACAGCCGAGATTGTTCATGCCGCCCACAGAGGCGAGAAGATATGCACTATCTTTGTCAACAACGCCATTTACGGAATGACCGGCGGCCAGATGGCCCCCACCACCCTGGTGGGTCAGCGTACCACTACATCCCCCTACGGCCGTGACGAGGCCTGGTGCGGCGCACCCATAAAGATGTCCGAGATGCTGGCGCAGGTTCCGGATTCCTACTACATAGAGCGCTGCGCCGTCAACAACAATGCCAATATCATCAAAACCAAGAAGGCTATCAAGAAGGCGTTCCAGTACCAGATGGAAGGCAAGGGCTTCTGCATGATCGAAGTTCTGTCCACCTGTCCCACCAACTGGGGTCTCAGCCCTGTTGAGGCAATGAAATGGCTGGAAGAGAACATGATCCCCTACTATCCTCTGGGCGTGTATAAAGATAAGGGGGCAAATAAATAATGACGAAACAGTTTATTTTTGCCGGATTCGGCGGTCAGGGCATGCTGCTTATCGGTAAGTTCGTCGCTATGGCCAGCATGCTGGACGGAAAGCATGTATCCTGGCTTCCCTCCTATGGCCCTGAGATGCGCGGCGGTACCGCCAACTGCTCCGTCATCGTCAGCGATGAAGACGTGGCCTCCCCCCTGGTGGATAAGGCAGACGTCGTGGTGGCCATGAATGCCCCCTCTCTGGATAAGTTCGAAGAGAGCGTAAAGCCTGGCGGACTGCTGGTCATCAACAGCTCCATTATTGATCGCAAGAGCGTACGGGACGACATCACCGTCGTATACTGCGATGCAATGGGCATTGCAGAAGCTGTGGGAAATCCCAAGGGCGCCAACGTGGCTATACTGGGCGCTATGCTGGAGAAGGAACCCATAGTCAGCCTGGATACCATGATAGAGGCCATACGCATAGAGCTGGGCGAGCGCAAGCAGAAATTCCTGGAAGGCAACAAGAAGGCCCTTGTGGCAGGCATGGAGGCCGCCAGAGCTTAAATTAATTCCATAAGTATAACTACATTTTCCCCGGACTACCAGTCCGGGGATTTTATTGTGAAAGGAAAACCACGGGCAATGCCCGTGGTTCAAAAGAGCTTATAGCTATGAGTATAAAAAGATAAACCTCCAGAGTAAAATGGGAGCAGGTTTGCCGACCGAAGTCCCAAGATACAAAGGAGGAATATCTGTTATAAATGTGTATTGCCTAAAGGATTGCAAAGCGATGAAAGGGCTCGAAGAGCCAAATTAGCATCTAATTTATAGCCAATTTATTTAGCAGCAGGGCATATTTGCAGAAGAAAAATAGTTCGAGAGCCTTTAGGCTTTGCCAGCAACAGCTCCTTATAGGGGCTGAGCAGGCCACCCGTTTTACGGGTGGTCCTGACTTGACTGCAGCAAGCCGACAGGAGAGACTGTGGCAAAATTCTACACGGCGGCATATAATGCATCGTAAAGCGGGTGGATCATTGTGGAAAGCATCTTTAACCTCCACAGTCTCCGGCCCGGTGAGACAGCCGTCGTAAAATGCCTCAACAGTAAAGGGGCACTGCGCCGCCGGCTGCTGGATATGGGTATAGTGGAGGGCACGAAAGTGGAGTGCCTGGGCGTGAGCCCGGGAGGAGATCCCAGGGCTTTCCTGATACGGGGAACTATGCTTGCCATCAGAGGCAGAGACTGCGGAGACATAATAGTAAATAAGACCTGATAGCAGAAACCGGGGCGGCCCATGACATGGACCGCCCCGGAGAAAAGCGGGAGGTAATATGGGCCTGACAGTGAAATCTACAGGCAGAGGCATAGGCCGGGAGGAAACATACATACAGCGCCCAAGGCCGGAGGATAAGCTCATAGCCCTGGCGGGAAACCCAAACGTGGGAAAAAGTACCATTTTCAACAGCCTTACAGGCATGAGGCAGCACACAGGCAACTGGCCGGGGAAAACAGTGAGCAATGCCCGGGGATACTGCAGGGGGCAGGAGCGGGGCTATGTAATGGTGGATCTGCCTGGCACCTACTCCCTTATGGCGGACTCCCCGGAGGAGGTGCTGGCCCGGGATTTCATATGTTTCGGCGGGGCAGATGCAGTGTTGGTGGTATGCGACGCAACCTGCCTTGACAGAAATATGAACCTGCTGCTCCAGACTATGGAGACCGGCAGGCCGGTGCTGTTATGCGTGAATCTGCTGGACGAGGCGGAGAGCAAGGGAATACATATTGATCTGAAAACGCTGGAAGATAAGCTGGGAATACCGGTCATTGGAACTGTGGCCAGAGATAAAAAAAGCCGGGAGAAAATACTCTCCGCCATGGATAGGGCTTTTGATTTACCGGTAAAAAGAGAGATGGCCAACATTCCATACCCGGAGCCGGTGGAGCAGGCTCTGGAAGCCCTGATGCCGTTGGCCGGGGAAATAGAGGGGCTGTCGCCGCGTTTTATATGCCTGCGTCTGCTGTTGGGAGAAATGGACGATAGGGTGGGACTGGAACTGCGGGAGGCGGCCCGGGAACAGAGAGAGTTCCTGGCTCAAAATGGTATTGACACAGACCGGCTGCACGACATGCTTGTGTCCAGCCTGGTAAAGACGGGAGAGAGGCTTTGCCAGGGAGCAGTGGAAAACGGAGAGGGAGGCTACGGTTCCAGGGACAGGGCAATAGACAGAATTGTTACCAGCCGCATCTTTGGCTATCCATTGATGATAGTGCTGCTGGCCCTGGTGTTCTATCTGACCATAAAGGGAGCAAACTACCCGTCTCAATGGCTGAGCACGGGACTGTTTAAAATATATGACGGACTGCTGGAACTTTTACCGTCTCTGGGCGCCCCGGACTGGCTGACGGGTATAGCGGTGGACGGAGCTTACAAGACGCTGGCCTGGGTGGTGTCGGTAATGCTGCCGCCTATGGCAATTTTCTTTCCGCTGTTCACCCTGCTGGAGGATTCAGGTTATCTGCCAAGGATAGCCTATAATCTTGACAGACCCTTCTGCCGCTGCGGCTCCTGCGGCCGCCAGGCACTAACTATGGCTATGGGATTTGGCTGCAACGCAGCGGGGGTGGTTGGTTGCAGAATAATAAATTCCCGGCGGGAAAGGCTGCTGGCTATCATTACAAACAGCCTTGTGCCATGCAACGGGCGCTTCCCGACTCTTATTGCTCTGATAAGTATGTTCCTTATCAGTGGTGGGGGGGAAAATGCCCTGCTGTCAGCCCTGGCACTGACAGGACTGATCTTACTCTCCGTTGCCTTGACTTTCATCAGCACCAAGCTGCTGAGTATGACCTTGTTAAAAGGGGAAAGTTCAGCCTTCGTTTTGGAGCTGCCGCCCTACCGCCGTCCGGAGCTTGGCAAGGTGATAGTGCGCTCCGTCATGGACAGGACGCTTTTCGTTTTGGGCAGAGCGGCGGCGGTGGCGGCCCCGGCAGGGGCGGTGCTTTGGCTGCTGGCAAACATCGGCATTGGCGGAGAAAACGTTCTGGCTTTACTCTCCCGGGATTTGGAGCCCCTGGGCCGGTTGCTGGGTATGGACGGGGCAATACTACTGGCTTTTATTCTCGGATTTCCCGCAAATGAGATAGTGCTGCCCATTGCGGTGATGATATACAGCATGAGCGGCAGTCTCAATGAACTGGGGGAGCTCACGGCACTAAGGCCTCTGCTGGAGGCTCAGGGCTGGACGGCGATAACGGCCCTATGCGTCATGCTGTTTTCCCTGTGCCACTGGCCCTGCTCCACTACCCTCCTGACAATAAAGAAGGAGACGGGAAGCTTTAAGTGGACGGCGTTGTCGGCCCTGCTGCCAACTGCACTGGGGGTGGCCCTGTGTATGGCGGTATCTGCCTTGGGGCAGATGATAGTGTAGATAATAAAAGGTCCGGCGCAGGCTACGCCGGACCTTTTAAGTATATAGAGGTTTATCAGAGGACGGTTACCAAGCGGCGATGGAGCCGTCGGAGCGGGGCTCGGTGCCGCCTGCCAGAGTGCCGTCCGGCCGCCGCCAGATTATCTGGCCCCGGCCCATTGCTATGCGGTCGCTTACTATCTCCACCTGATGTCCCCGGCGGCGCAACTCCTCCGCCACAGCCAGGGGCACCTCCTGTTCCAACTGTATCTTTTTTTCACCCTGCCATTGAAAACGGGGGGCGTCAAGACAGTCCTGAGGATTCATATGGTAATCCACGGTGTTGACTATAACCTGCACGTGGCCCTGAGGCTGCATGAAGCCGCCCATTACCCCGAAGGGCCCGATGGGCTGACCGTCCTTTGCCAGGAAACCGGGAATAATGGTGTGATAGGATCGTTTGCCTCCGGCAAGGCAATTGTCACTGGCCGGATCCAGGGAGAAGTTTGCTCCTCTGTTTTGAAGACTGATGCCGGTGCCGGGAATGACCACGCCGGAGCCAAACTCCATATAGTTGCTCTGAATAAAGGAGACCATATTCCCCGCCTCGTCTGCGGTGCAGAAATACACCGTGTCCCCGCAGGAAGGGTCCCCGGCGGTGGGGTACAGGGCGTCCTCCCCGATATGTCTGCGGCGCTTTGCAGCATAGTTTTCAGAGAGCATGTCCTCCACCTTGGTCCGCATATACCGGGGATCGGCCACAAAGGCTTTTGCATCCACAAAGGCCAGCTTAACCGCCTCTATCATTTTGTGGTATGTATCGGCGCTGTCACGGCTGCCAAGCTCCATGCCCTTGAGAATATTCAAGGCCATGAGCGCGGTTATTCCGTGACCGTTGGGGGGCATCTCAAAGACTTGATAGCCCTTATAATCCGTGCTTATGGGCTCCACCCACATCGGACGGTAATTCTCAAAATCCTCGGGGCTGAAAAATCCGCCGGTTTCCCGGGAAAAGGCCACGATCTTTTTCATCAGCTCCCCATGGTAAAAGCTCTCACAGTCCGTAGAAGCCAGGCTTTCCAGACTTGAGGCATAGTCGGGCATACGGAAAAGATCTCCGGGCCCATAGGCCTCGCCGTCCTTGGTAAAATAGGCCAGCCACGGGGCAAACACCTCCGGCTCCTTTTCTGCTGCTGCGATGAACCGCTGTGCCTCACCTACCCAGAGACGGTGGACATTCAGGGAGACTGGGTAACCTTCTCTGGCATAGCGGATGGCCGGAGCCATAAGCTCCGCCATACTCATGCTGCCGAAACGGCGGCGCAGCTCCGCCCAGGCGGCGGGGGCGCCGGGTACCATGGTAGGCAGCCAGCCGTTCACAGGCATCCGGCTGTATCCCATATCCAGCACTTTTCGGGCGGACAGAGCCATGGGAGCCAGACCGGAGCCGTTGAGGCCGTACAGCTTTTTGTCCCGTGCGCTCCAGATAAGGGCAAAGCAGTCGCTGCCCAGGCCGTTACATGTGGGCTCCACCAGGGGCAGCGTGACGGCCATGGCAATTGCGGCGTCCATTGCGTTCCCACCCCGCTTCATGGTGTCAATGCCTACCTGGGAGGCTAAAGGCACACAGGAGCAGGCCATGCCCTTACGGGCAAAAACCACGTTACGGCGGGAGGAGTAAGAATATCTGTTATAATCCAAGTTCAGCATAACTATCCTCTCTTTGCCGGTAAAGGACGTGCTCACAGCGGAGTGAGCCTCTTACCTGTCATACTGCTTTTAAATATATTTGCAGAGAGGAAAAAAGTCAATACCGGTCAGTTCTCCTGTTCACCGCTGCGGGCCCAGGATGGCCCCTTACCTTGACCGTTCCCCTGACCCATGCCCTGGCCGCTGCCGGGTGTATGGGTGTTCTGACCCGATGGAAGACTTTGCTTGCCGCCTGAGAGAGACTCTATAGTGTCCCATATCTCCCGCATGGTCATGCTGTTTACTTGCTGGGGGCTTATATAGGGATCCAGTTCCAAAAGCTCCAGGAAGGCCCTGTACTTTCCGTAGGACAGGCCAAGTTTGTGTGCCTCCTCCAATTCTTCGGCACTGGCAGAATAGCAGTAGGCATTGCCCTGCCCTGCGGTGCAGGAGCGCACTCCGGAAAGCAGTCTGCCGCACTGGGTCTCATTGTCGCCCACCACCGCCACGGTCATCACTCCGTCGCCGGAGAGCAGGTAGCTTATCTCTTCACTGTCCATGATCTGCTCCAAAGCCTTGTCATAGTCCATGTATTTCAAATCCAGAGAGGAGGCCAGCTCCCGGCCGTCATCATTCCAACCTATGACGTAAACAACCTTGTCAAAACGGTTTACTCCCAGCTCCAAAGAGGGATTGATGTCCACGCTGATGGTGGCACTGGGGCTGAACCAGGCCCAGCCGCCTGCCAGAATAACCAGTACCAGGCAGGCCAGCATCGGAACCAGTCTCGCTGCCGGAAAGCTGCGGCGGGGATGGGCATCGGCCTTCGCGGCAATATAGTCCAGAGTTTTCTCCTTCAGCTCATCCTCAGCCTTTATGCTGTCAAAGGCATTCTTTATACGCTCATTCATCACTGTCACCTCCCAGCTTCTCCTTAAGCATCTGTCTGGCACGATTTAAAAGAGTGTAGACAGTGTTCACATTCTTTCCAAGTATTTTTCCAATTTCAGGGGCGGTATAGTCCTCATAATAGTGAAGATATACCACCTCCTTATATTTGGTAGGCAGGGAGAGCACTGCCTCCAGCACTTCCCTGTTGCTGTCGTCCAGCACCGCAGGTTGATCGGTCAGTTCATCCAGGGATACGGTGCGGCTGCGGAAAAAGCTCTTGAGCAGGTCTTTGCAGGCGTTTATGGTGACACGGATAAACCAGGCCTTTTCATGTTCCTTTCTCTCAAATGAAGCGGAGCTGAGGGCGTACTTCAGAAAGACGGTCTGAAATATATCCTCGGTGTCGGCCATGTTTTTAAGATGTACCATGCAAAGCCGCCTGACGGTATCCGAATACCGCTCCACCGCCATATTTACCTCATGTTCGCTCCGCATTTAAACTCCTTCCTTACCGGCCCCGGCCTCCACGAAAACCGCAGCCGGCACCGGTGCCGTAATTGTCGCAAATGCCGTCCCCGTCGGCGTCAACGAAGCCCCGGCCCTGCCCGCCTGCTCCTCTGCCAGCACCGGTGCCATAATTGTCGCAAATGCCGTCGCCGTCAGCGTCAACGAAGCCCAGACCCTGTCCGCCTGCACCTCTGCCCATGCCGGTGCCGCAGTTGTCACAGACACCGTCGCCGTCGGCATCCACATAGGCACAGTTGCTTCCCATCAGGTCACATACTCCGTCGTTGTCGGCATCCACAAAATTCCGTCCGGTGTCGGGGCCAGCGGCGAATGCACTGACAATGCCCACAGACAGCACAAGTGCTGCGGCCAGAATACCTGCAATAATTTTCTTCATGTCAATTTCCTCCATTGTTTTCTGATAGCCATTTGTGACTTCATCTGTAATACGATTGATGTGGGGAAATCCATTCATGAATTTAAAAAAATTTTTTTCGCCGCTGAGCCGGCAATCCGAACCTACCTTATTATGCTATGATAGGTGAATATATACAAAGGAAATCTATAAACTTCAAAGTCGGTATCTGTGACCGGTGCCCGACTTATGTATAAGTAAAAGGACGGGAAGATAAAAAGGTATAATTTTCAAATGCTCTCACAGAATAAAAACAAAGTCTGTGGGAGGTATCACCATGACCAACGAGAGAAAAAAACTCATACTGGCTCTGGCTGTCATATTCGCGGTGAACATATTCATTATTGCCCTGGCCCAGAGCGCCTCAGCTGAACTGTACAAAAAAGGCTCCTCAGGCGCAGCTGTTACCGAGATACAGACCCGGCTTAAAAACTGGGGATATTATTCCGGAGAGGTGGACGGGATATACGGCAGCGCCACGGAGTCGGCGGTAAAATACTTTCAAAGGAAAAACGGATTGAGCGTTGACGGCCAGGTGGGTGATGAGACCCTGGCTGCCCTGGGCATAACACCGGGCACCCTAGGCGGCACGGAAAGCACCGGAGGCTCCTCCGGCTATGGGGACCAGTCCGGTGATCTGAACCTGCTGGCCCGGCTCATTTCCGCGGAGGCCAGAGGAGAACCCTACGAAGGCCAAGTGGCGGTGGGCGCTGTGGTACTCAATCGAGTGGAACACGCTTCCTTTCCAAATTCCATCTCCGAGGTTATTTACCAGCCCTGGGCATTTACCTGCATCAATGACGGACAGTTCGACCAGCCGGTGGCGGAAAGCGCCTACCGGGCCGCTCAGGACGCTTTAAACGGCTGGGACCCCAGCTACGGGGCCATATACTATTTCAACCCCAGTACTGCCACCAGCGACTGGATATGGTCAAGGCCGCTTATTGTGGAGATAGGAAAGCATCGTTTTTGTGCCTGAAGGATTTAATATAGAAGATGTTGAAAAAAGCCCGTCAATAGGGTATAATTGCCACATTAATCACTTTGGAGGAAAGCATGGCATATTGCAAGAACTGCGGCGCTTATATCCCCGACGGGCATACGAAATGCCTGGCCTGCGGACTTGAGCAGGACAAGGAGGAAAACAAAGGGCATGCCTCCGGCTCCGCTACCCAGACTGACCCAAGAGAGGCCAGCCGCCGGAGCAACGAAGAAATGCGCCGGCGCCTTGAAGAGCAAAGAAAACGTAGGCAGGAAGAAAACCGTAATTGGGCCGAGGCTGAGCGCCGCCGTCAACAAAGGCAGCAAGAGGAGAGAAACCGCAGCTCTGCCGGCGGAGGAGAAGAGTATTATCAGAGAGACAACGGATCAAGGCCCAAGGGATACCAATCCAACAGATTGCTGGCCGCCCTGTCATATCTATGGATATTGTTTTTGCTCCCGTTTATTTTCTGCAGAGATGATAAGTTTGCTCTGTATCACGCCCGGCAGGGACTTGTTCTGTTTGCCGTGACAACTGCAGGACAGGTGTTGGGTGCTGCGTTCGGCCTCAGTTGGATAGTTATCCTGATGCAGATATATTGGATCATAAAGGGCATAGGCAATGCCAATGCAGGAAAAATGGAGCCTCTGCCCTACATAGGCAATATTTTTTTCAAAGATAAATAAGCCGGGCAGAGCGGATATCCAAGGTCTTGACCCATCTGCATTTTGTGGCCTTTAAAGGCTTAAAACCACAAGATTTTGATGGCTAAAAAAACTTTAAAAAAACCTCAAAAAATCTTGAAAAAAGTGTTGACAAACCGCAAATCAAATGCTATATTAACCAAGCACTTCGGTGCTGCGGACATCTCAAACAAAGCTCGACAGCAAAAATTCAAATGAAAAAATTTGAAAAAAGTTGTTGACAAAATGAGACATCCGTGTTAAACTAATCAAGCTGTCCCGGAAGGGAGCTAGCGAGTGTACCTTGAAAATTGAA
>OLRA01001622.1_pt1 | contig 25755 bp, 13 predicted proteins | sample 1673011 | NCBI WGS metagenome assembly OLRA01 (sample SAMEA3136746, study PRJEB25190) | human gut metagenome | reverse complement strand
AGCCGATGATAAGTACCTTGTGGATATCATTTCTTTTTGCCATCTTTCTTCCTCCTGTATTGTCCCATGTTCTCATTTCATTTTCTCAATCGAATATTATACAATAAATTAAGTTTTCCGACAATCCTTAATTTTCACTTTTCTCTCTATATTTTCCTATATTTTTATCCTGTATTCTCATCGGCTTTTCATTTTTTACATTTTTTCCGACTTCCGGCTTTTTAACTTTTCATATTTCTATAAGTTTTCACAGCTTTAACTGTCCGGTTTTTTACATTTTTACAGTTTTTCATCCTACTTCCGCTTTGATTTTTTTACATTTTCACGGTTTACTACTGCTGCAGCCTGCTTAAAACAGAATATCCTATCGTTCCTTTCGGCATATCTACTCCGAAGTTCTCTGCTACAGTCGCCCCTATCACCGCAAACGTCTCTGCTTCCGGAAGCGGACCTCCCGCCTGCATTCTTTTGCTGTATGCAAGGAAAGGAACATACTCTCTCGTATGATCCGTTCCCTTGTATGTCGGATCATTCCCGTGATCTGCGGTCAGGATCAATAGATCATCCTGCGAAAGACATTCCAGCAAAACGCCGAGTTTCTCATCAAACTTTTCGATCTCTTTGCCATACCCTTCTACATTTCTCCGATGCCCCCATAATGCGTCAAAATCAACAAGGTTTACAAAACACAGTCCCGTAAATTCCTCTTTGCACACATCGATCGTCTGTTCCATCCCATGAACGGAACTTTCCGAATGATATGTTTTCGTAATCCCTTCCCCGCAGAAAATGTCATGAATCTTTCCCACGCCGATCACATCATTCCCCGCATCTTTCAGAGCATTTAAAACAGTGGGCGCCGGCGGCTTCAACGCGTAGTCTCTCCGATTGCTCGTCCTTTTAAACTCACCTTTTTTCATTCCGATATACGGTCTTGCGATCACCCTTCCTACGCGCCATTCATCTTTCATCGTGATCCGCCTTGCAGTCTCACAGCACCGATACAGTTCTTCCAGATCGAAAGTCTCTTCATTTCCGCAGATCTGCATAACCGAATCCGCCGACGTATACACGATCATAGATCCTGTACGAATCTCTTCCTCGCCCAGCTCTTCTATAATCTCAGTACCGCTCGCGCTTTTATTTCCGATCACCTTTTTCCCACACTGTTTCTCCAGCTCCTTGATCAATTCTGCCGGAAATCCATGTTCCGTAAAAGTCCGAAACGGCTTTTCCGTTTTAATCCCCATCATCTCCCAGTGTCCGGTCATCGTATCTTTTCCGTTGCTCGCTTCCCGCATCCGCATGAAGCGCCCCTCGGGAGACTCGACGCCTTTCATATCTCCGCCGCACTTTAAGTTCAGAAACCCAAGCCTGCGAAGATTCGGAATATTCAAAGTTTTTGTTTTCTCCAAAATATGTCCGAACGTATCCGCGCCTTCATCTGCGAACCGAGCCGCATCCGGCATCGCCCCGATCCCGAGAGAATCAAGAACGATTACAAATATTCTTTTATACATTTCCATTATCCCATCTCCCTGTACAACACTCTTATATCTTGCCCTTATTCCCAATAAATCAATACTGTATCCACTTTATTCTTATGAACAGTCTCCCCATTTATACCGCAATTTGTAATTGCTATACTGATGATAATCCAGATATTTCTCCTTTTGAAGTCTTCCGATAACAATGTAAGGCATCACATTCTGAGTCCGTGCATAACTACAGATTGCTTCAAATGTAAAGTCTCCTTTTTGGATAAAACTTGCATAACTCTCCGGTGACAAAAGTCTATCTCTCGCAAAAAGATCTGCTGCCGTCTCCTTATCCACATCACTCCCGTCATCTATAAATTTAATACTTTTACCTATATCTCCATTTACAATATGTCCCAGTTCATGAAATAAAGAAAACCAAAAAATATCCGCAAACGCTCCCCTTATCGTCAAAACCATTTGATACACCCCATCGCTCCGCCGAAAAATATACCCTTGCACAGGCGCTCCTCTAAAATTTTTCACAACAGAAAAATCTATGCCATATTCTCCCAATACAGTTTTCAAATGATTTTGAAAATCCACATTCTTCTGACACATAACATTTTTTATTTTACCTATCAATTCGTTTATATGCTCTACTTCAAACTTTGTTGAAACATTTTGATTATTCTCCAAAATTTGACACAAACGAATCCATGCCCCCAACACATTTCTATTTACCGATAAGTTTCCGGACATCCGAAATGCTCCCCCGGGAATTATTTCATTTAAATTTACCAAATTACTAATCTGCAGAATTTTACGAAGAGAAAGTATCGAATCATCTTTATTTTCACGACTAGGCATCATGCCTCTTTCTCTAAAGTATTTCACAATTTCTTTTAAGTCTTCCCTCACGATACGCTCTTCTTCCGTAATCGTCTGTAATTCATTTGCTTCCAAAAGTTCCGCCTCATAGTTCGCCTGAAGATTCAGCCAAAAAGACTTTGGTACTCCGATTGCATACTCTAATCCTCTGGCAAAGTTTGCAGATATCCCTTTCTTTCCGGCAATAACATTGCTTACGTAAGCCGGAGAAACGCCTGCACTCGACGCCAGTTCACTCTGTGTGATTCCACGTTCTTCCAAGACGTCTGCAATCGTTTCTCCCGGGTGAATTATTAAATCACGGGATATACCAATTTTCTTTGCTGCCATGATAATCACTCACTCCTTCCACTTCTATTTCCGTACAAATCATAACCGTATCCTGTTCGGCATTCGGCTCGATAATCAATCTTACATTTGCCGCTACATGCAACGAATATCGAATACTTTCGCATCCTTCTAACTGTTCAGGCTTTCCTAATCTCAATTTCAAAAAATCTCCAAAACATTCCGCCGCTTTTAGTCTGTCCATATGCTTTTTTATTGTTTTCACCCACTCAAAAGGCAGTTTCTTTTGCATCTTTTTATAATCTTTAAAGTATTTTTCAACTTTTCCATTCGCATATGTTATTTCCACTCAATACATCACCCTCACATTAACCTTTTGGTTAATTTATTATGTCATGTTTTCTTTTTCTTGTCAATCGTTCCTACAGATACTCCGACCCAAACCCAAACGGCAAAAGTTCTTCCAACCGAAGGATTCTATACTTTTCCCTGCCTGATGCCAATATCACCTTGAACTTCTTCGGATCGCAAAATTCTGCCATAACCTGACGGCACACTCCGCAAGGAGGCGTACATACTGTTTCTGAAATATCTTTTCCACCGATGATGCAAATTGCGCGAAACTTCCTTTCTCCTTCGCTCACCGCCTTAAAAAACGCAGTTCTCTCCGCACAATTTGTCGGTGAAAATGCAGAATTTTCTATATTGCATCCGGTATAGATCCTGCCGCTTTCAGCCAAAAGAGCTGCGCCTACTTTAAATCCCGAGTAGGGACTGTATGAATACGCCAGTTGTGCAGTCGCTGTCTCAATTAACTTTGCGATCATTCCCTGCGATAATTCCATTTCACAAGTTCCTTCCGCCGGGTTTTCTTCTTCCGTTTTCACGATTTTTACAATGCGGCTCGTTCCGAGTCTGTCTGCCCCAAGCTCCAGAAACTTTTCCGCGTCTTCCATCGAGGAAATGCCGCCCGCCGCTTTCATCTTCACGTTACCGCCGACATGATCCGCAAACAGGCTGATATCGTCAAAAGTCGCGCCTGCTTTTGAAAAACCTGTGGACGTTTTAATATAATCCGCTCCCGAACGAGTGACGATCTCACACATTTTCACTTTTTCTTCATCTGTCAAAAGACATGTTTCTATGATCACTTTAAGAACTTTACTGCCGCACGCATTTTTCAGAATGCGGATTTCTTCTTCGATCTGATCGTATTTTCTGTCTTTCAGCCATCCGATATTGATAACCATATCGATCTCATCCGCTCCGTTTGCGATCGCATCTTTTGTCTCAAATTCCTTTACGGCAGTCGTCTCGTAACCGTTCGGAAAACCGATCACAGTACAAATCGGAACTCTTCCGCCTACATATTCCGCCGCTTGCTTCACATAACTTGGAGGAATACAGACTGACGCCGTATCATATTTCACCGCATCATCACATACCTGACGAATCTCATCCCACACAGCTTCCTGCGACAGCAATGTGTGATCCACATGCCGTAAAATTTCTTTTTCATTCATATCCTTCATTTGACCGTTTATTTCCTCTCTTTATTTTCCGCATTTATTTTCTTTCACTTATTTTTCCCGCTTTTTCCCCTCATTTCTTTTCTCGCGTTTATTTTCTTTCATTTATTTTTCCCGCTTATCTCCCCCATTCATTTTTCCGTTTTTCTTTTCTCCCGCTCTTTTCTTCTCGTTGTCATTTTCTTTATATGCATTCTACTCTTTTTTCCGTTCTTCGGAAATCAATCTGCGGATCGCGTCCACTGCCACCCGGATCGCCATGTCCGTATCGTGCACTACCGGGTTCTCAAGTCCTGCTTTCTCACGTTCCTGATTCGCGATCACAAGAAAACACGAGCCGACCCGCACCCCAAGGCTGCTCGCCACAACAAACAGAGCCGCCGATTCCATTTCCGAGGCAAGACAGCCGAGTTGTTTCCACGCCTCCCACTTATGAAGCAGATCGTAGCCTACCGGCTTTCTCTCCGGTTCATGCTGACCGTAAAACGAATCTTTGCACTGTACAACTCCCGTATGGAACGGATATCCTTTTGATTTAACAGCTTTCACAAGCGCATTCGTCACTGTCAGATCGGGCACTGCCGGAAATTCGATCGGCGCATACTCCCTGCTCGTTCCTTCCATCCTGATTGCCCCTGTTGACACAACGATATCTCCGCTTTTCACATCTGTCTGCATTCCGCCGCAAGTTCCGATCCTGATAAACGTATCCGCACCGCACCTACAAAGTTCTTCCATTGCAATAGCTGCCGACGGTCCTCCTATTCCCGTAGATGTAACGCTTACCTTCACTTGATCGAGCGTTCCTGTATATGTCACATACTCTCTGTTATCTGCAATCAACACCGGGTTATCTAAATATTGCGCGATCTTCACACATCTTTTCGGATCTCCGGGCATAATGACGTACTTCCCGATTTCCCCTTTTGCAGTTTGTATATGATACTGTCTGTTTGGATCTTCCGAATAATTTTTCATCTGCTGTTCCTCCTCACTTTGCCGGTAAAAACAAAACCGCCGCAAAACAGACAGGCTATTTTAAAAATCCCCCATCTATTTTGCGGCAGTTTGCTCTGCATTTTTTACCTTTTATATAATAGTGAACCGCCCACCGGTTAAATCCAATGGGGTTCCGGTTTCAAGTCAGAAGCTGCCTGACATCTTAATACTCAAACACTGCCACACCATAGGCCGGAAGCGGGTATGCGATCGAATACGCCTGACCGTCGCATTCCTTTTTCACCGGTTTGTAAGTAAGCGGACGTTTTTCCCCTTTTCCTCCGTACTTTTCCTCATCACTGTTCAAAACAAGCTTCAGCGTTTTCCTCGTCGGAACGCCGACTCTGTAATCTTCTCTTTCCACAGGAGTAAAGTTGCAGACGAAAAGCAAATTCTTTTCTTTATTCTTGGAATGTCTTACAAAGCTGTAAATACTTCTGAAAATATCATCCGCATTGATCCACTCAAATCCCGCCGGATCATTGTCCATTTCATAAAGAGCTTTATTGTTTTTATACAAATGAAGCAGATCCCGATACCAGTTCTGAATATCTCTGTGCTCAGGTTCGGCGAGCAGGAACCAATCGATCTCTCTCTTTTCGCTCCATTCTCTAAGCTGTGCAAATTCCTGACCCATGAACAGAAGTTTCTTTCCCGGATGGCCCATCATAAACGCATAGCCTGCTTTTAGGTTGGCAAATTTATCGAACCCAAGTCCCGGCATTTTATTGATCATCGAACACTTCAGATGAACAACTTCGTCATGCGACAACACAAGAATATAATTTTCACTGTATGCATACTGCATCGCAAACGTCATCATATGATGTGCATTTTTACGGAAATACGGATCAAGTTTCATGTACTCCGTAAAATCGTGCATCCATCCCATATTCCATTTCAGGCTGAAACCAAGGCCGTCGTCTTCGGGCGATCCTGTCACCTTCGGCCATGCCGTCGATTCTTCCGCGATCATCACAGCGCCTTTGTTCCGTCCCAGAACAACCGAATTCAAATGTTTAAAGAAATCGATCGCCTCAAGATTCTCGTTGCCTCCGTATTTGTTCGCGACCCACTGTCCGTCCTGTTTTCCGTAATCAAGATAGAGCATCGACGCAACAGCATCCACACGGAGCCCGTCCACATGGAAATGTTCGATCCAGAATAATGCGTTTGCAATCAGGAAGTTGCGCACTTCCGCTTTTCCGTAATCAAATACTTTCGTTCCCCAATCCGGATGTTCTCCGAGTCTGGGATCTGCATACTCGAATGTCGGAGTTCCGTCAAAATCAGCAAGCCCGTGAGCATCTTTCGGAAAATGCGCCGGAACCCAGTCAAGAATCACTCCTATATTGTTTTTATGCAGAAGGTCAACCAGATATGCAAAATCTTCAGGACTTCCGTATCTTGAAGTCGGCGCATAATATCCCGTAACCTGATATCCCCACGAACCGTCAAACGGATGCTCTGCAATGCCCATCAGTTCTACATGAGTGTATCCCATCTCTTTTACATATTTTACGATCGCCTCGGCGAACTCTCTGTATGTGTAGAATCCTTCATCTTCCCTTCCCGGGTGACGCATCCACGAACCCATATGAACTTCATAGATCGACATCGGATTCTTCTTATGATTCCATGTCTTCCGCGCTTTCATCCATGCGTCATCCGTCCATCTTATACGGGAAAGATCCGTAATACGAGACGCCGTTCCCGGACGAAGCTCCGCATAATTTGCAAACGGATCCGCCTTATAAAGAAGCTCGCCTTTCTGCGTCTCAATACAGAACTTATAAAGCTGTCCTTCTTTCGCTTCCGGTACAAACTTCACATAAATACCTAGAGGCTCCTGACGCTCCATTCTGTCTCTTTCCAAATTCCAGTCATTAAGTTCCCCGACTACAGACACATTCTTCGCATTCGGCGCCCATACCGCGAAATAAACGCCCTCCGTTTTGTCGTTCACTACTTTATGTGCGCCTAATTTTTTATAGATCTCGTAATGGTTTCCCTGACCAAACAGGTAATGATCCAATTCTCCTATCTCATAGGCATGTTCATTCGCTTTCATACTTGCCGCATCCGCCGCAGTGTTTTTCGCCGGACTGTTCGCCCTGTTCCGGCTTGCGCCGCCTGACGCCTTTTTCACCGCACTGCCCGCCATACCGCCGGCTGCATGATTCACGATGCCTTTGCCTGCACTTTTTGCCGCGTTTCTGCCCGCACCTTTTCTCCTTGCCATAAAAGCCCACCTCGCCGTTTCCTCATAATAAAATATCGAAGCGTTTCTGCCCGCTTCCGTGATAGTTTCATTATACTTGATTCCGTCCAAAAAATAAAGAGAAACAGACAGCTCTTTCCCGCCCGTTTCTCTTGTATTTTGTCTATTTATGCACACATTTTAAATTATAGTCTATTATCGTGCTTCTTTATATATTAAAATCTTTTTCAGAAAGAATAATACGGTCTGACTCGTCTGTATTTCTTCCAAAAACTTTCCGCATCAATTTCTTCGCGGACGCCTTCTGAGAATGACGGATCGCGTCATCCATAACTTCTTTCACTTCCGCAACCGTCACAAAATGATCTTCCCTCTGCAGAGAATCAATTTTACTATACAGCGCAAGAATTCCCATCTCGTCAATGTGATATCCGTTTTCTTTCGCATACGTCTGACCGAACGTAACAAGCTCATCGTTGATGAAAATCGGCACTTCCAGTCTTGATGTGAATTTTTTCCTGAATTCTCTGTTCGATGACAACAGTCTGTCAAGCGGCTTTCTCTGCTCTTCCAAGACGATCAGCATCTCGCCTGTATCCTGCTCCATCGCTTTATTAAGACGCGCAACTGTCTTTTCATTCATTTTGGACGCTTTCTCAATGATCAGAGCGCCGCCGTAAAGTTTTTCGACAATATCGCTGATCTTCTTCTTATTCAGAGAATCTCCTGTCACGATCGCGACCTTGCCCTGACGGATGTCTCTTTGCTTCTGGATCGCTTTCACGACGTCAACGGCAAGAACCGTTTTTCCGTTGCCTTTATTTCCAATGATAAGCAAGTTGCCCGTTCTCGAAGTCCCTTTTCTGTTCGTACAGTTCTTATCCTGCTCAAGCACATCGACAAGCTGTTCGCTCATTCCGCGCACCGGAACAAAGTAAGAAAACAGTTTCTTCTGTTCCTCTGTAAGTCCGGCTCTCGTTCCGATACCGCTTTGCATCTCAAGGTCATATCTTCCATGTACGACAAAACCGGTATCCATTGACAATGCATCCGAGATCTCATCGAGCGGAAGCGGCGCAGTCTTACCTGTCGCAATCAGCTTCGCAGTCTCTTTACGGCTAAGCGGTGTCGTCGCCGACATAATGTCGATCGGCTCGTCATCATCAGGAATCTCTCTGTCGTCATCCTCTCCCGAATAATCAGGATTTACTGTGAACTCATCCTCAATGTCCTGAATCTCTTCCGCGTCATCTTCCCCGAAGAAATACTCGTCATCTGCGTTTCCTTCCGCCTCTTCGATCACTTCATCCGCTTCTTCGTAGTAATCTTCTTCCGGTTCTTCAATCACTTCTTCTGACTCTTCATAGTAATCTTCTTCCGGCTCTTCGATCACTTCGTCTGCTTCCTCATAGTAGTCTTCTTCAAAGTAATCGTCATCCAAATCTTCCTCGAACTCCTCGTCGAAATCTTCGTCAAAGTCATCATCAAAATCATCGTCGATTCTAAGATCCTCCGCAACCTGACCCATGTTTTCGCTTGGTTCTTCTTTTCTCTTAAGATATACTCCTGTAGGTTCTTTCTTTTCTTCTTCCGGCGGGATAATTCCCTCAATTTCATCAATCATACGTTGAATATCCGGCGGTAAAATCGGTGTTGTTTTCTTATTCGTCTCCATAGTATCCCCTTTTGCTGTATCCCCTGCTGAATCTATAACTTCTTCTTGTTCCGATTCGGATGCTCCTTCTGCATCCGTCCCCTCTTCAACCGGCTCATCCTCTCCTGCATTTTCTTCAAATCCCGAAAGGATATCTTCCAAACTGATCTGACCTGTAATCTGATCGTCCTCTTTTATTTCAGCGGCCGCTTCCGCTTGCGCTGCCTCCTCCGCTTGTGCGGCTTCTTCTGCTTGTGCCGCCTTTTCTGCTCTTGCGGCTTCTTCCGCTTTCTCCTCTTCTTCTGCCTGTAATGCGGCGCGGCGTTTTTCCTCTTTCAAACGACTTACCATGTCTATATCTGCAACCGACTCAATCTCTCCGATCGCCTGCTCCAGATCCGCAAGATCTTCTTCATCCTCGATCTCATCTTTTCTTACCGGACGGAATTTGATCTGGGATGTATTTCCCATATCCTTTTCTTTGCCGAATTCCGACTCCTCTTCATCCTCAAAGTCAAAATCCATCGCTCCTGTTTCCGTCAAATCGAACTCCGACTCTTCTTCGTCTTCAAAATCAAAGTCCATCGCTCCCGTTTCCGTCAAGTCAAACTCCGGCTCTTCTTCATTCTCAAAGTCGAAATCCATCGCTCCCGTTTCCGTTAAATCAAACTCCGGCTCTTCTTCATCTTCAAAGTCAAAGTCCATCGCTCCCGTTTCCGTCAAATCAGATTCCGACTCTTCTTCATCTTCAAAATTAAAATCCATCGGAGCTGTCTCGTCTTGGAAATCATCTGCCGTCAATTCTTCCAACTCCGGATGAAGAAGTTTTCTCAATGCAACGTCTAACGGCATCGTATCTCCCAGTTTCTTTTTAGCAGGCTGCCTTTCTTCTTCCGGCTCTGCGGTTGTCTCCAGCACATCCGGTCCTTTTATTCCTTCCGGTACGCGCTCCTCCGGCTCATCGACTCCTTCTGCTTCGGAAACATCCGTCGGCAGATATGCGTCTTCTGTCTGCCCGGCATCTTCCGCATCTATCGGCACCTGCTCGTCCTGTTCAACATGATCCTCTGCATCCTCCGCCGGTGAATCCGCTTCTAACGCCTTGATCTCGTCGGCTTCCCACGCTTCCGTATCTACTTCCACCGGGTCGTTCGGCAAAGTGATCTCTCTTACTCCTTCTGAGATCGTTTCCGGCATCATGTCCGGAACAAGTTCCTCCATTCCCTTCGGAACTCGTGCGTTCACCTGCTGTTCGGCAGCGAAATCAGCATCGGCAACTTCGGAGTCGGCAGCCATAAGTTCAGCTCCCGGCAAACCGTTTTCTTCTTCCTCCTGCTCGGATTCATCTGCCTCTGCATAAGAAAAAATATCAGGAATCTCCTCTGTCTCCTCGGACGTCCTTGCATAACGCTTATCGTACTTTTCCTGCTGGGAAGGAGTCAGTGGTTTGTACTGCATCTTCAGTTCCATCGCCTTATAGACATACTGCCCCTCGCTGAACCAAAGAATCAAATCGTCACACTCTTCCAGACATTCTGATGTCATACCGGCTTCCTGATACAGCTTCGCCAGTTCATATGCCCACTCTTCAATATATTCGGATTTCTTATATTCTTCAAGAGCTTCGATCTGCTGCTCGATCGGCGCCCTCTGCGCGCGGAGAATCTTATATCTTAAAATGTACTGATTCGGGTCTTTCGGCGCGATCTGCATAAACTCATCGTAAAAATCGATCGCCTCATCGACATTTCCCGTCTTAAGAGCCAATCCGCACAGACGGCTGATAATCTTACGGCTTCCTTCCGCCCGCTGATATGCAAGCGTCAAAATGTCATATCCCTTCTGATATTCTCCGGTTTTTTCATAAATTTCACTGACGTTTGACAACATCACTGCATTGCGCACGCGCCTCCAGTCAATTTCATCTGCGATCGCCGCCGCTCTGCTGTACGCGCCGCTCTCCATAAGTTCGAGCATCCGTTCAGTCTTTGATTTATATTCGTATTTATCCACCGCATTCACCTCATTAAAAAATAGTTTTGTACAGGGCAGTGTCTTTCCTTCTATGTTTCTTTACATACTATATCTTTCAATATTTTATCATATGCATTTCGCAATGTCAAAAAAATGCACCCTCAATTAACATTGAAGATGCATTTTTATAATCTATTTAATTTTTTCATATTCTCTTTATTTTTAAATCGGAGGCAAATATTAGATTCTGTTCCTGTAAGACCTCTGCCATTGTTATTTGATCTGCGGTCGATTTATTAAGACCTGCTTATTAAATCTTCCCTCCTTCAATTAACAAATTCGAGTTCATAACAGTATCCTTATCACATATCACTTACGTTCCTTGTTTCCGGTACCACCACACATATTAAACCCGATATGCACGAATGATAATCTACTCAATGTTTCTTTACACATCTTTTGAAATTCTGCTATATGTGGTATCTATATTCAATATGTCTGCAAATGTTAAATCTTTCTGATCTCTATCCGGACTTCCAACTCTCCGATCAATTCTTTCGTTATTTTTATTCCGGATCATCTATCCTTGAGCAAAGGTCTCTTCTCCACAGGAACTTACACTTGCCGTACCACTAACATATTGATGATTCACTGAAATCACGCTGTCCATTGGTCTTTCCCTCCTGCTATCCGTTTATTTTTAATCTAATCGGGCAACTGATACGATGCCTTCTTAGTTAAATATCCTTTTGAGATGCTTTTGTTTTTATTTTGTTGTATCTCTTTTGGATGTCTTTATAATATCACCTGAGTTTTATTTTGTCAATACATTTTTATAAAAAACTTTAAATAATTACATTTTACTTTTATATTGTATGAATTTTCTGACAATGTTGCTGTCTCTGCAAAAAAGAATAAGGCGTCCGTTACCGAACGCCCTATTCCATAAAAGCTTAAATGTTTACTGCCTTAATCAAAAGACAAGTTTTCACTATGCTCTTTTTCTTCTAACCGCTACATAAGCAATTACCGACATTCCCGCAAGTACAAGCCACAGAGCTACATGTGCCGTATCTCCTGTCTGTACGCTTCCGCCCTGTGACGGAGTTGACGGAGTCTGCGGATCATTCTTCGGCGGAGTCTGTGTCTTCGTCAAACCTTCTGCCGCTGAATTCAACTGTGCCAAAACAGCTTTTACCTGATCTGCTGTTGCAGCCTCGTTATCCAAGATTGCCTTAGCAGATTTCAGAGCGTTTTCAAACTTCGCCCAGCTCTCTGCTGTGTAACCGTCGTTCTTCTTATCTTTGTACTTGTCGTAAGCTGCCTGAAGCTCGCTCTTATCAACAGACGGTTTTCCGGAAAGCTTCAATGCAACGCGAGCGTCTCTTAACGCATTAAGCGCTGCGTCTACCGCTGCCTGATCACTGTTGCTGTTGTCTTCCACGATTGCTTTTGCCGCTTTCAGCGCATCTGCATATTCTTTCCAAGAATCTGCTGTATAGTCTGCCTCTTTCAGATCTTTATACTCTTCGATCAAAGCTTTCAATGCATCTGTGTTTCCACGCTGTACAAGCGCTGTAACCGCATCGTTCAACGCTTTTGCTGCTGCATCGATCTCCGTCTGATCTTTGCTGTCTTTCAGTACCTTTTCTGCATCTGAAAGAACTGTTTTCATTGCTTTGTAAGAATCTGTTGTGTACAAGTTCGCATCAGCTGCTTTCGCTGCATCGATTGCTGCTTTTAACGCCTCTTTATTGATCTGCTCTACTTTTACTAATGCTGTATGAGCATCTTCTAACGCTTTCTTCGCTGCGTCTACCGCTGCCTGATCAAGATTGCTGTTGTCTTTCACAACTTTTTCTGCCGCTGTCAACGCATCTGTGTACGCTTTCCAGGAATCTGTTGTGTAGTCTGCCTCTTTCAGACCTTCTGCTTTATATTCTGCGATCAAAGCTTTCAACGCATCTGTGTTTCCACGTTCTACAAGCGCAGCAACCGCATCATTCAAATCTTTTGCTTTCGCATCGATTGCCGCCTGATCCTTACCGTTTGTCAGAAGTTCTTCTGCTTCTGCAAGAACTTTTTCCATTGCATTGTAAGAAGCTGTTGTATATGCGTTTTCGTCTTTTGCTTTTGCCGCATCTACTGCTGCCTGCAGTTTGCTCTTATCAAGCTGCGGATCTACCGGAGCTTTTACGAGAGCTTCTTTTGCCGCTTTCAATGCGTCTTTCGCCGCATCTACTTCTGCCTGTGTCTTATTGCTGTTGTCTGCCACGATTCCATTTGCAGCTTCAAGAGCTTCTTCGTATTTCACCCATGTCTCATGTGTGTAATCCGCTTCTTTCAGTTCTTTGTACTCTTCAATAAGAGCTTTCAATGCATCTGTGTTTCCGCGTTTTGCCAATGCTGCATGTGCATCTTCTAACACTTTCTTCGCTGCATCTACCGCCGCCTGATCGCTGTTGCTGTTATCTGTTACGATTGCGTCTGCCGCATTCAGAGCAGTCTCATAAGCGCTCCATGTAGATGTTGTATGATCCTCTGCTTTCAAATTCTCTTTTGCGTACTGATCGATCAAAGCTTTCAGATCTGTTACATCTCCGCGAGCAACAAGTCCTTTCACAGCTTCAGTTAATTCTGCAACCATTGCGTCGATCGCATCTTTTGTACCGTTTACAAGAAGCTGTTTTGCTTCTGCAATTTTAGCTTTTACCGGCTCTGCACTTGTTACTGTACTTGTTTCAACTTTCTTCTCTGCGTCTGCGATTGCTTTCTTCAGAGCGGATGCATCTACAAGTTTAGCTTCTGCGCCTTCCAGTTTCTTAATCATAGCAGCTACTTCTTCCTGTGTCTGTGCTCCTGTCGCCACAAGATCATATCCTTCTTTAAGAAGAGCATTAAACGCTGCTGCGCTATCTGTTGTTGCGTTAGACGTATCTACCGCTGACAATACGCTCAATCTTTCGATCAAGGCTGTAATGTCTACGCCCGGTGTCTCGCCTTCTTCCGGTTTTGTTCCGTATACTTCAAGCTCTACAACATGGTTTGTTGTTGTGTCATTGTTTGCTCTTCCGTACATGTAAACGCGAACAAACTGTGCTTTCGTTCCTTCCGGAAGCGTCCATGATTTACCCTGTGCAGTTTCTGCATAGTCTTCATCGAATTTTTCCGGTGCTTGTGTATACAGTTTATGAACATTCTGATCATCCGCATTATAGACGATTGTAGCTTTTCCTTCTGCAAAGTCTGTTTCTTTTTCTGCTACAGCTACTACTGTATCGCCATATGTTCTACCATCGCTCCAGTAACGATACAGTGACAGAGAGTTCACATCACATACAGCGCCTAAATCAACCTGCATATAAGATGATTCACGTCTATTGTCCGCACCGAACTCGGCATAGTTTGAACCAAAATCAGTTTTGTTTCCGTCAACAGCCATAGACATCGGTCTGTCGCCGCCTTTTGCTGCATCTGTGTCATCTGCCGTCCATTTTGCCGTTACATTTGCATCCTTTGCAATGTTCTTTGCTTCTACTTTCTCTCCATAGATCGCAAGATCACCGACTGTAATATACTTATTTTCATCAGTTGCTTGCCAGTGATAAGAAGACGTTCCACTGATACGTACATATCTAGCTTCCTGTGCCTCAAATGTAACTTCTGCCGGGAAAAGTGTCTGATCATTCTTATTCACAATCTTGTCCGAAAGATCAAGCCCGTTTTCTCCTGTTACCGAAGTCCATGTATCCTCTCCGTCTTTTCTAATTTCTACAATCAGATTCTTAATATTACCTGTACAATGCCAGTAGTTCTTTGCATCATTATAATAACGCGGTGTGTAGTCAACCTGATCCAATTTATACGTCGCACCCAAGTCAACTTGCAGCCATGCATTATCGCTGCTTACAGTACCTTCTTCCACTTTCTGACTTGTCCAGTATGTCGTGTTATCTCCATCTAAGACTTTATCTTTACTTCCTTCGCTCGTCTCAGAAACTGTGATCATATCATTTGTAAGTTTAAGTTTCGGAAGTCCTTCCTGCTCTCCGAGATTAGCCACTTCATTATAACCGTATGCGATATCATATACTGCCGCCGCTGTCACACCTTCACCTGCTGTGATCGCAGCTTTCTTAACTTCATGAAATCTGTTCTTTTCATTATAAGCAGATCCTTCCAGTGTTCCGTCTACATAAAGTTTCAGCATACCGTTGTTTTCTTTCACACCTACTACTTTATGCTCTGCTCCGTCATTGATTGACTTGCCGGAAACTGCTGTCGCACCATTCAGTGTGAAGGATGCTTTTCCTTCTGCTGTTACTTTCAGTTCGTACTGACCATTCTGGCTTACGAGTGACTTATCTGTTGCCGTTGTGTTTACAGCCGCATATACTGTGAATCCATTATTGGAATTCAGTGATCTGTCCGCTGCTGCAATTTCTCCTGCTTCTGCAATCGCTTCTTTTTCAACGATCACACTGTCTTTGTGATATACAACAGATGCAGCTTCAGTAGCTTTGTTGCCCGACATGTCTTTAATATCCTGCGGAATTACTTTTACTGTAGCTTCGTTTGCCGGAGCTTCTGCTAATACGATATGATATGTTGTATCGTCTGCGCTCTTCTTAATAGAAGAAACTTTTGCGTTTTCTACTTTAAAGAGGTTTCCTGATACTTTCTCATCGAATTTTACTGTAAGTTCTTTCGCACCGTCTGTCATGATTCTGTCGATCTTCGGCGCTGTTGTGTCTTTTTCTGCTGAAACACGTAAGATACGCACTTCGTTCGGTTTCAAGTTCACTGTGTATTCTTGACCATACTTTAATGTACCTGTCTGAGCAGACTTATCGGAAAGAAGATAGCTGTGCTCTAAGTAGTAGTTTAATGTGCCTGCACCTTCTGCAACGCCCATTGTACGGTCGAATGTGAACTTGATTGTCTTATCTGCATTTGCAGATGGGTTACGGAGTGAAATAATTCCGTCCGTTCCGTCGAAACATGAGAATCCGTATGCTTCTGCCTGCGTTTGGTCTGACAGATCTCCGTTACTCAGTTTTGTAATATCCGGTTTCCCTCCGATCATCTTGGAATTTTTGAGCATATGATAGTTTTCTTCTGCCCACTCAAGGAATTCTCCTGTGATCTCGTATTTTCCATCTGTCATAATACTGTCAGAGTAGTACAACTCCCAAAATGCCGTTCCACGAGTAGACAACATGTACAGATAGTTCTGGAAATCTTCATCTGTAGCAGTATTAACTGTCATTCCTGTTCCTTCTTTTCCGTAAATCGGATCATGGTTGTACAGATTCTGAAGCGGGAACTGGAACTGATGATTCTTCAGGAAGTCATAGTAACAAGCGTCACGATATGTAATCTGCTTATTCATCTTTGTTGTTCCGAAAGATGCATCCTTCTGATCATGTACGCACTGAATCCATACAGAGTTCGCCCACTGTAAATACCACGGACTCGGGTTTACATAACATGTAAGAGAGATCCAGAGTTTATTAATTCCGTCCTCTTTTTCACTCTGACGAACCGCTTCCATCAGATCGATCCATGCTTCCCACAGATCAGTCACATGATACATCTGGTGATAACCGCCTGTCATATGGTGATTAGACTCACTGTATACCGGAACGCCGTCTGCTCCGCCTAAATTGTTGAAATGATTATACTGAGCAGTATCTGCAAATCCATCCCATTTCCAGTAGTTGACATCCCAATCTTGCTGCCATTTAATCGCCATCTTTTTAAAATTCTCTACATATACACGGTCTGCAACGTCGATAGAATGTCCTGCTTTACTTCCTTTTTGTGCCCTCTCAATAATATTTGCTAATGTAGTGTAGAAGTTATATCCGCCTCTCGGTCCAACCCATACTCCAAAGTTACTTCCGAACTTCTTAACAAGTTCGCTGGACGGTGTCAATCCCTCCGGGAATTTCTCATTAAATGTCCAGAAACCTTCGGTATTCTCTATTGCTCCCGATTGTGCGTGTGACCCTGCTCCTATCGAACCATCATTATACGCATTCCATCCATCATCTACAACGTAAGAATCCAACGGACGAACTTCTGCTTTATTCAACTCACGATCAATTTCAATGAACGAAGCCAAAATATTTTCATCACTGATCTTCATCATGTTGTCGAACCATGAATTGTACTGTGTACGGAACTCTGACGGAGTTGCGATTGACTTGATGTACTCGAAGAAGTCTGCCTGAATAACTTCCTGCTCTGTACTTCTTGCCGCACCTGCAACTGTCTGCCATGTCACATACTTATCGTCTGTTGTCAACTGATTATCTTCTTTCAGTCTGCTGAACGTCTTACCACTGTAATAACGCATAAATCCTGTTCCGTTTACGATCTCTGTATCCGCTGCCGGGAACTCACATCCGAAGAACATTCCCTGAATGTAGATCGGCTGTCCGAGGTTCGCTTTGAACTCTTCCATCTGAACAACGCCGCCTTGACCTCTCGGAATTGTCCACTGTGCATCGGACTCTGCCACTTTCAGAGACTCAAGGTCGATATAGTCGATCTCAGCATCTGCCATCTTGTCATCCGGCACGTCGATCTCAAGGAATTTACGCATGAAGTGATCGCCTTCGTACATTACGATTACTTCGTCGATTGAATACTCTACGTTTTTGTGAGTGTACGGTTTGAAAGAAAATGTTACTTTCTTACCTGTTTTCTCTTTACCGTTGATCGTTGCCGTTGTATCTTCGACTTTGACTGCCTCATTGCCGTCTTTCAGCTCTAAATCGCTTGTCTCAAATGCACGGTCATCCGTATCTACCGGAGCTTTATCTGCGTGGAGATTAAATTCTGCTCCGCCGGCAAATCTTTCCCCATTGTTTGAAGATGTTGCTACGAACTTAATCTGTTTCGCAGTACATGCTTCTTTCAAGTTTACATAGATCGGGTTCGTACCATTATATTCAAATTCGCCTTCTGCGATCGGCTCTCCCCAATCTTCGGATTCATAATCAAGTTTGTTTTCTGCTGTTGATGCGTACAGCTTGTACCCCTTAATATTTCCGTTTGTGTTTTCTCCTTCTTTTCTCGGTGTATAAGAGAAAGACTGGAATGTCACATCTTTTCCGAATGTGATTACTACATTATGCGGATAGTCCTGATCACCTTGTCCAGTCCCCCCCCCATAATTTGAATGCCAGATACTCTCTGTTCTTCCATCTAACAAGTTAGATGCCGGTCCATCTGAGTCTCCGCTCGCATTCTGGTAGCTGTCTGCCGTTGCTGTCCAGCCGTCACGGTTGATTGCCTCTAAGGTAATCGATCCTTTTTGCTCTTTCGTTGTCTTAACAACGAATTCTTCACTTCCTTCTTGCGGAGTGAAGGTTGTTCCTTCTCCACCAGTTCTTTTGTTCACAATTTCAGTCGTGGACAATTTTTTGTCCGCTGTTGAAAATGTTCTTTTGATGGCATCGTTTCCGATTGTAACAGTATTATCTTTCTGCTCAACGGTTACTTTACCATACGGAACTGCAGTTTCATTTTCTGCCGCTCCGGCAACTGATGTTGTGGAGAAGACGCTCGTCACAACCATAGCTGCTGCGAGCGCTGCACTGAAAAATTTCTTTTTCATAATATTCTCTCCTTTCCCCGTGAAATTGTTATGTTTTTCACAGTCTGCATCTATTTTATGATAACATATTCCCTGTCATTTCGGTACATCCAATATCCTTTTCGTGATATTTACTTAATTTGTGTCAATTTAATCAATGTTTTTTTAAGATTTTATCGGTTTTTCTTAAGAATTCTTCTTTTTATTTTCCGCAATTTATTAAGACGACTATAATATCCTGTTTATGTCAGGAAATAAAGGGAATCCTGTAAATAACACTTAAAGGAGTTGCATTATATATGAAGAAACTCATTTATCCGGCAGCGCTTATTCTGCTTTTTATTATATTGACAACGACAATTCTGCCTGCCGACGCCGTCTACGGATCGAATACGGACTGGTTTTCCCAGCATGCCGCTCTTGCGGAAACGATCCGTGACGCCTGCGTGGAACAGCACACGCTTCTTCCCGACTGGATCGATCTCGGAAGCGGAAGCAGCGGATATCAGTTTTCTTATTATGGATTTTTAAGACCTGATATTCTGATCGGATGTCTGTTTCCGCAGATTCCTATGGTTTACATCCTGATCGGCTATATGCTTGCACTTTATCTCGCTTCCGTTCTTTTATGTTATATGTGGCTGCAAAGCGAGGATATTTCCCCGTTCTTTTCCTTCATCGGAAGCGTTTTATTTTTGACTGCGGGATGTCTTTTCCATATGCATCGTCAGATCATGTTTGTCAATTATCTGCCGTTTTTGATCCTTGCTTTTTTGTGCGTGAAGAAACGTAAGTTTCGCTTTCTCCCTCTTTGTATGCTTCTGATCTGCCTGCACAGCTTCTATTTTGCGATCGCCGCATTTGCCGCGATCGGCTGGTACTGGCTGAGAACGGAAAAAGAGACATTTTGGAAAGATTCGTTTTTCAAAAAATATATCCCTTCCGCCGTTCTTTCCGTATGCATGGCGGCGGCGCTCCTTCTGCCGACAGGACTTGTACTGATGGAGCACAGACGAAGCGGCGGCGGATTTTCTCTTTTGAAAATATTAGAGCTTTTCGGACCGAATATCTCTATGAACGGCATCTTGTTTAACGAATACGGACTGGGGCTTACATTGATCTGCTTTTACACGATACTTGCCGGATTAAATAAAAAAAATCCTGCCAAAAAAGAATTCTTTCCTGACAGCGTTTTATTTTTATCTTTCGGATTGTTCGGTATCTTTTCTTACATTTTAAACGGAACGCTCTACGCCAGACCGAAGATACTTATTCCGTTTCTGCCGCTGTTCATCCTGCACTGCGTACGTTACTTAAAATCAGCGCACACCGAAACAGACCGCGTTTCATCGTATCCGCTCTATCCGTTTGCCGTAATGCTTCCGCTTGGTCTGCTCTGGTTCAGTCAAGTTCAGTTTCCGTGGATTTTGATCGAACTTGGTATTCTGTTTTTATTTTGCCTGATACAAAGACGGAAACAAAACCTTATTTTGCAAATGTTTAAAAATCCCCGCATTTTTGCCCGGGTAGAATTACTCGTCTATCTGCTCATACTGATCGCCCCGGTCGGTATGTATATTACAACTGCCAGAAAGGAAAACTGGGTAAAGAAAGCAGATGTTTCGGCAAAAGAAACTTACACAAAACTTGCGGAAATTCCGATGGATCCGCTCTATCATTTTGACAGCCTGACCGAACCGCTTGCAAACGGAAACCGCGCCCCAGAAGCGAAAATAACAAGAAGTTCTATGTATTCTTCTGTGACAAACAGCGCTTACTCCGACTTGTATTATGACGTGCTGAATACACCGATCCGAATCAATAACCGAATCGCGCTGCTTACTTCCGATAATCCGTTCATGCTTCATCTTCTTGGCGTTCGGTATATCGAGACAGAAAAAGATCATATTCCCGCCGGGTATACGCCTCTGTATTCTTCGGCAAAAGACACGGTGGTCGCAGAGAATAAAAACGTGCTTCCGAATGTTTATTTTACATCGGATACAATCTCTGAAAAAGAGTTTGACCGTTTCAATCAAATCGAACAGTTGGAAGCGATTTCCCGCAAAACCATAATAGAAAACACTTCCACTGATACGGACAGCGACGTTTACCTCCCCGGAAAGTTTATCACTCCTTTTGCCCCGAAACTGTCGGCAGACGGCAAACTTCCCGATAGTTTGACTATCAAAAAGACTGCCGATAAGTATGACATAATCTCAAAATGTCAACAATCGTTGACATTTTATGTTGAAAATACAGGCTTTGGCAACATTTTGTTGCTTTCTTTCCAGGTGGATAATAAAACGATCGATCCTGTTGTCATCGACATTAACAACATACGCAATAAGCTTTCGGGACTATTTGCGCCTTACCCAAACGGAAACAATACGTTTCACTATCAGTTTTCAGCGGACAGTGACTCGGGTATGACAAAACTAAAGGTTACTTTTCCAAAGGGTCATTTCACTGTCAGCAACGTACAGTGGCATTTATGTAATAAACATATTTTCGACGACGAGAACACAATTACAAAAGCGGTCTGTGACAGCAGAACCGAACGCAGCGCCTTCCTTTCAGGCACGACTGTTTTTTCCGGAAGCATCCATGCAGAAAGCAACGGGGTTCTCGCGTCTGCGATTCCGCGGCAAAACGGACTTGAGCTTTACATCGACGGCAGACGCACAGATATTATCCGCGTAAATAAAGCTTTTGCAGGAGCACATATCGAAAAGGGGACTCATAAGATCGAATTTCGATTTTCTCCTCCCGGAAAACAAATCGGCTGTATCATCAGCCTGATATCTCTGTTGTGCTATTTAAGTTACCTGATTTTTACATTTGGAGTCTTTACTTCAAGAAAAACACAAAATATTACAACGGCTCACCATAAAAACGCGCTGTAAGAAATTCACTATAATCATTATAAGAAAGAGGGAACTGACTTTGAAACGAATTTACTTAAGCAAAGAACTGCTCACTTACATCATTACCGGAGGAATCACAACCGGAGTTAATTACATGTTATACGGACTTTTTCTATTTTTTCACGTTCCGTATATTGCATCTAACAGTATCGCATGGACAGGCGCGGTTATCGCCGCCTATGTTCTGAACAGAAAATGGGTCTTTCGGTCAAACAGACGGATTCCCGAAGAGTTTTTCTCCTTTGCTGCTCTACGATTTATCACACTGCTCGTCGAAAATGTTCTGCTTTGGCTTGCCGTCGATCAATTATCACTTTCTTTGATCGGCTCAAAATTAATCGTAAGCGTCGTAACCGTGATCGGAAACTATGCGCTCTGCAAATACCGCGTTTTCAAAACTGCCGCTCATGGGCAGGATCAAAATATGATCAGAAAGGAGCTGCTGCCATATGACAATCAAAAATAATCCTGCTGACGATGTGATCAGCATTATCGTTCCGTGTTTTAATGAGGAGAGCGTTCTCCCCGCTTTTTACAGCGCGGTTTCAGACGCCGCATCCTCGATCGAAGGCGCTGTCTGCGAATTTCTTTTTATAGATGACGGAAGTTCTGACCGAACGGCAGAGATCCTTCAGCATTTTACAGAGAAAGACGAGCGTGTCCGTTTTCTTACATTTTCCAGAAACTTCGGAAAAGAAGCCGCCATGTACGCCGGACTTCAAAATGCATCGGGAGACTACTGTGTATTTATGGACGCCGATCTGCAGCATCCGCCCGCTCTGCTTAAAAACATGTATCACGCTGTCAAATACGAAGGATACGACTGCTGTGCAGGACTTAGAGAGGACCGAACCGGAGAAAATCCGATCCGCACGTTCTTATCCCGCTCTTTCTATCACTTGATCGGGAACGCATGTCATCTCGATATGGGAGACGGAAAAGGTGATTTCCGAATGATGAACAGAGCTATGACGGACTCTATTTTGGAACTCAAAGAATACAACCGCTATATGAAAGGGATCTTCTCTTTCGTTGGATTTGATACAAAATGGATTCCGTTTCACAACACTGAGCGCGCCGCAGGAAAAACAAAATGGAATTTCCGCTCGCTGTTCCGCTATGCAATGGACGGAATGTTATCATTTTCTTCCGCCCCCGCTTCCCTGCCCGGCTTCATCGGCATGTTTCTCCTGATCGCCGCCGTTGTCACAGGACTTGTTTCCGTTTTCACCGGACATAAAGCAAACTGGATCCTTCTGCTTGTCTGCCTGATCCTCGCGTTGAACGGCATACAGATGATCTTCCTGTCACTGCTCGGACAATATATGTCGAAAGATTATATGGAAAGCAAGAAACGACCGATCTATATTATAAAAAAGAAAGGGGGGTTTTAACCCCTCCTTTTCTACGACAGCTCTAAGTTTCCTGTATAAAGCTGATAATACGTTCCTTTCTGTGACAGCAACTCATCATGTGTTCCACGTTCGATAATACGTCCGTGTTCCAGCACCATGATCGCATCGCTGTTTCGGATCGTCGAAAGTCTGTGGGCGATTACAAATACTGTACGCCCTTTCATAAGGTTATCCATACCTTTTTGAACGATACTTTCTGTTCTTGTGTCAATAGACGATGTCGCTTCATCCAGGATCAGTACCGGCGGATCGGCAATGGCAGCTCTTGCGATCGCAAGAAGCTGACGCTGTCCTTGAGACAGTTCTTCTCCGTCTCCGCTCAAGCGCGTCTCATAACCTTTCGGAAGCATTCTGATGAATCCGTCTGCATGAGCCAGCTCTGCTGCCTTATAAACTTCCTCATCTGTCGCATCCAGTTTCCCGTAACGAATGTTTTCCATAATCGTTCCTGTAAACAAATGTGTATCTTGAAGAACGATACCAAGCGATCTTCGCAGATCAGCCTTTTTAATCTTGTTTATATTAATATCATCATAACGGATCTTTCCGTCCTGAACATCATAGAAACGATTGATCAGGTTTGTGATCGTTGTCTTTCCCGCTCCCGTCGAACCGACAAAAGCAAGTTTTTGTCCCGGCTTCGCGTACAGAGTCAGATCATGAAGCACCATGTGGTCTTCCGTATATCCGAACGTCATATCATAAAATCTCACGTCGCCTTTCAGCTCCGTATATGTCACTGTGCCGTCTGCCTGATGCGGATGTTTCCATGCCCACAAGCCTGTTCTTTCTTTACACTCCGTAAGATTTCCCTGTGCATCCTTCTTTGCGTTTACAAGAGTAACATATCCTTCGTCTACTTCCGGCTCTTCATCCATCATATTAAAAATACGTTCCGCACCTGCAAGAGCCATGATGATTGAGTTAAACTGCTGGGCAATCTGCATAAACGGCTGAGTAAAGCTCTTCGTAAACTGAAGATAAGACGCCATCACGCCAAGCGTAATGTTTCCGATGCCGAGTACCGAAAGCGCGCCGCCCAGTACAGCAGTCAAAACGAACTGTAAGTTTCCCATATTTCCGATAACCGGACCCATGATACTTGCAAACGTATGTGCCTTTGATGAACTGACGAACAGACTTTCATTCAGCTGATCGAATTCTTCTTCCGAAATCCGTTCATGGTTAAATACTTTCACGACCCGCTGTCCCGTCATACGCTCTTCCACAAATCCCGTGATACTTGCCAGATCAAGCTGCTGCCGTACAAAGTATTTTCCGCTGTTTCCTCCGACCATTCTCGCAACAGCCGTCATCACCCTGATCATCACAACGGCGAGAACTGTCAGGATCGGACTTAAAACAAGCATCGCAATAAATGTGACTACGATCGTAAGAGCCGACATAAGCACCTGCGGGATCGACTGATTGATCATCTGACGAAGCGTATCCGTATCGTTTGTATAAAGGCTCATGATCGAACCGTTTGTATTCCGGTCAAAATAACGGATCGGCAGTTTCTGCATATGTTCAAACATCTCGTCGCGGACACGTTTCAGCACGCCCTGCCCGATCACGACCATAAGTCTCGTGTAAATGAAGGAGGCAATTACGCCGCTCAAGAAAATACATGCCAATATACCAAGCGCCTGATACAGTTCTGTGTAATCCGGACTTTTTTGCCCGATCAGCGGGATAATATAATCATCCAGCAGAAACTTCAGCGACAATGAGACCGAGATCGTCGCAATCGAACTGACAAGAATACAGATCAGTACGATAATAAACTGTACTTTATATGTTTTCGTCACATATCCGAGTAGACGTTTTGCTGTTTTTAATGTATTTTTATTCAACGACGGTTTTGTCGGTTTCTTTTCTTTACTCACTGTCCTTTCCTCCTTTCATCTGTGATTCATATACTTCCCTGTAAATCGCATTCGTTTTCAGCAATTCCTCCGATGTTCCGATTCCGCTGATCTCTCCTTTGTCCATTACGATAATAACATCCGCATCCTCTACCGAAGAAACTCTCTGCGCAATGATGATCCGTGTCGTATCCGGAATCTCTTCTCTGAAAGCCTGACGAATCAGCGCGTCTGTTTTCGTATCTACCGCGCTTGTCGAGTCGTCCAGAATAAGGATCTTCGGCTTTTTCAAAAGCGCCCTTGCAATACAAAGTCTCTGCTTCTGACCGCCTGACACATTATTTCCGCCTTCTACGATCATCGTCTCATATTGATTCGGAAACTCTCTGATAAATCCGTCCGCCTGCGCCAGCTTACATACGCGTTCTACTTCCGCATCACTTGCAGTTTCATCACCCCAACGGATGTTCTCATAGATACTTCCTGTAAAAAGTACATTTTTCTGAAGAACGACAGACACCTGATCCCGCAAAGCTTTCAAATTATAATCCCGCACGTCTGTTCCGCCGACTTTCACTGTTCCCGACGTCACATCATACAGTCTCGGGATCAACTGCACGAGCGTTGACTTAGCGCTTCCCGTACCGCCGATGATTCCGACGATCTGACCGCTCTTTATATGAAGGTTTACATCTTTCAACGAAAGATTGCCTCCCTCTCCCGCATAACTGAAGTTCACATGTTCAAATTCGATATCTCCGTTTGTAACTTCCGTAACTGCATCCGCTTTGTCTTCCATTTCCGGTACTTCATCCAAAACTTCGTTGATACGTTCCGTAGACGCTTCCGCGATCATGATCATAACGAATACAAACGACACCATCATAAGAGACGTCAGTATCTGA
>OLRA01001602.1_pt1 | contig 26055 bp, 20 predicted proteins | sample 1673011 | NCBI WGS metagenome assembly OLRA01 (sample SAMEA3136746, study PRJEB25190) | human gut metagenome | reverse complement strand
AAGGGAGCTCGTCAACGGCGGATTCGACTACCTGCCCGCGGGCGGCTGGAACGTCATCAGTCCCAAGCTGAACACCTCAAGAGGCAAGTTCACAAGCGTCGACCCGGTCAACGGGCAGTACATCCGCAATGCGCATGTCACAGATGGAAACGTCGCATGGGTGAAATGGGACGGTTTTGATGCCTCCAAATTCGGGTGGATCTCCGATCAGAAAGGCGGGAAGCCCCAAGGCTTCGTCACCGACCACGCAAACAGCGTCGAATTGCAGCGGGACAATGACACGGACAATACGTATGCGGAGATCGTCGGCAGCGAAATCGGCAAAAGCATCTATCAGAAGATCGACACGCAGAACAGCACTGACGCCGTATACACGGTGCGCTTCGACCATGCGGCACTGAGTTCCGAGCATGCCGACGGGATGCAGGCGCTGGTCAACGGCAAGCCCGTGACCATGACCCGAATCGGCGGCAACAAGGCCGGGGACAAGACCGGTTGGACGGGCACGGACATCGTCACCCACGCGACCAACACGGATCATTACCGTCATGACGGTCAGTGGGCGACCTACGAGGGCAAGGTCACGATCCCGGCGAACACGCCTGTCAGCACGTTCACGTTCAAATCGCTGAATGAAGCGAAACCCGACATGGGCAACCTGATCGACAACCTGACGTTCAAGATCGCGTACAGGCTGAGCTACGACTCGAACGGCGGCACGAAGGCGAAGGCCAGCCAGATCAGTTCCATGACCGAGGGCAAGGCGTCCGAGACCGACGGCAAGGTGAAGACGGTGGCGGACGACGCGGCCGGCCGCACCGTCCTCGAATGCAAGCGTTCCGGTGAAGGTGCCACCGGACCATACGCGGACAAATTCTGCTGGATTGACTGGTCGAACCTTCCATTGAACCGGACCGGAGAACCGATACCGGTGCGCATCAACGTGCCCGGTGGGCATATCGACGCGGACGCGACCGTCGCGCACACCGACAACGCGGCGTTGACCGCGAAGGACTTCACCGGCAACAAGTGGAGCCGGCTGATCCCTGCGTACAGGCTCACGGGTAACACCGCTCTCGCTTTCACCCACATTCAAGGCAATAGTGCGGATCCGTTGGCGTCTGTCATGTTTTCCAACATTACGCCCGTCGCCAATCAAACCGCCACGAGCGTGAACGTACTGAAGGATTTTCAGCTCGCTTTCGGTGACGCTGAGACGATGAGCGGTTACGTCGTCAACGACAAGAAGATCTACGAACAGACCGACATCGAATCCGACAAGACGTTGGATAAGCTCGGCATGATTGGTGACAACAATCCAAACCAATCGTATTCGGAAGCGAACACCGGCTATGGCACAACCCACGTGACATTGGCCGGAGGTCCCGCTGGCGCGCACGCACTTACTGATGAGGCGGATTCGAAAGGCGCGGCCGTAATCGGCGCAACGCGGCCAACCCGGTTCAAGGTCTCCTTTAAACAGGTGAACCATCCTGCCGATGATTCGTGGAGCGCGATCGCGATCGGCGTGTACATGCCGTACCTGACCGCACATCCGCTGGCTTACGACAAGAACGGGCGGGACGCGACCGGTTCCGTCCCGTCCAACGAAAACGCCGGCGCCGTCAAGCAGGCCAAGTCGAAGACCAATGGCAGCGTGCGTCTCGCGGCGGATGACGATGTGGCGGAATACGCCGCCAACGGCCTGCCGGACCATCTGGTGAACGGCACGTTCGATTATCGCGGCAACGAGATCATCAACGAGAACCAGAGGGTCTACGGCAGTCACGACACAACCTACCTCGCCATGATCAGCGCGAAGACCGGCATCATCGGCAACCCGCTGCACAGCAAGCTCGACAATTGGGATTCCGGCAAGTTCGGCTGGAAATCCAACGACGACACCGCCGGTGCCGACACCGTCGAGGTGCAGCGCCGCAACCACACCCCGTATCCGACCAACGCGGGCAACGTGTGGGGCGAGATCGCCGCAGCCAAGCGGGGCAAGTACATCTACCAGGACATCGCCACCACGCCCGGCGTCGTGTACAGGTGGAGCCTCAAGCACGCGTCCCGCAACGCGGACCAGGACGACAGCATGCAGGTCATGATCGGTGAACCCGGCAAGACCGTCGCACAGCAGGCGACCCGCACCACATCCAACGGGTCGGACAAGACCGGCAGCGTCGGCACCACGATCACCACGCACGGCACCGCGCAGGACGGCAAGTGGGAGACCTATACCGGCGACTACCTCGCCACCTCGACCACGACCCGCTTCACGTTCAGGAGCGTCAGGGACTCCAACGGCCAGGGCCTCGACTTCACCGCCGAAGGCAACTGCGTCGACGACCTAAGCTTCGACAAGGCGTACAAGCTCTCTTACGACAAGAATTCTTCGGACGCGACCGGCAGCGTGCCATCCAATCAATACGGCAAGGAGAACACCGTACAGCCCGCCAAGTCCAAGACCACGGGCAGTGTCGGACTCGCGGCTGACAAAACCGCTTCCGGCCTGACGGTGCATGATCTGAAGAAGAACGACAAGGGCAAGGTGCCCTCCAGTTCGAAGGCGGATTCCACGCAGCCGGCCGCGTTCAAGGCTCCGGACGCCAAGGCGGAGGCCATCGCCTCCAGGGCCGCGGGTGACGAGATGGCCGTGAACGGCGGGTTCGACACCCCGAAGTGGACGATCGCCAAGGAGGGGCAGGGCCTGCCCTGGGTGTATGTGACGCCCAATAAGGGCATGATCCGCTCCTACGCGCAGGCCATGGCCGGACAGACGGGCGTGAAGGCCGGCGGCCTGACCGCCGCCACGTTCGCCTGGCAGGACGTGGACGCCATCGGCGGCAACCAGAACTTCGAACTGCATCGGGAGAGGGACGGGAACACGGCCGCCGACGTGCATGCGGGCCGTACCGTCGCCCAGACCGTGAACACGACGCCCGGCGCCGCCTACACGTTCAGCATCCGCCACTCCGGCCGCTCCAAAGGCAACGCGGGAGGCGTGACACTGCTCGTCGGCCCCGACAAGGATCATCTCACCCCGGTCAAACTGACCCGCACCACGGTCTCCAAGACCGGCCAGAAGTACGGGGACAGGACCGGCGATGTGGGGACCGTCGCCTACACGCACTCCGATTCCATGGACGCCACGGAAGGCAGCCACGAACCGTGGGACCATTCCGACGACTGGGAATCCTACGAGGGCACGGTCATTATCCCAGCCGGACAATCCCGCACGATGATCGCCTACAGGGGCGTCGCCAAGGACGGTACTCTTACTGCCTCCGCCAATGACAGCATCATCGACGACCTGAGCTTCCGCCTCGCCTACAAGCTCTCCTATGATGCCAACGGCGGGACCAAGAAGAGCACGTCGCAGATCGGCTCCAAGACCGATGGCACCGTGAAGGCCATCGCCAACACTTCCGACAGTCTGCCGGCCGAACTGGTCAACGGCTCGTTCGACTATCCGGCCGGCCTGATCGCCGGTGTCTCCACCAAATACCCGTGGGACGACTGGACCGTCGTCGACCCGATCAACGGCAGATACGCGCGGCACATCGGCATCGATAAGGACCCCTGGGCGCCAATCCCGGGATGGGACGCCTCCAAATTCGCATGGAAGTCAACCCAGACCAAGGGAACCAACTGGCAGCAGATCGCACAGGGAGTCGAACTACAGAAGGACTCCAAGACCGGCAACCAGTACGCGGAACTCGTCGCGGGACAGGCGGGCACCGCCCTCTACCAGGACATCGCCACCATCCCGGGCGTGTCCTACCGCTGGGAGTTGAAGCACGCCAGCCTCGACAGGACCCACCTCGACGGGATGAGCGTCATGATCGGCGAACCCGGCAAGGAATCCGCCCAAGACGCGACGCGAACCACCGTCAACGGCAACGGCGACCAGCCGGGCGACGTCGGCAAGGTCATCTCCACGAAGGTGCGCAACAAAGCCGAACTGGGCGGCAGCTCGAACCATTCCAGCCGTAACCATGACGGGCAGTGGGAGACCTACACCGGCACGTACATCGCCACCGGGACGGTCACCCGCTTCACCTTCAAATCGGTAAGCTCCAGCAACAACGTCAACGGCAACATCCTCGACGATCTGAGCTTCACCAAGGCCTACAGGCTCGGCTACGACGGGAACGGCGGAACCGGCCAAGTGCCCTCGCGCACCGAGACGGGCAGGACCGAAACCGCCGCATCCGGGACGGATGGCACGGTCAGGCTTTCGGCCGACAAGAGCGCCGGACCGGAATCCGGAACCATCGCGGACGACCGCAGGGTGCTGACCGACACGATCGCCAGACAGGATGATGGGACCAGTCAGCGGACGATCACCCGATCCGACGGCAGCGTGCAGGTGCAGACCATCGCCGACACGGGCGCCGTATCCGGCTGCCAGGTCTATTATCCGGCCGGCGCCAGGATCACATTGGCGACCGCGAAAGCCGACTCCGACTGCTGGGATTCCAGCCAGATCAGCAAGACCAACCGCACGTTCTACGGGTGGAGCGCGAACACGGACGCCAACGACAAGGACGTGCCCGTCGGCGACACCATGGACCGGAACACGCTGAACGCGAACGTCAGGACGGAGATCGTCATGCCCGCCAGGGCGAAGACCGTATACGCATTGTGGGCCATCAACCCCACCCTGTCGTACAACGTGAACGCGCCCGCCGGCAGCAACGCGCCCGGCACGCCCGCATCGCAGACCGTGCCCTACAACACGGCCGCCGCCGACAAATCCGGTTGGGCGGCCGGCGGCACGGGCAAGATTCCCGGCTACCGGTTCGACGGCTGGTACACGGCCCCGAACGGCGGAAACAAATACGATTTCAACACGCCGCTCACCGGCAACGTGACCGTATACGCGAAATGGACGGCCAACGGCTACACCGTGAAATACGATGCGGGCGGCGGCAACGGCACCATGAGCGACCAGAAGTTCACGTTCGACGTGCCGCAGAACCTGAGCCCGAACACCTTCACTCGCGACGGGTACACGTTTACGGATTGGAAGCGTGCCGACACCGGCGACTCCTACACGGATGGGCAGCAGGTCTCCAACCTGACCAGCACGCCCAACGGGGTCGTCACATTGGTCGCCCAATGGACGCCCAACCAGGCGGCGATCAACTACAACGCGAACCCGCCGACAGGCAGGACGCCGGGCGGGCAGGGCACCGCCAACTGGACCGGCCACACCGGCGACACTCAGGCCATCGGAGCGAACGGCTGGACGGTGGATGGCTACACGTTCATCGGCTGGAACACCAGCGCCGACGGCAAAGGCACGGCGTACGCGCCCGGCACCACGTGGACCGCGAACGGCACGCTGACCCTGTACGCGCAATGGACGCCCGGCCAGGCCGGCCTCACCTACGACGGCAACGGCGCGACCGGCGGTAAGACCGACCCTCAGCCGGGCAAGACCGACGAGAAGATCAACGTCCGCGACAACGGGTTCACCCGCGACGGATACATGTTCGTCACGTGGAACACCCAAGCCGACTGCAAGGGCAAGGCCGTCGACCCGGGCGACGAGTGGACGCTGCAAGGTTCCGGCACCCTGTACGCCTGCTGGGCCGGTACCGCGCAAACCCTTGCCTATCACGGCAACGGCGCGACCGGCGGCAACACGGCTGTACAATCCGGCAAGACCGGTGACGAGCTGACCACAAACGCCAATGGTTTCACCCGCGACGGATACACGTTCGTTCGTTGGGACACTGCCAAGGACGGTTCCGGCACCGCATACGGCGAAGGCAAGAACGGTGTCAGCCGGTACACGATGAAGCCTGCAGGCAACGACCTGTACGCCATCTGGAAGGCGAACCCGGCCAGCATCGTCTACCGCAACGGCTACCCGAACACCACAGGCAGTACGCCCGACACCACCGGCAGCACGGGAGACACGGTCACCGTCAGCCAGAACGGTTTCGACCGTCCCGGCTACACGTTCACCGGATGGAGCACCAGCAAGCGCGGCGATCCGAGCCTTAACCCCGGCGACAAGCACACGCTGGAACCCGGCACCACCACCGTGTGGGCCCAGTGGAAGGCCAACCCCGCACACTTGGTGTACAACAGCAACATCGGCAGCATTGGCTCGGAAACCAAGACGGTGGACGGTGTCGTTGACCAGACCGTGAAGACGATCGACAATCCGTTCGACCGTCCCGGCTACACGTTCTCCGGATGGAACACGCAGGCCGACGGCAAGGGCAAGGCATACGATCCGGGCGCGGACTGCACGCTGACCGCGAACGACAAATCCACGCCGAAGAACACCTCGGTGCTCTACGCGCAATGGACGATCAACAAGGTCACGTTGAAGTTCGACCCGAACGGCGGCGTGGGTGGATACCCATCCATCAACACGGACGCATTCGGTTCGGTCACCATCCCCAAGGATGCCAAGGAGCCGAAGGTCACACGCCCTGGCTTCCGCTTCACCGGCTGGAGCCTGAAGAAAACCCCGGACAAGGATGAGACCCTGCTGACCCCCGGCAAGGATACGGTCAGCATGCCGGCCGAAGGCGAGGTCACCGTATACGCGCAATGGGAGCCGGCCATGACCACACTCCCGTTCGCCGGCGGCAACGCTCAGATTCCGACCATCTGGTTGTGGGCCGGCCTCGCGTTCCTGATCATCGCGGCAGGAGCCTTCTCTCCGATGATCCGACTGCGCATGGGAGCCGGTAGCAAAGGTCGTCACGCCGGAACGCCGACCATTGGAAGGCATTCCCGGTGAGCATGGCCGTAGCGACATCGCGGGACGTGTGGGAGTCCATGCGTCTCGCCGTCGATGACAGGCGGGCCCGTGACAACCGGGTCCGTCTGCTCATCCGCCGTTCACGCGTATACGCCACCGCCGCTCTCATCTGCGTGGCATTGGGGCTGATACTCATTGGCATGCCCCGAATCCAGCAGCTCATCGGAGATAGGGAGACCGACGCTCAGGCCCGTTCCGTCAGTCAGTCCGCATCACTGTTTCCTGAGGGTAGCCGTCAGAGCGCGATCAAATCAGCAATCGAATACAACCAGCGACTTTACGAGTCGGGACAACCTCAAATCGGCGAACCTGTTTTTGATGGAAAAGTCAGGGGAAACTTCGAGGGCGACGACGAATACCGGCGCCAACTGTCCGTCAACGGGTTGGACGCGATGGGTGAACTGCTGATTCCGAAAATCAGTGTGGATCTGCCTATCATGCACGGCGCGAGCCAGGATGTGCTCGAACATGCTGCGGGTCATCTGGCTGGTACGAGTCTGCCTGTCGGAGGCAAGAACACTCGTGCCGTGATTACCGGGCATTCGAACCTGAAGGGGGCGACCCTGTTCACCCGACTCGGGGAACTCGATGAGGGGGACCCGTTCTATATCAAGGTCATGGGCAACACGCTCGCCTACCGGGTCACCAGCAAACGCATCGTCTCACCCACGGAAACCAAGGCATTGCACGTCCATAAAGGCAAGGACGAGGTCACGCTCCTCACTTGCACCGGTCAGGGAAACACTATGCGTCTTCTGGTCACGGGGGAGCGTAACAGCATGCCCGACCAGGCTCCTTTGCCGGGGGATGCCCCGGGTGATATGAAGCAGGCTGCTCTTGTTTCCGGTATCACTGTGACGGGGGTGTTAGCTGTTGGTTTTTCGCTTTGTCGGGGCCGGCGTGTTTCAGGCAGGCACGTGTCTTGCTGACAAAAAAGGAGGTAAAAGTTTGCGATAGTAAAATTTGTGCTACTATTTGTAGGTGGAAAACATACAACGCCTCCCAAGGAACACAAACCCCAAAAGAGGCACGACCAAGGAAAGAAGAGATCTTTCATGAAACGCAGCAACCTCACCAAGATCGCAGTGGCAAGCACAGCCGTAATGGCCACCCTCGCCTCGCCTGCAATCGCCATGGCCGACGAAACCACAACCACAGACAACCAGACCAAGCAGGCCATCGCACAGGCGCAGGACAGCGTCGCACAGGCCCAGCAGAGCACAGTGGAAGCCAACCAGGCCATCGCACAGGCATCCCCGACCGGCGTGACCGAAGCACAGGCCAAGGCCGACGCCGCCGCAGCCGCACTGGACACCGCCAAGCAGAACCTCGACAACGCCGCCGCCCAGCAGCAGACAGCCGCAAACAACCAGCAGCAGGCGCAGGCGAACTACGACGATGCCAGCAAGGCCCAGCAGCAGGCCGCACAGGATGCGACCGGCACGGCCGACAAGATCGCCGCCGCCCAGCAGGCCGCGAACGACGCTTCCAACGCCATCAACGACGCCAACAAGGCCATGCAGCAGGCCTCCGACGGCCAGTCGAAGGCAGAAGCCGACAAGCAGACCGCACAGACCGCGAAGGATGAGGCCACGGCCGAATCCGCCTCCCATCAGAAGGACGCCGACAAGGCCCAGACCGATATCGATGCGGCCGACAAGCAGGCCACGGACGCGCAGAAGAAGGCCGATGACGCAGATACTGCCATCAGTGATGCGCAGAAGAAGGCCGGCCGGGCCGACGCGGACGCAAAGAAGGCCGCGGCCGACAAGGCCGCCGCCGAGAAGGAGCTGGCCGCGGCCAAGCAGCAGCAGGCCACGGCGACCGGCGACAAGACGAAGGCCGACGAGGCGGTGAACGCCGCGCAAGCCAAGCTGGATGCGGCCAAGCATGCCGAAGCCAAGGCGCTTGAAGCCAAGCAGAAGGCCGATGCCAAGGTCGAGCAATTGTCCAAGGATGATGGAGGTCTTTCCGACCTGGCCGCGAAGCTCAAAGCGGCGAAGAAGGCCGCAGCCGATGCCGCCGCCGCCCAGCAGAAGGCGGAACAGGCGCAGAAGGATGCCGACAAGGCGGTATCCGACTCCTCTTCCAACGCCGAGGCGAAGCAGCAGGCCGCCGCCGACGCCAAGAGCGAGGCCGACGCCAAGAAGGAAGCGGCAGACGAGGCTCAGGACAAGCTGTCTCAGGGCGCAGTGGCCTACTTCGGCGACAAGGGTGCCTCTCAGGCAGTCAAGGTTCTCACCGATCCGACCGTCACCGAGTATCTTGACGCCATTCATAATGGTGCCAAGGGTGATGCGACCACGTTGGACAACATGATCGAGGCCCTGAAGTTCATCCAGGAAGCCAATCAGCTTCGCGCGAAGGAAGGCCTGCAGCCCCTCAAGGTCAGTGACACCCTGATGGCGCAGGCCATGGCGGATGCGGATTATGCCAACAACAACGTGAACCATCCACTTCAATTCCCCGCCAGCGAAAACCTCGCCTGGGGTTATCCTGATCCCTTTAAGGGCTGGTACGACACGGAGAAGTCCATGTATGAGAAGGACATGTCCGACGGTGTCCTGGATTGCAAGGCCTCGGACGGCAAGCCCGTCAACCCCTGCGCTTATGGCCATTACACCACGCTGGTCAACACCGATTTTACCCTCACCGGTTTCGGCGTCAGCCAGAACGGCAACATCACGGGTATCGGCGGGAACACCCATAGTCAGCTGTTCACCGAAAACGCTAACGGAATCGGCTCCGACGCGGGCCGCATCATGGACGTTGACGCATACCTGGCTGATTTGACTGCCTACCGTGATTCCCTGACCGGAGCCGACGCCGCATACCAGACCGCATTGTCCAAGAGCAAGCAGGCCGCACAGGACGCCTCCGATGCGGCCAAGGCGCTGGCCGCCGCCCAGCAGTCCGCGCAAAAGGCCGCTGAGGAAGCCCAGCAGGCCGCTCAGAAGGCCAAGGATTTGCAGGCTGCCGCCGACGAGGCGCAGAAAGCGTATGACGAGGCCGTGAAGGCGAACGAGGACAAGGCCAAGGCGTTGGAGGAAGCCAAGAAGGATCAGACGGCGAAGAACGAAGCGTACTCCGCCGCCCAGCAGGCCACCAAGGAAGCCCAGACCGCAGCCGCCACCGCCACCGACGCCCAGACCGCAGCCCAGACGGCAGTGGACAAGGCGAACACGGCAGTCGCCGCCGCACAGGCGAAGATCGATACCGCCGACAAGCTGGCCCAAACCGCCGCCAAGAACAAGACGGATGCGGAAGCCGCGATCAAGCAGGCGAACACGGACAAGACGAAGGCCTTGGCCGACCTGGCCGACGCCAAGGCGGCCAAGGCCGAGGCCGAGAAGGCCAAGCAGGCCGCGCTCGACGCCAAGACCGTTTCCGACGCGAAGGTTGAAGCCGCCGACAAGCAGGTCAAGGCCGCCGACGAGGCCATCGCCAACGCCAAGACCGCATACGCGAAGGCGAAGGACGACCTCAACACGGCCACCGGCAAGCTCAACGACGCCCAGAACACCATCAAGCGTCTGCAGAACGCCGAGGAGAACCTCAAGAAGGCGAACGCGAAGCTGACGGAAGCGCAGTCCAAGCTGGATGAGGCGAACAAGGCCAAGGATGAGGCCGACAAGGCATACGAGAAGGCCAAGGCCGACTATGACGCCAAGCTCGCCGACAAGCAGGCGTCCGACAAGGAGCTCGCCGCCGCCAAGCAGGCCGAAGCCGAAGCCCAGAAGAAGGCCGAGGAGGAAGCCAAGAAGCAGCAGGAAGCCCAGAAGAAGGCCGACCAAGCCAAGAAGGATGCCGAAGCCAAGAAGCAGAAGGCCGAACAGGCCAAGAAGCAGGCTGCAGGTGTGACGAACAATGGTCTGGCCTCCACCGGATCGGACACCACCGCAATCGCCACGCTGGCGGCGATCATGACCATCGCCGGTGCTGGCTGCGTGCTCGTGCGTGTACGTTCCGCCAAGCATGCCGATGGATGGCATGCAGTCGAGGACTGATTCTCACCGCACCAAACGTGTTTTGCCCGCCTTCGACCCGAAACAGGGGAGAGGCGGGCAAAACCGTATTCCCACATACCGAAGCAAAACGGTAGCTTCTTTTGTTACTATCAGAAAAAAGTCAGTGAATTGCGTGAAAGGGTCTGGCTATGAACGATGTAGGCCATGCGCCACTCCCAGGCGACGTGCTGCTACACCAATACCTGCAACCAAACAACATCACCATGTACCGTCTGGCGAAAGCCATGAACCTGCCACAAATCACCGTCAGTGGAATAATACGCGGGAAAAGACGCATCACCACAGGCCTCGCATACCATCTTGCCTACGTGTTGGGCACATCACCGGAATACTGGCTGGAATTGCAAATGAATTACGACATAGAACACTTCGATAGATTCGATGCGAGTGGATTGACTGTCCTTATCGGTAGCGCCGCCAGCAGTGCCGGTCACTCAGGCAAGTGACGTGCTCCCCTCCACCTAACGTCCTGACGGACGTTTGAGGTGGGGGCTTCCCGTTCAAGACACCCAGCGGTGCCAGTATCAGCGGGCTATCTCCGTGCGCCCCACGGTTTCCCGACTTGATTATGTACCCCAGTTGGGGTACAATGGAGGTGTCAGCAAGGGAAAGACCACAAAATGGCACAGGGCAACAAAATCATCGGCAGGGACCGATTCAAAGAGTTGGTTTATGCGCAGGCGTTCAGGGAGCACCGCCACTTCTATGCGTTTCTCTACGGGGAACAAATGTGCGTTTTCCGCAGCCGTCGCCGCCGTGATCGTTTCGTGCATCTGTTTTGTGAGGACGGCATCGAGCGCGCCCGCGCGTTGGATTGCAGGAAGGCCAGGCGCATCATGGTGGAAACGGCATGGGAACTGCACGAGGGTTTCCGAACGAAGTGGGGGCCGAAAAGCCGTGCGCTGAGACTTGCGCCGACGTACAAGCTCTGCCGGATCTACGCCCATCGTTACCCCGACCGCGTGTCGACACGGCACTGATGATCTCTTCGGACGGAAAGGAAAAGACAATGGAAAAGCAGACCATGTGGCGGCTCGTCTGGAGCCAAGTCCAGGAGGCGTCGAAGCCGTTGATGACCGATCGCGGCGAAGAGGAATGGACCATGTACGGGCCGCCCAGCCGCATGTGGCAGCCGGACCCCGATCACTTCACCGCGACGGTCAGCCTCGAGAAGCTGGCGGATTGCGACGAGTGGGAACACGTGGATTCGGAAACCGCGAAAGGCTCCGACAGCACCGACCCGCAGCCGTTCGACGAGGCCAAGGCTCGGTTGCTGGAACGTCACGGGCTGGCGGACTCGGACATTTCCGACGAAATCGAACCGTGGTGAGCCGAAGAGTGGTACACTAGAGGTCAGACGGTGCGTCACCCTTCATTGAGGCGAGTTGAGAGCGTTTTCGTTCTTGAAACGTCCAACGGCTTCCCTTTGGGACTTCATTGGTTTGGCCGGCCTTGGCGACACACCGTCAAACTCTTCTTCCATTCCTTCTCCTCACTTTTCATGGAATGCCGAATCAGGCAAAGGAGAAAACATGAATCTGAAATCACGCCGCGAGTCATTGGGCCTGACCTTGGAACAGGCGGGCAGGGGCATCGGCGGCCGGCAGAAGGTGTATCGTTTCGAGTCCGGCGAGCGTGATCCACGGCGAATGAGGCTGGACACGGCGCAACGATATGCCGATAATCTCGGGGTGACATTGGATGCGCTCTGGGAACTGTGCCAGCCCGATAACGCGAAATCGGCCCCGTCCGGCCCGCAGACAGCTCCATGAGCTTGACTGCGGCCGGACGGGGCCGACCGTGCCCACGAACACGGCGGCTGTTTGAGATTGCACAGCAGGAGCATACGCAGGGCCTGCCCTTCGCAGTCGTGGAGGAGATTGCGTACGAGAACGGATGGATTAGCCGCGACGAGCTGCTGGAATCATCAGAACGATACGGCGAATCTCCCTATGGACGGCATCTCAGGGATATCACCGAAGACAAGGTCAGGCTTGTGCAAAACCGATAGGAAGCATCCTTCAGCGCCAGTCTCGTCCGTATCTGATTCTTGCCTGATGTTCGCGGTTCGACCAATGATTTTTCTGCTGTCGCCCGCTGTGTTGCCGCGATTGTTCGATGTTGTCGCTTGTCCGTGGATCCGTTTCCTCGATGTGGCTGAATAAGACTCGTTTCCATTGGTTTGCGTTCATGGGTTCTTTCTAGTTGGGAGAGCGGACTTCTTATTGAGAGTGATTCTTATCTGACATAATCTACATCATCGGCTGACCACTGGAGGTGATAGGAGTAATGGTTCACGATGATTTTGTTCTCCATCATCTTCCTTCCTTCTTGTCTATGGCCTTGAGAATTTGCTTTATTTGACATGCTTTAGCGTTGCCGTTGTTGCGATAATCTTATCTACACTCGGCATACTTGGTATAGCACTAATACAAGTACTAAAAATCAAGTCTTAAACAATACTCCGCATCGTATATCGCACCCAGTTTTTCCCGTCAGAGAATGCCGTTGCAGCCACAGCAAACTGACTTGCAACGGCATTCCGCTATTTCCGTTGTGGTGTGTTGCCGTCGGTGTTCCCGTTACCGTCGTAGGTGAGCGGGTAGGTCGCTCCGAAGCTGATGTCGTCGACCAGATTGCCGCTGCGCGTTTTCAAACCGCTCGTGTCTCCATAGGTCAACGCCCTGAACGTGAAACGGACGACAGTGACGCCGTCCGGCACCAGATACGTGCCCGTGTACGTCTCCCATGGGTGGAATCGTCGATCCGCGGTCGCATGCGTCGTGATCGTCGTATCCGTTTCTCCGATTCGGCCGGTGCCGTTCGACGTGACGCGGGTGGCGGGGGAGACGGTCTCGTGGCCGGGAGGGCCGATGAGCACCTGCATCTGGTCGGCGTCGCGTTGGCCTGTGTAGCCGCGCGGCGCATGTTTGAGACTCCAGGAGAGGTGTTCGCCAGGCTGGACGCTCACATCCTGATAGATGGCGTATTCGCCGAGTTCGCTGACGATTTCCGCGAACTGCATGCCAGGCGTGTCGCCTTTGACGTCCCTCTGGAGTTCGACGGTGCCCGCGTGGAACCCGTTGACGGCGGGCGTAAGGCTTTTCCACCCGAACCTGTTGGCGTCGAACTCGGTGATTGTCTTGGGGGCCTTGCGTTGGTCGGTTTGGGATGCGCCCTCGTCGGGCAGTATGTACGCCCACCATGCGTAGCCGTCCATGATTTTGTCGGTCGCGTGGCCGGCGATGCTCGGATATTCGAAGTCGCCGTTCACGATATGGTCGGGCAATGTTTTGGCCGCAATCGAGTAAGCCTGCGGCTGCGATACGGCGTTCGCTCCCGTATCGGTTTGCCCGCAGGCCGTCAAAGGTGCAACCAGTCCGAGTCCGGCTATCATCGCGATCGCTCGCTTATACCATCGGGGGGGGGTGCTGGTTTTCATTGCTGTCTCTTTTCTACTTGTTTTGCGGGGCGTTTCCATTCGTGTTCCCGTTCCCGTCGTAAGAGAGCGGGTACGCCTTGGTGAAGATGATGTCGTCGAGCAGGTTGCCGTCGTGGTCGGCCGCCGAATCCACGTTCCTGAACGTGAACCGAGTGATCTTGCCGGTCGCGATGTACGTGCCCTCGTATGATTCCCATTGCCCGGTGTGGTCGGTTTCCTTGTTCCAGGATTGGGCGTTCCGATGGTTCGCGACCCTGGCGGCGATGATCTTGCCGACCGGCCCGGTCTTGTCGCCGTGCCCGTTCGACGTGACCCTGACCGCATCCTGTGCGGTCTCCTTGCCGGGTGTTCCGATCATGACGCTCATTTTGTCGAGATACGCCTCGTCGAGGCTTGCGTGTCTCAGACTCCACTTGTACATGACGCCCGGTTCGGTGGCGATGTCCTGGTAGATGGCGGTGCCGGTCTGGGCGGCGGCGAGTTCCGCATAATGGTTGCCTCCGTCATAGACGGTCCAGACCTGCACGTCGTCGGGTTTCTCGTTGGCGAGCCCGGTGTTCCCCTGAGTGGAATGCCATGCGAATCCGGAGGCATCGAAACCGGAGGGCAGCGCGAATCTGGGAGGATCCGCCGGATTCGTCTTGTCCTGCGTGTCCTTGCGCGCGTAGCTGAGGTCTTTCCGGCTGATGTACACGAACAGGGAATCCCGCGCGCCCAACATACTCATGTCGGGGTAGTCGAATCCTCCGTTGACGATATGGTCGGGCAGGTTCGTGTCCGTTCGGGCCGTGGCTGTGACCTGTGGCTGCCGGATTGCGGTGTCCATGGCGGTCGTCGTGCCGGTGCAGGCCGTCAGTGATGCGAGCATGCTGGTGAGGGCGAGTGTGGTCAGTGTCCTACGGAACATGCGGGGGGTGATGTTTTTCATTGCTGTCTTCTTTCTACTTGGATTGCTTCGGCGTTATGCCGCCGGTGTTCCCGCTGCCGCTGTAATTGAGTTTGTAGGCTTTGGTGAAGATGATGTTGTCAAGCAGGTTGCCGACGTTCTGGTTCTGCGATCTGAGGTTTTTTCCGCCATTCGTATGCGCTCATTTGCGTTTTCCAATTATTGAGAATTATCTTTTCTGACATAATGTACATTATCGGCTAAAAGAGGATTTAGAATAATACCTCCTAGAAAAGTTCGTTTTGTATTGGTTTGCTGAGCCGTGCGTGGATCAGCTTGATATAGTCGGAATCGAGTTCGCTTGCCGTGCATTGCATGTGTTCGAGCAGACATGCTTCCAATGTGGTGCCGCTTCCGGCGAACGGCTCCAGCACGAGACCATCCGCCGGGGTGACGAGACGGACAAGCCAGCGCATGAGTTCGACCGGTTTGACTGTCGGATGCAGGATGCCGTCGACTTTCGGCCGCTCAGCCGATGAGGCTTTCGGACAATACCTGAAAACCGGGTAGAATCGACTCGCGCCGCCCATATCGTCATATTCGGCACCCGTATGGGTCATGCCCCAGCCGTCACCGGGTTTCGTGCTTGCGCGTGGTTTGCCTTTTCGACTGACAGTGACGCCGGACTGTCGGTCGAGTTCCTTGGCCGTGGACTGGTCGAACAGCATGTTCGGCGTGAAACGGGCGGCAGCCGTGTAGTCGGTGCGATTCGCTTTGTCCGCACCATATACATGGTTGTCTCTCGGCCCGGAGCCGAACCGTCCATGCTGGTTCTTGCCCTTCGACTCCGCCTCGTCCGCCGTGTTGCGGAATGGGACGCGGCATGCGTCGATATGCAGTGCGCCTGTCCCGTGTCCGAGCAGATTGTGGGCGAGATTCCCGTCTAACGGCTTGCGGGCCAGACAGATGGGTTCGTGCGCGGGCTTCAGCTGGCTGTACCAGCCTTTGAACGGTTTCGCCGTCTCGGATCGCGTCGGCTCCACATCCTCGCGGCGTTCCCGGTCGATCATGAGCGTCGCATCCGAACCGTGTGGCATGCCGGACGCATACACCCAGTCGATCTGGTCGCGGATCTCGAAGCCCGCATCCTCGATCGCGCATGCCAGCCGATGATAGGTGCGGCTGGCCGCGAACGCCGCCACATGCCCGCCCGGCTTCAGGACGCGCAGGATATCCTTCCACAGGTCCACGTCGAACGCGATGCCTGTGGAATCGAAGCTGCGGTTCATGAAACCGATCTCATACGGCGGGTCGGTAACGACGGAATCCACGCTGTTGTCCGGTAAGGAGGCGATGAGCCGGCGACAATCCCCCTTGTATAGGCGGAGGTTGTCGCCCAGATCTTCCAGGTTGATCAATGTCGGAACCGTTTAGAATTCCGGGTCGGTGCCGTCGCCGTTCGGATCCGTGCTGGCTGGCGTGGTCGTAGCCCACGGATCCATTGCGGGCTGTGAGGGTGCTGCAGGTTGCGCCGGTGTCTGTGCGGGAGCCTGTTGGCTGTAACCCTGCTGCTGGTAGTTGTTGTATGCGCCTTGCTGATAGCCGTTGTTCGGCTGCTGGTATCCGCCGCCGTAATTGTTCTGCCGGTAGCCGTTGCCGTTGGACTGTTGGCCGGTGGTCTTCTGAAATTGCGTGACGCCGAACCGGAGGCTGACACCCAAATCGGTGACGATCATTTCAAGATTGCTACGCTGTTGGCCGGTGGTCTTGTCCGTCCAATTGTTGGTTTTCATGTAACCGGTGGCTACCACGCGCATGCCCTTATAGCAGGAGCGCATGATGTTCTGGGCGAGGTCTCCGAATGCGGCGCACCGCATGAATACGGCATCCCCATCCACTGTCTGCCCGTTACGGTCACGTCGACGCGTATTGTGCGCGATGGTGAAAGTGACCGTATCTCCCCTCTGCTCGGGGTTTGCTGTGATATTGCCTGCGAGTGTGAGTGTCGGCTCTCCTGCCATGGGTTCCTGGTCTCCTTATTTTCTTCTATGTGAACATATTCAGTATAACAAGCATATACGAAGAAAAGGCATGTCGGATAAGCATCAGGACAGAGGAGAAAAACCTGATACCAATCCGACATACCCCTTTTAGCAGGATGGGCTCACTCCACTACGGCGGAATGAGCCCATCAAGGTTTCTATCCGATCAGCGTGACCGCCTTACAGGCGGATACGCTTCCTCGAACCAGCCAGAGCGAGAGCGATACCAGCTCCGGCGAGGACCCCGGCCCACAGGAGCATCGGGGTGCCGACACCAGTGGAGGCGAGACCCTTCTCCTTGACGAGCACAGTCTCGTTCGGTTTGCGCGCGTCACCATAGGAGATAAGCTTGCCCGTCTGGTCGTACACCTTCTCACGCCAGTAGTAGGTGCCGGTTTCATGCACGGTCACGGTCGGCGAGTGGATGCCGTCCTTCGCGTCGACCTTGCCGGTGACGGTGATGAGCACGTCGCCCGACTGGTCGCCGTTGGACTGCTTCCACAATTCGAATTCAGCCTTGGCTGCATCCGAGCAGTTCTTAAGCAGGAGCTCATCGTGCAGGTCGGCCTTGCCGTTTTCGAACGTGACCTCACCCTGCGACTTTGTGGACACCTCGCACTTCGATGTTTCAGGCTTTCGGACGCGCACGATCTCGGATGCGAGTCCGAAAGCGTGCTGCACCTTGCCGTGGGTGAGCTGACGCCATGCGAGGGCGGCGAGCGGATTATGGTTCTGGTCGCCGGTCAGGCTCGGTGTCATGACCCAATGCCAAGCGTAGGTGCCCGATTCGGTCAGGGTGAACGAGTCGGTCGTGTAGGTGCCGAACTTGGTGACGTCCTTGATGTCGGTCTCGTGGACCTTCACCGCGTTTTCGGGCACGGTGTCGGTTTCCTCGATCGCGGCGGACGGGTCGTCACTCACCTTGTAGAGGACGCCGTGGAAGTCGAGGCTCAGCGGGGTGCTCTTCGCGGTCTCGCCTTCGGTGACGTTGGTCTCCGGGTAGGTGGGCCACACGTCCTTTTCGTTGGTCTTGGCGACGACGAGCTTGTCGACGGTGGTCTCCCCCGCCTTGACTTCCTTGCTGGACACTGTGGAGTCGAGCTTCGGGGTGAGGCGGAACATGACGGTCTCATCCGCGGTGAACGGAGCCTCATGAACATCCTTGACGAACGGATAATCGTCGGACGGTTTGATACCGGTCTGGCTTTCCGTGTCCTGATCCTTGTTCGCGATGTCGTACACGAACGTGGCGTATCCGGATGGCAGGTTCGTCAGATCCACACCATCCTCGGCCTTCCATTGGGAGACAGGCTTGTCCTCGTCACTGCTGGAAATCAGGTAGTCGCCGGCCTTGTTCGTGGTGAACGTCGCGGTGGCGAGCTTCACAGCCTGCTTGGGCAGTTCGACGGTCTTGCCTGCGGCGGCATCCTTCTGAGCCTGTTCGGCCTGTTCGCGGGTCATGCCCCCGTAGAGCGTGCCGTTCACGCGGATGGTGATCTGGTTGGCTTCCGTTTCCCGGCCTTCGCCCTGGCCGTCCTTGGTGTGCAGCCAGTCCTGGGTGTCGACCTTGCCGTCACCGTTCACGTCGGTCACGCCCAGCGTGACCTTATCGCGGATGACGCTGCCCTTTTCAAGGTAGACGACATCGGTCTTGTCGGATGCCTGAGCGGAACCGATTTGCACGCTCGGACGTTCGGTGCCATCGGCGCCGGTCACCGTGCTCTGATCGGTCTTGTAGGCGGCGGACACGCTGGACGTGATGGTCGGCTGCATGTTGCGCACATGCTGAGTGGTTTCCGCTTCGAGCACGTTGTCAGACCAGTCGTAGTCCGTGGACAGGTACTGCTTCATGTTGGCGTCCTGCATGTCGGGCGTGATCTGCCACACCCACGTGTACCAGCCGGTGTCCGGCAGGCTCGACGGGGTGGCTCCCGGGTGCGTCTTCACGAAGTCGGGGTCCATGGTGATGGAGGCGGCGTCCACATGATTGGTGGCGCCGTCCTTGTCGCCGGTGACGGTCGCGGTCGCGGCCTTCACCCCATCCTTGACGGTCGTCTGGCCTTCGACCGGCTTTTTCGCGAAGTAGTAGAGGGTGCCGGTGCTCTTGATGGTCGCGCCTTCAATCCAGTCGCCGCCCGTCGGGTCCACATGCCAGGTCAGATCATCCTCGGGCGCATGCCCGTATTCGATGCGATGGTCCGACTGGTCGGACCGGATGGTCGGCTTGAAGTTCGCCTGCACCTGGAACGTGATGTTACTTGTCTGAGTACCGGGGTCGGTCGGACTCATCAGATTCTGGTTCGGAGAGGACAGTATGGCGGCTTTCGGGATCTTGCGGCTAAGCGTATAAGTCACCTCGCCGTTGCCGGTCGCGGTCCATGCAAGATGCTGATCGGAGCCGGTGGTGGTGCCGCTGATGGTGTTCTTTCCGTTCTGGTCGAACACTGCCGGGCCGTTCAGGGTCGCCGTGTACTGGGCACCCGCGATGTTGGCTCCGTTCCCGTTCTGGATGCCGACGTTGATGGTGCCTTTGCGTTTGCCGGTGGTGTACCGGTATTGCATGTTCAGGCCGGCGGGCGTGTTGGCGACCGCCTCATTCCACAGGCTGTCCATCTTCGCCGCGTACGTGTCCCAGCCGATCCCGTCTTTCCAGCCGAGGCGTTGGATGCCATTCAGGTATTCGTTGCCCATCGGGTCGAGCTTCTGGTGGATGAGGCCCGCGATCGCGGCCTGCGTGAGGTCGTCCCTGTCATCGTTGTACCTGTTGGTCAGCCAGGCGAGCTTTTGCGCGTCCGGTTTCGTCTTCGCGTCGGTCCACTCGCCCCACGTGCCCGCCGTGTCCGTGTAGAGTACGTCGGCTTGGATGCAGTACGCGTTCTTCCCGTTGACCTTGTCGACCACGCCGAGCGACTGCTCCATGTCCTCGTACTTGTGTCCGTTGCTGAACGTGATCGTGCCCAGGTTCGCCCACAGGCCCGGGTTGCCGTTCTGAATGGAGCGTTCAAACGGATCACGCATGTCGGCCGCGTCCGCCGTGCCCGCGACGAGCATGCCCGCCGCCAGGGTGGCGGCGGCCGCGACGCCCGCGGCGATCGTGCGGACCACATGTCGGATTGTGGAACCGCGAGTGGGATTGTTGTTTCTCCCCATATCGTCTCCTCTGATAAGAAGGATATTTTGTCGCCAGTGATGGTCACTGGACTCTTGCGGTTTTTACCGTAACGTCAAATCTTGTAATTAACCGGTTTTTTATTGAAATTGACCGATATTTTCTGTGAGCGGCCACCTTACCGTTGCGCTTGCAAGCGCATATCATTGGATGCATTCTGAAATTGTCCACGAAACAAGGCCTGGACGGCGACCGTGTATTGGAGACACGGTTCAGCCTGACCGACATAGTATAAGGAAAGACAAATGAACGAGAAAGAAGAACCCATGAACATGAACGTCACGCCACCGGTTGAGCCGGTGACGGAATTCGAAGTCCCCCTGCCTCCGGATCGTAAGCATCCGAAGTGGCTGGTTCCGTTGATTGCTGGGGGTACTGCCGTCGTTGTTTTGGCGGCTGTCGGCACCGGTGGATACCTGTATTGGAACCATGATCGGTTGACGGCGGCTTCAGAGGAATGCGCCACCTCATACGACAAGGCGGTGAAGGCGCAGAAGAAGCTGACGGAGTATCTGGAGTCGGATGCGGTGAAGACCGCAGTCACGGTCAAGGATTCGGAGGTCAAGGACGCGAAAACGGTCGCCGTATTGACCTCGACCGTGAAGACCGCCGAGAAGACGAAGACGACCATTCCGGAATGCCCCTCCGGCAATCTGACTGATATCAAGGCGATGACGAAGGAGATCGACGGTCTTGCGACCGCATATTCCAGGACCGTGAGCGAGGTCGCGGACAGGGCGGATGCCGTGAACGGTTCGAAACTCGACAAGATCGTTGCCGACGCGACCAAGATCCTGAATGATTCGAAGGGCAGGGTGAAGGACGACAAGACCCGCACCGTATTGGAGAACGCCATCAAATCGAAAGATGAGAAGGCGATCTCGGATGCGGTGAAGGCGGTCAACGACTCCATCAAAGCCAAGTCGGACGCGGACGCGAAGGCCGGGGCCGAAAAGGAGGAGCAGGCGGCGGAGAACACGGCCCAGGCGCCGGACAACGGCTCCTCCTACACGGGCGATACGACCGGAGGCTACACCGGATACACGCAATCCCAGGGCGGATACACGTACACGCCGCAGCAATCCACCGGTGGCGGGTACACGCCCGCACCACAGCCACAGCCGCAGCCCGCACCACAGCCGCAGCCGCCCCAGGACGGCGGCAACGGTGGAGACGGTGGATGGGTTGAAGATAAGTTCTGTGGCGTATTGGGGAGTAATCCACACCCCTGCTGATTCTTTTGGAGCCGGCTCGGGAACGGCCAGCGAATCCTGTCCGAGAAAGCCTCGTCGACCGAAAACGTCGATAAGGCACACGAGCCGTTCCGTCCCATGTCGTTCAGTAGTGGTCCTTCGCGGAGAGGATGCAGAGCCTGTCGTCGGCAACGGTGTAGATGATGCGGTTGGCTGAGTCGATGCGCCGCGACCATGCGCCGGACAGGCCCCATTTGAGGGGTTCGGGCTTGCCGATGCCCTCGAACGGGGTACGCTGCATATCCCGGATGAGCGTGTTGACGCGTTTGAGGGTCCTGCGGTCCTGGGATTGCCAGTACAGGTAGTCGGCCCAGGCGTCTTCGGTCCAGCAGAGCAGCATCACGCGCCCGCTTCGACAAGGTCGTGGGCCATCGTCTGGCCCTGCCGTACCTGCGCCATGCCGCGCATCACCTTGTCGCTCAGATATGGGTTCTGGTAGACGCGCAGCGTCTCCATGAGCGAATCGTAGTCGTCGGCGCTCATGACGACCACGTTGTCCTCCGGGTTCGCGTTGGTCACGAGAAGGGTGTCGGCGTCCTCGTTGACCCTGCGCATGTAGGTCTTGAGATTCGCCCTGAAATTGCTGTAGGCCACGGCCTGTGTCATCATGCACCTCCTGTTTGTACAGGAAATTGTACCATGATGTCTCCCGAATGTAGGTCGGGGCCGCGGCGCGCTCCGTGTCGGTCGTAGCGTTCTTGTCGGCTGGTGCGGGGCATATGTCCCCACCTTAATAGAACATCTGTTCGAATATTGGTTCGGTTTTGTTCCGGGAAGGCGGTAGGTCATGGCTTGGAGATTCGTCACGCACGAATGCGGGCACCAGGAGCGGATCAACGTGGACGGCCCGTACGTGGTCGTCGAACAGCGCGTGAAGAACGCGGAACGGGTGTCATGCCCCGCCTGCATCGGCATCGCGTCCCGGCAGCGCAACAGGCTCGACGGGTTCTGCGAACTGTGGGGCTCCAAATCCCAGTGCGACCGCGCGGAGCCGATACGACGCCTCACGCTCAGCCAGGTCGACGTGCTTGCCCGCCACGCGCGCATCGAGGATCGTGACGCGTTCGCCGAACTACGCAAACAGGTGCTGCGCATGAACGACGCGGCATGGTGGATCGAACACAAAAACGACGCGGCCACCATGCTCGCCCAGGACATCGAGCTTTAGGATTGCGGAAAGCTGAGGAAGCCCGTGGACTTCGGCTCCAAGAGACTGGACGTCCCATGTTCCGAAGAGGCGTATCTTCGCTTTAAAAAACAAGGGATGCCTTTCGGCATCCCTGATGTTGCTGCCATGCTGTGAGGAGCCAGTTGCAGGAGGGTCCCGCATGACAGCAAGCTTTGCGGACAGACTGCAAGTCGAAGAACGGAGGCGTTCGCCTCACAGCCTGTTGATTGGATCAGACGTTTTGAGACCGATCAGGAGACGGCGTCGCGTCGTTCCCTGGTTCCGGTTCGGAGGATTCGTCTGCATCATTGGATTTCGGCTTGCGGACAGCGACCGTGATTCCCAATGCTCCGCCGATGCCACGGCCGTTCCCAGCGACCACATGGTGGCATTGGCGTGCACGGCGGGCATGCCTGCTGGCAGTCCGGTCATCAACAGTCCCAAGATGTTTCGCTTCCTTTGCTCCCCGTCAGGCCTTTTCCTTGGGTCCTGACGTGCTATCGACTTCTACGACATTCAACGTAGAGCAAATAATCGGGTGATTCCAATATTTTTTCGGTATTTCCCAAAGTTTTTCTTGAATAAAGATAGGGATGCCTTTCGGCATCCCTTGTTGATGTCACGTTGTCTACCATGTTCGCGCTTAAACCGTCTAAATGGATCAGGACTCTGGCAGCTTCCTCTCGTCTGTGGCTGGTTCAATAAATGCTATGGGAATTCTTTGGAAAATCAGCAAATGGTACAACCGCTACCAGTTCCTCATGTGGGCAGTCGGCTCGATCACCGCGATAGCAGCTCCCCTGATCGGCTACGCCACCTATTTCCTCGGTATCAACAACCAGCGTGCGGAACTCGTCTCGGACAGTCCCGAATACGCGAATGAAATAACGGCCGGCAACCTCATCCAATGGTTGACCGGCCAAGCACACAGCTACGGTCGAATCCTCGGCATCATCGCCATCATCGGCATCCTGCTTGTCATCTTCTGCATCACCTTCACCATCATCGGATGGATCAGCCAAAGAACCGAAATCAGCGGCACCGACCAGGTTGACGAAGTACAGGAGAAAGGCCGACGCAAAGCCGAAACGGAAGAACAATACGACGACTACGGGCAAACCATGGAGTATTAATCATCGGCAAGCGGATTGCACGCCGCTTTTAGCGCGAACGTCTCCGATTGTATCCCCGCACAACGGTGCCATCCGCTTTCCGGTACGAATCGACATGAATCTAAATCATGCTCCTCAAACTCTTCTTCGGAACCCGAGTAAGCCGTATCTATATCACGGGATACTCTCGATTCAGACAACGGATACCGCAACGAGATAGCGGAACCTCCTTTGAGGTAGGCTCCATCTGGAATCATCTGTCCCAGCACCCCGGCGATGAAGTTCTTCCTGAAGGTTTTTGCTTTTGCCGTGTCTGAAAGGCGTATAGTCTGCCTGTCGATCAGCTGTTTAAGTCGCTTAAAGGAATTTGGTCGTTTTGGTTCATTCGATTCCATATTCCGCGCCGACCTTTCTTAAAAAATCCTTGATTTTCGGATATCTTTGCGCAGCGTCATCCAGTACCGTGCGACGTTTGTCATCATCCAGCATCGGCATGGAGGAAACAATGGCATCCTTCAACGACTGGATAGGCATGCCTTTGTATTTGGAGCGCGTCTTCTTCTTGGTGACGACCCATTTCACGGAGAGCTGGGGATATCGGCGTGTGGGAACCGCAATATAGAACCCCGGTTCGCCCACGTCGCCTAATTCCATGAACTCCAGTACGCTTGGCCCCCAGAGGAATGCGTCTTTCCCTGCTTTCGCGAGATATCTGGCGGTTTCGCATACGTCCCAATCGATTTTGTCATCGTCCGTATACCAGACGTATACGCCTCTGGTTCCGTTTTCCACGTCAGGGTTGTCTTTGGCCCAGTGACGCAGGGTTGAGGCTTCGACTCCGGCCTCCCGGGCGGCCCACACCGGTATGTTTCCAGCCCACTTGCGCGCTATGGGTAGCAGTTTTTGTTCCAGTTTCTTCATGCTTAATATTTTACCACGCTTCATTACATAAGAAGCGGTAATGAAGCGTGATGAAAAACGATGATAAGACTGCAATCACTTCATACAGCGACAGGTGTCTTGATGATGGGACGATGCTGATAGCCCACGACCTTGAAATCCTCGTACTGGTAGTCGAACAGGGAATCCGCCTTGCGGATCTCGATGGTCGGGTACGGGTAGGGTTCGCGGCCCAGCTGCTCGAGGAACTGGTCGACGTGATTGTCGTAGACGTGGCGGTCGCCGCCAGTGAGAACGCGGCTACCAGTCCGCCAATCACGGAGACCGCGTGCAACCCGGACGGGAGCCACGGGACGCCGAAGCCCAGCCGGTCGCAAAGGAACGCCGCCAGCGCCGCGGCCAGGGTGACGGCGAACGCGATCGCGCCGACCGTCAGCAGGCGGCCCAATCCGATGAATCACATAAACCCGCGCATGGTTTCCTTCTCCATCTTCCCGTACGGGGTGGGTGTTCGTATCGGATGGGCGCCAGCACTCCGACCTGCCCCAACGCCTCGCTTAACAGGTCGTATGCGAGGAACCTCTCATACTCGTCGAGGCCCGGCGGCTCGTCGTACTGGTATTCGGAACCCGTCCAGCATCCGTGCAGATGCCAGTCCAACGCGGTGAACCAGCGGCCGCACGAGCATTGGGACTTGAACGGACGCTCCGGATCCGTGACGCCCGTATCCCGGTGCAGGATGAACGTGGAGAGCTCTCTGGACGGAACGGACTTGCACCGAACGCGCGCACTTGACATTTTCATTACCGTTCGCCCCGTCGCGTCGGCTGTTTCCGTCGGTCTTCCTCCATCACCATAATCGCGCCGCCGAACAGTTGGCTCCCGATAAACGAGCAGATCACGAACGCGGTAAACAGAACGACAAGAGGGGTTCCCGTCAGGAGAACACAAGCGCCGAATACCAGCGTTCCTACCGCAATCAGCAGCAGAGCCGCCCCGATCCGCGCAAACCGTATGGCATGGGCTGTGTCCCGTTCGATGAGTCTGATGACGGAATTCAGGACAAAGATGTTCTTCATGATGCGCTCCTTCACTCGTCCGTATGGTCGAGGATCCACCGGGCGATGCTTCGGGCGGTCTCCTCGGGCACGTCCACCTGCATGGAACCGTTGCCGGCCTCCATGATTTTTTAGGCAGGGTACCCCGACCCTTGTGGTCGTGGGTGAATGCCTTTCCTTTCCACTAACATTATGATATAATGT
>OLRA01001590.1_pt1 | contig 26193 bp, 32 predicted proteins | sample 1673011 | NCBI WGS metagenome assembly OLRA01 (sample SAMEA3136746, study PRJEB25190) | human gut metagenome | reverse complement strand
TATTGGCGGCTGGACAGTGGACCTGATGCGGCTGGACAACCGCATCCCCAATGCTGCCACCTGTCGGAGCCTGGAGCTGGGCATGATCCGCTGTCTGGATGAGATCAGCGAGAAGGTGCGGCAGATGTTTGGCATTTCCATGACAGACCCGCAGATTGAAGCTGTGCTGCGTGGCAGCGTGGGGAGTATCAACGAGCGCGTCAAGGCGGTCATTCACGCCCAGGCAAATCAGTATGTTCAGGAGCTGCTCTCCGCCATTACGGAGAGCGGCCTGGATACCCGCGCCATGCCCGCCATCTTCCTGGGAGGTGGGGCGGCACTGCTGAAGCGGCACGTCGTGGCCACTGAGGGCCTGTGTCGGCCTTTGATCCTGGACGACGTATGCCTGAACGCCAAAGGGTATGAACGGCTTGTGGAACGGATGTCGGGGAGTGCGGCCCGTGGGTGACCGGCGCCGGCTGAATCTCTCCCTCTCCATGCAGGCGCCCCATCAGCGGGAGACGTGGAAGATCCTGCGAGCCATTCCTCCTGGGCGGCGGACGGACGCCGTGTGCAGGATGGTGTGTCGGGCCCAGGAACAGGAGGAGCTGTTGGATGCCGTCCGCAGAGTGATTCGGGAAGAGCTGCGGAGCATCCATTTTGAACAGACAACAAAAGAAACAGGGCGGCAGCAGGCCGGGGATGTGGACGAGAGCATCCTCGGCTTTCTGCGTGCGCTCCAGGAGGGAGATGATATAGCCTGATACGCTATTTTGATATGTTCGCAGGGATCGGCGGCTTCCGGGCCGGGCTGACCCGTGCAAGCGGTTTTCAGTGTGTCGGTCACTGTGAGATTGATAAGTATGCAAATGCCAGCTACTGTGCCATCCATGACATTGGAGAGGAGGAGCGATACTATCCGGATGCCAGAACCATCGACCCGACCGACCTGCCCAACTTCGACCTGCTGTGTGGAGGATTCCCCTGCCAGGCATTTTCTAATGCTGGTAAAAGGCGGGGCTTTGCCGACGCCAGAGGCACTCTCTTCTTTGAAATTGCCCGTGTGGTTAAAGTCAAGCGGCCTCGGTATCTGCTGCTTGAAAATGTTCCCGGAATTCTGGGCCATGACCATGGGAAAACCTTTGCGGTTATCCTCTCCACATTGGATGAGCTGGGGTACCATGTCGAATGGGCTGTGCTTAACTCAAAACATTTTGGAGTCCCGCAATCCAGGAAGCGGGTGTTCCTTATCTGCTATCTTGATCCGCGATGCGCCGGAAAAATACTTCCTGTCCCCGGTGGCCATGGAAAGGCTCTTATACAAATCCTCGGCGGCTCCCAAGGGTATCGGGTCTACGACTCGGAAGGAGTAGCCTGCACTCAGACAGCGGGCGGCGGCGGTCAGGGAGTCAAAACAGGACTGTACTTGATCCCGCCACCCGGCGGCGCCTTTGTGGATCTGTGCGGCGGCCATCCCCGGCGGACAGAACATGCCCGGTGTATTACCGCCCGGTATGGGCAGACTTCTCTATCCAACCATCGGGCGGAACGGTCCGGAGTGCTGTTGATTGGGGATGGAACGAAAAAGGGATATCAGGAAGCCGTATCCGGTGACTGTGTGGACGTGGCCTACCCTGGCAGTAAAACCCGTGCCGGACGGGTAGGAAAACGAGTCGCCCACGATGTTGCCGCGCTCCAAGGGATAGTGGAACGCGGCGGACGTATTCGACGCCTGATGCCCAGGGAATGCCTGAGACTCCAGGGCTTTGATGAGGAACAGATCGACAAGATCCTTGCTATCACCTCGGACGCCCAAGCATATAAGCAGGCAGGCAACAGTGTGACCGTCAACGTGATTGAGGCCATCGGCCACCGCCTGCGGGATGTGGATGAGGCACTCCGACGAGAGGACGCGGCATGATTGGGATGAAGGATCAGTGTTTCGGTGTGGAAGTGGAGTTCACCGGCATCACAAGAGAAAAAGCCGCCAAAGTTCTGGCGGAATACTTTGGGACCACACCTCGTCACAAAGGCGGTGCCTATGATACTTGGGTTGTCAAGGACTCAGAGGGTAAGGAGTGGAAGCTGATGAGCGACAGCAGCATCCGCGCAGAAAAATGGGATGGGAGAGGCTATAAAATCACAGAAGCTATGGAATACCGCGTCGAGATGGTTTCTCCCGTATTAACCTATTCGGAACTGCCCAAATTTCAGGAGTGTGTCAGGCAGATGCGGCACGCCAAGGGAAAGGTCAACGATTCCTGCGGCATCCATGTCCATGTGGATGCCGCCAATCATAACCGGCAGAGCCTGAAGAATCTTTTGTGCATCATGTTCTCCAAGGAGGATATTCTCTTCAAAGCCCTTAAAGTGAACCCTGGTCGTGTTGCTACCTATTGTAAAAAGGTGCGGGAGCCCATGCTGCAGAAGGCACGTCAGCTCTCCGCAGAGGAGACAAAGGATCTGACCCAACTGGAAAGCATCTGGTATGAGGGAAATATCCGCAGCAGCGAGCACTATAACTGGACTCGTTATTATGCGCTGAATTTACACTCGGTTTTTTACCGGGGCACAGTGGAATTCCGCTGTTTCAACTCCACCCTCCATGCGGGCCGGGCGGCGGCGTACATCAACCTGTGCCTGGCCATGTCCGCCCAGGCCATCGCCCAACGCAGTACGGTCATGCGCAAGACCCACAGCGACAATGAGCTGTTCACCTTCCGAGTGTGGCTGGTGAGGCTTGGCCTGAACGGGCCTGAATTTAAGCACACTCGCGACCATTTGCTGGCCAACCTGGAGGGCGACCGGGCCTGGCGATACGATAAGGACAGCTACAAGGCCAATCAGAAGAAGAAAAACAAAAACGCAGAGAGGTGAAAGATTGAAAATTCAAATCGAAGATACCACCTATACCGGCACTGGGACAGAGATCATGGACTGCCTGCGGGATCGGGCCTTCGATCCTACGGAGTTCCCGGATACAGACACCTACATCTGGTTTTTACAAAACAATGTGATTCGCACCACAGGGATGGAATGTCCTCTTCCCGACGGAAGCACCGAACGCCGTGCAAGAGCCATGATCAAGCACCTGGAGCGCATTGGAGCGCTGATTTTGCTGGAGGAGTAAGCATGGGGAAAAAACTGTATTTTGCTTACGGCAGCAACATCAACCTGGAACAAATGGCTCTGCGCTGCCCCGCCGCCCAAATCGTGGGGCCGGTTGTCCTGGAAAACTATGAACTTCTCTTTCGGGGGAATGCCAGGGGGAACGGCGTGGCAACCATTGCCCCTAAGACAGGAAGTCAGGTATACGGGCTTTTGTGGCGGATCACGCCTGCCTGTGAGCAATCTCTCGATTTTTATGAGGGCTATCCCCGGTTATATCAAAAAGAGCCCGTGACTGTGCAGGACAGTACGGGGCAAGATCTGACCGTCATGGCCTATGTGATGACAGGCAATGAGCTGTGGCGGGCGCCTACAATGCCATCCGCACTATATTATAAAGGTATCCAGGACGGCTACCGTCAGAACGGGCTTCCGACGGCGGAATTGAAGAAAGCGTGGGAACACTGCGTTAAGGAAGTGGACCAGGCGACGAGACACATCAATCGTATGTTCAATGCGCAGGCAAAACCGACCAGAAAAAAGCGAGAACAAGAGAAATAATATACGTGAGAAGCAGGAGGCCAGAGATGTCAGAGCAAAAATTTTTTCTTTGTGATATTTCGGATGGGGATCTCAACTCATTGTTCACCACAAAATTGCAGGAAAGCGCTCAGGTGGGCTGTTTAAGAGGTGTGTTCTTAGGGGAAGAAGTCGGGGATGACGTCATGGTAACCTGGCAGCAGAACAACAGGAGATTAGATTCCCTGGCTTTTCGTTCGGAACTGTATGAACTGATAGATGAATTGCAAGGCAGTAAAATGCTAGGCAGCTTTCCCGCAATGAAATCTTTTTGTCAAGCTCATCCAGAGGCTCGGATGTCTGACCGGCAGACCTTCTATGCATTTCGTCTGGACAGCAGTAAATATAGGTACCATCTCCGGTTGTTCCCGGACAAGCGAAAGTTCTATATTTTCTGCTATCGGACAGACCGGATGCGGGATACCCGTCCCTTGCCGGATTTCAACTACTTATATAAAGGACGAAAAAAGAAACAAAGCGGAAAGGAAGAACGGGAGTGAAAGTATTGGTTGTAGAACCGATGAATCCGTGCTATGTTCGGGAGATTGAGGGCTTGAAAGCCATGCAGGAGATTGTGGGTGGCCATATTGAGGCGATCTACCCATTCAAGGAGCAGGTGGCGATCATCGCAAATGAGAAAGGAAAACTGATGGGGCTGCCTTATAACCGGCCCCTGCTGGATGAGAATGGAGTCCCGTATGACATTGTCTGCGGGACATTTTTTATGGCCGGGCTTGGAGTAGAGGATTTTGTCTCCCTGACAGAGGATCAGATCCAGCGTTATAAAGAGCACTTTGATAACAGAATAGTCCTTACTGTTCCGGCACAGGGAAGCCAGGGAAAAAATCACCCAAAGAAAGGAAAAACACATGAGAGATAAATATATTCAGACCGCTGAGTCGGTCACAGAAGGACATCCGGACAAGCTATGCGACACCATCGCAGACACAGTCCTGGATGCCTGCCTGGAACATGACCCAAACGCCCACGTTGCCTGTGAAGTTCTGGCCACCGCGGGGAAGATCCTAGTGGCAGGCGAGATCACCGCAAAGGCGCTTCCGGACATCCCCGCCATCGTTGCCCGAACAGTCCATGAAACCGGCTACCATGCCGACTATGAAATTGAAGTCATTACCCACGATCAGAGCCCGAATATCGCCGGAGCGGTGGACCGCAGAGGAATTTTCTCTGACCAGCGCGGCGCAGGTGATCAGGGGATTATGTACGGTTACGCCTGTTCAGAGACGGATGAGCTGCTCCCTACGCCCGTTATACTGGCTCACCGCCTGACCCGTCTGCTGACTCATGCCCGAAAAACAGGCACAATCCGGGGCCTTGGGCCAGACGGAAAGGCCCAAGTGTCTGTGGAATATGTGTTAGGATTACCCCGCCGGGTCAACAATGTGGTGGTTTCCTGTCAGCACAGTGCAGATAAGGATGTGAGTAAACTTCGTCAGGAGATCATGAAATTTGTCATTATCCCTGCGTTCCAGGAAATTTCCATGGATGAGGATACAGAGATCCTCGTCAACCCCTCTGACCGCTTTGTGTTGGGCGGCTTTGAAGCAGACACCGGACTGACCGGACGTAAACTCATGGTAGATACCTATGGCGGACTTGTCCCGCACGGCGGCGGTGCACTTTCTGGAAAAGATGGGACCAAGGTAGACCGCAGCGGAGCATACATGGCCCGGTATGTCGCCAAGAATATTGTGACCGCTGGACTGGCAGAGCAGTGTATCGTCTCTCTGGCCTATGCTATCGGCAGAGCAGAACCGTTGGCGGTAGGCATCAACACCTGTGGGACCGGCGAGTACCCTGATGCTGTTCTGGTACAGGCGGTTCGGTCTGTATTCGACCTGACCCCGGATGGAATGATCCGGACCCTCAGCCTGGACCGCCCTGGCTTTGCCCGCTTCTGCAACTACGGACACTTCACCCATCGGGAGGCTCCCTGGGAACAAACAAATCGAGGAACTGACCTAAGACAGGTTTGTGCTTCGACAATGAGACAGTGAAAGGAGGCGGCGACCAGTGTCTGATGAGATGCTGGATTATAACGTAGATACAACCGTACATTTTAGACTGCCTGATATGAGCCCTGAATTCAACGCCCTCGCAGTGAGTGATTTGCGCAAGGTATTTGTCGAGCACGTCAAAAGCGTTTTTGAAAAAGATGAAACGCTGGGAGACTCCGGGTATGTTTCAGGGCCGTTGAATTTCAGGTTTTCGGGCCAGCAAGCCAAGCTCCAATATGTGTTTAAGTGCTGTGATGAGAGCAAAGAGGAGGCGGAAAGTTTTTCGTCCTACTGTGTCCGCTGTGTCAAAAAAGAATTAGAGGAATTTGGATGTGCGGTCAAGAAAATTGAATGTACTGCTGAGGAAGCAGATATGTCGTGGCTTGATCGGCTGGAGGATGCAGTATTTGGACCGCGCGATTCCGCATGGCATCCGGCCCAAGCGTTCCAGCAGGAGGCAAATCGGTCCCAAGAGACCAATAATTCTGTAAGGAACAAAAAGGGCAGAAAGAAAACAGGAAGTCTAGAAAGATGAAAACAAAAAAGAAATTTGTCTCTTCCTGTTCTTTTGGCAAGGACTCCTTAGCCACCATCTTACTTGCCAAGAGGTATGGTGAACCGCTGGACGAAGCAGTCTACTGCGAGGTCATGTTTGACCAAGATATTTCAGGCGAAGTCCCTGAGCACCGGGATTTTATTTATACCAAGGCTATCCCAGCGTTGGAGTGCATGGGCGTGAAGGTCACAGTCCTTCGCAGTAAGAAAACCTATGTAGACCTGTTCACTGGACGGATCACCCGCGGTCCCAAAAAGGGAATGATGCGCTCCTTTCCCATCTGTGGACGGTGCGCCGTCCAGCGGGACTGCAAGCTGAAACCGATCCGGCAGTACCAGAAGAGCCTGCCGCCTGATACGATTCAGTATATCGGCATTGCCACAGACGAACAGGAGCGCCTTCTGCGGCTGGGGAAAAAGCAGGTGTCACTATTGGAAAAATACAACTGCACAGAACAGGATGCCAGGGAGCTCTGCAAGAAAGCAGGGCTCCTTTCGCCTGTCTATGCGTTTGCTAACCGGGGCGGCTGCTGGTTCTGTCCCAACGCAAAACGCCGGGAATTGCGCCACCTTTACGACCACCACCAGGAACTGTGGGCCAGGATGCTGGAGCTGCAGGCTCTGCCGGGTAAGGTGACAGAGAAGTTTAATCGTACCCAGCGCTTCTCCGATATTGACATGATCTTCCGGCAGGAGGACGCACAGCAGGCTTTATTTCGAAATGCCGCGTAAAAGAGAAGGGAGTGAACAATTACGACCAATCAAAAATATGAAATTACCGACATTGCCCATGAGAAATACCCGTTTCTTCACCGCATCCGCGCACTGCGGGATATTGGCAGCGAGGTCAAAGAGAGAGATCTGGGCGGCTTTGTGGAGAGCGAGAGCAACTTGTCTTTCGAGCCAGGGGATGATTCCTGGATTTTTGATGACGCAGTCTCCTGCAACGACGGCTACATAGACAGCGGCTCCTGCCTGCGGGGGGAGGCGGTAGTATGCGGCAGTGCCTATGCATCCCGCGGCACAGTTCTTACCGGACATGCCCGTGCTGAGGACGACGCCTATATCCGGGGCGCTGTTCTCACAGACCACGCCAGAGCCTCTGGCTTTGCTGTAATCGTGCACAATCAGGACACCGGAGGAGCTCCCCTGCTTTCTGGCCAATGTGCTGTCTATGGAAGGGTATCCGGCGATGTACGGCTGACCGGCTCCGCTCTGGTCATCAGCGGCGAGGAGATTCAAAATGACACACTGGATACTCTGGTCATCAGCGGCCAGAAGCGCTCTGTCATCCGGGATGCCTCCAGGGATGAGTTGGCGCCGCAGGCGGGACAGTCGAAGCCGTCAAAAGCAAAAACCAAGGAGAGGAAGGTGGAACGGTGAGCAACTTTTTCGAGCAGGAGCTTCGGAAGCTGTTCGGTGACGGAAAGATCATTCACGATCCGGTCTTTGTTGGCCGCGTCTGTGTGGGCGGCCTTGACGCGGGCCGGCAGGTGCGGGCCGAATTTGTAACCATGGGCTATGCGGATCACTATGCGGCCCTTCGTCTCACCCTGCTGGACAACGATCTGGGTGTGGTGGACAAGTTGACCCTGCGCCTGAAGGATGTGTGGGGCAAGAAGGAGATCCCCAACAATCCCTACCTGAAAAGTGGCGTCAATCCTCATATCTGGGTGAATGACGACAAAGTGGACTGGTACGCTTACCACCCGACGCTGGCAGATTACCAGCAACTCCGGCAGGCAGCCGGTAGCTATCTGGATACGTTTCGAGGTCAAAGCAAGGCCCAGGAACACGGCCTCAAGCTGATCTACATCTGCGCCCCCTTGCGGGGCGAAGTCGAGAAAAACATCGAATTTGCTCGGCAGAAAGCCCAGGAGGTGTTTTTGTCGGGGGATGTGCCGGTATGCCCGCACCTCATGTTTCCGCCCCTTGCCGACCCCGGTGACCCTGCCCAGGACCAGGCGGCACGGGACATGGGCCTGCGCCTGGTGGAGTCCTGCCAGCAGGTCAACGTGTACGGTCCCACCCGGACAAAGGGAATGCGGGCGGAGATCCGGCTCGCAGAGAAATTGGGCATCCCCATCAAGGCGGACCAGAAGGAGAAGGAAAGAACATCGCCCTGCCACAAGCGGGGGTGGGACAGATAGGAGGAAACGGTGACAGAGATAAAGCAAATCACGACAGAGGACCTGCTGCGTATGGACGGACAGGAGGGCCTTATCCTCCAGGGCTGCGGCGGTGACCTCCAGGAGTGGGTGGACGGAATCAACAGCCTTCTGACGGAGGCAGGCATTTTGATGGAAGGAAGTAAATTTGAAAGTGTCTCCACATTTCAGCATAAAGGGCTGACAAACCTGCTGTTTCCCTTCGATGGCGTCAAGCTGGATACGGGAAAGCTGGCCATGTGGCGCCTGCAAACCCATGAGCAATTTGGCGGCACTTGGCTGAGCGACTATGTTCCCAACCAGCTGGGTGGGTACATTGCAGAGCCAGAACAGAAAAAGCCCTCCATGCGCTTGGAGGGCCAGGATGGGAACATTTTCAGCATTCTGGGTCAGGCTTCACGCCTGCTGAAGGATGTCGGTCAAAAAGATCAGGCGGATGAGATGTTCCGCCGTGTCACCAGTTCCGGCAGCTATGAGGAGGCACTCCATATCATCAGTGAATATGTGGGTACCGAGCTGTCCGGCCATACATCTCCAGCAAAATCTCATCAAAAGAAGAAAGGAAAATCTGCCTATGAACGATAACCCCCGCTGGCAAATTCTGCAGGGAGACGCTCTGCAGCTGCTCCCCAATTTTGTCCCCGGAACCTTTGACGCTATCATCACCGACCCGCCCTACGCCTCCGGGGGCCGCACCCAGGCTGAGAAAAACAAGTCCCCCGCCAAAAAGTATTCCAGCATGGGCGACCATGCGCCCCCTCCCTTTGATGGAGATTCCAAGGACCAGAGATCCTGGACCCGCTGGGCAGCGGAGTGGCTCAGTGATGCCCGAAAGCTCTGCAAGCCAGGCGCCCCGGTGTGTATGTTCATCGACTGGCGACAGCTCCCCGCCGCCAGCGACGCGCTCCAGTGGGCGGGGTGGATCTGGCGGGGCACCGCTGTCTGGGACAAGGGCAACAGCCGGCCCCAGAAGGGCCGGTTCCGGCAGCAGGCAGAGTACATTGTCTGGGGCTCCAACGGTGATATGCCCATCAACCGTCCGGTCCCCTGTCTCCCCGGTGTGTTCAAGTACGGAAATCCCCAGAACCGCATCCACCTGACGGAAAAGCCTCTCCAGCTCATGCGGGACATCGTGAAGATCACCGAACCGGGAGGCCATATCCTGGACCCGTTCGCCGGCAGCGGCACCACTGTGCTGGCCGCCGTGTTGGAGGGCTACACCGCCACCGGAATCGAGGTCACGGACGAGTACGCAAGGCTTGCCAGAGAGCGGATCAAAAAGGAACTGGAGACGTGTGCGTGAATTGTGGGCACTGTTTGGGAAAAAGAGTGGATGGATCGGCAGAGGTTCGGTATCCTGTAGGCAATCCCACAAGATGGAGGTGAGAGAGATGAGAGTTGCTATGACGTTTGACCGACAGAAGGTGGAGCAACAGGGCTATACCTTGGCTGATGTGCGGCAAACCATCCAAAAGAACTTTGAGGTATATAGCCTACACTGTATTCAGGACGGTGCCACGCTATCCTGCACCAATCATGGCGGAGAGGATGATTTCGCCAATCTTTGGGCGGTTATCATGGCGCTGCTGCGAACAGCGTGGTTCCCCGCCCTGGTCTCCTCCTGTGTTTGGCAGGATGACAACGGTATCCAGGAGGATCTGCTGGCCCAGGCAGAAAAGCTCCAGGGACGGAGAGTGACCTGATATGGCAAACAGCGGAAGCCAAAAGCAAATTGCCTTCGATTTGTGCCAGGAGTCTCTCAAGAAATACTATCCGCTATCCTATACGCAAGCCTACTATGAGATCCGCCGGTTTATGAAGAACCATGGCTTTGAGCACCGGCAGTCCTCTGTCTATGTCTCACTACAAAAGCTGACGACCCTGGACGTGGTAGATCTGATGGAACAGATGGCAACGGAACTCCCTTGGCTGAGCCGATGCGTCAATGAGATCGACGCAGCCAACATTGGGGTGCAGCACAGCTTAAAGAAGGTGCTGGAGAACGCTTCCAGGCCCTTATCTATAGAAGTGGGGGACATTCCTCTGGAAGTGGCCATTCCATTGCCAACGCGTTCAAGATCCCGTTCCAGAAGGCGGCTTTCCACGCGAGAGCGATAATACTCAGCAGCAGTTCCCTGGTTTCCCTTGCACAAACCACTGGGGACCGATATAATGAAGGAGAAAGGAGGAGAACAGCGCATGGAGCAAGAATATGTATTGCGGCTGTACGACACCGACCTTTTATCATTCTCCCTGTCGGAGCAGGGCATCGAGGGCCTGAAATCACAAATTCACAGTGTCAAGGAAGAAAACAAGGCGCTGTTCCCCCTAGACCTGGAGCTGACGGACGACGGACTGGTAAAATGGCTGCAACGGCGAGTAATCCCTAAGAACCGCGCCTATGTTGCAGAGATCTTGAAAACTTTTGGCCTGAGCATCAACGACACCAAAGGTATCATCGATGTATGTAAGGGCTTGTCCCTGAACGATAGCTACTGGGTAGTGCCTCAGGGCTTTACCGGGACATTTGCGCAATATAATTTATATGAAAACCGCTTTTCTGAGATTTTGTCGCTGGTGGCCTATACCGGCATCGGACAGAGCGACGCAACCTTTACCACCTCGCCGGAGCTGACCACCAACGGAATGCTCCCCAAGGCGTGGCGTTTTATCGAGGACGAGGGCATCTATCTGTACAAGGGCGGTACCTTCGGCGCTTCCAACACCGGAAATGAGCCATACAGTGAGTTTTACGCCAGTCAGATCGCCCAGACTATGGGCTTGAATGCAGTGACCTACGAGCTGGAAAATTGGAAGGGGATTTTGGCCTCCCGCTGCAAGCTGTTTACGGACATTGACACCTCTTATATTCCCATTGGCCGGATTGTGCGGGAAGGGGGCCTGAAAGCTTGTCTGGAGTATTATCGGCAGCTTGGGGCTGAAGCCTACGAGCAGGTCAAGAGTATGCTAGTGTTCGATGCGGTGATCTATAATGAGGACAGGCATTTCGGCAACTTCGGTGTCCTGCGGGACAACCACACCGGGAAGGTCACCGGCGCGGCGCCTGTGTTTGACAACGGGATGTCCCTGTTCAACTTCGCTATGCCGGAGGATTTCAAGGATTTGGACTCCTACGCCAAGACCCGTGGGACGGCATATGGCATCAGCTTTGAAAGCGTCTGTCAAGAGGTCATGGGTCCCATCCAGGCGCATCAACTGCGGAAGCTCATTGGCTTCACCTTCCGCCGCCATCCAAAATTGAATTGGCCGGAGTACCGCCTGAGAGCCATTGAGAAACATTTGCAGAAGCGAGTGCGTCAGATTTTAGATTTGACACCAGAAGTGACCAAGCGCCGAACCAAAAAGCAGATAGGACCAGAGCGATAACTGACAGCAGGGTGCAACAGGATGCACCCTGCTATTTTTCTGTGGGTGCAAATACATTGCACCTGGGAGGAGGTGAAGTTTTGAGAGATCCCATTCAGACAGCGAAGTTTGTCTGTAAGGCGGAGTGTGTTCAGGAGCTGACGGATGCCCTGCCCCGCCGAGAAGGTCTGGTAAAGCCATGCAACCTGAAGCTACGGGAGCGTCGCGAGGGACGGGACAGGTGACCCGTCCTTTTCTCTTGTAGGAGAACGCGTCTCTAAAAGAACATTCAATCGATCTACCGCTTGGCTCAGGCCCCTACGGGGCCTGAGCCGTCGCCGCCTCTGGCGGCGGCGGTGCAAGCATAGCGCAAATGTACATTTGCGCGCTTGCAGGGGCATACCCCTAACCCCAATGCCGCTTGCTGGCGGAAAGAGCTGCAGCCCTTGGCTGCGGAAAGGAGGACGCTGTGGCCGAGAAGGAGAAAACGCATCACCTTCACATTGAACTCACGCAGCAGCAATACCAGCTGCTGCGCTGGCAGGCCCGCGAGTGCGGCCTGACCAAGCGGGCCTTCCTGGTTCGGCTGATTGAGGGGAAGCCGGTCAAGGCCCGTCCTTCCCAGGAAATCCGTGCCCTGCGCACAGAGATCCATCACATCGGAAACAACATCAACCAGATTGCCCGCAGTGTCAACGCAGGGATCGCCAGGCCGGAGGATGCCAAGCGCGGGCTGTACCTGCTGGATCAGGTCTATGAGCTGATGTACCAGGTGGCGAAAAAGTAGATGGCGGTCACCAAGATCCTGGCCAGGAAGGGCCGCCTGGACGTAGGCATTCGTTACGTCCTCAATGGGGATAAGACCCAGGAGCAGGTCCTCACCGCCCGTCTGAACTGTGAGCCTGGCCGGGAGGTGCGGCAGATGCTGGAGACCAAACGGGACTATGGAAAAGAGGACGGAATCCAGTATTATCACATGATCCAGTCCTTCTGCCCCGGCGAGATCACACCAGAGCTGGCCTTGGAGATTGCAAAGGAATTTGCCGCAGAGCACCTGCCCGGCTACCAGGCGGTCATCGGCGTCCATGTAGACAAGGAACACATCCACGCCCACATCCTCTTCAACTCCGTCAACGCGGACACCGGCCAGAAGTACCACAGCAGCGCCCAGAGCTACTACCGGCAGATCCGGGCCATCTCAGACCGTCTGTGCCGGGAGCACGGTCTCTCTGTTCTCATGCAAGGGGAAGCCTCCAAAGCGGTGAGCTATATCGAATGGCTCCGCCAGTCCAAGAGCCAAGCAACCTTCCGCAGCATGCTGGAGGCAGATCTGCAGGAAGCCATTCAGGATGCCAACGACCTGGGGCACTTCTTCCTGCTCATGGAGCACAAGGGCTATGAGATCAAGCACGGCACCCGGCTGGGCTTCCGCCTGCAGGGGCAGGAGCGGTTCATGATTTCCGGCAGGAAAAATCCGATGTTCACTGAGGAGGGCATCCGAGCTGCCATCCAGGGAAACCTGTCTGCCATTGAAGCAGGGGTGAGGCCTGCTGTCCTGCCCCGGCCATCCTATCGGCCCTATGTGCCGCATCCAAAGTACAAAGGCTTTCTGGCCCTCTATGTCCATTACCTCTACTTATTGGGAAAGATCGGGCGGCGTCAGTATCCGCCCCGCATGGCGCCTCACCTCCGGCAGGAGGTGATGAAAGCTGAACGATATCGGACGCAGTTCGCCTTCCTACGGGAGAACAACATCACCGGCCCTGACGACATGACGGCCTTCCTCACCCGCACAGAGGGATCGCTGGCCAGCCTGACTAAGCAGCGCACCATCCTCAACGTGCGGAAAAAGAAGCGGCAGAGGCTGTATACGGCCCTTGCAGACGTGGAGGTTCTGGCCCCGGCCAAGGAGCTCTATGAGGACGGCCTGTCCGGGATGGAGGCGGAGTTTGCCCAATACCTGGAGGCGGTCTCCACCCTGGAACAATGCGGCATCCCCAGAGAGCGGCTGATTTCGGAAAAGGCACAGGTGTATCAGCAGCTGGCGGAGCTCAACCGCCAGATTCGACAGGAGCGGAAGAAGCTAACCCTGTGCCGGGAAATTTTAGATCGGATACCCCAGATAGAACAGACGCTCCAAAATACGAACGACCTAAGAAAGGAGGTGGAGCGAGATGAACGTAGGAGGCGGTGAGGCTGCCGACCAGCTGGTACGCATGATGCTCGCCGGCAGCGAGGTGGTCATAAGGCTGTCCGGCTCGGCCATGAAAAATGTGCTGGCCCTCAGCTTGGCCTTGGCCAAAAGCCATAAGCGAATCTCCGGCAAGGTCAACCTGGGGAAGATGTTGCGGGAGACCCGTGATCTACGGCAGTTTCCCATGACCCCGGAGCAATACCGTCAGTTTCAGAAGCTGGCAAAACGGCAGAAGCTACTGTATTCCTCCATCCATGACCGGGATGGCCGCGGGAGAATCATCGACGTGATCCTTCCGGTGATGGAGTTGGACCGGGCCAACCAGATCTTTGAGCGGATGCTGTATCAGGAACCATCCCAGCGTCCGGAGCGGCAAGGCCCAAAGCAGGCGGAGAAGGCGGCTCCCGCGCGCCAGGAGAGGCCGGTGCAGGAGAAGGAGCAGGAGAGGCCAACAGAAGTCCAGAGACGTCAGGAGGGCTCTATGGTCCAGCGTCAGGCGCAGAGTCCAAAAAAAGGATCTCGGTCGGAACAAGACTCACAAGATACAAAAACCAGCTCCTCTATACCCAGAGGGAGCGAGAGTACCAGGATGATGCCTGATCGTCCCTCTGTAGAGGGGCGGCTTAAACTGTATCGTGCGCAGCTGGACCGCCGCAAAACACTTGTTCCGGCCAAAGAAAGAAACCGAGTTTCCCACAAATCCAGATAACATATACCTATATGAAAACTTGGATCGGTTCAGCAATGATTTTATTGTTGGTAGCTCAGAAAAAAAGTGCTGTACTGGTTCATGGTGATGAATTATGATTTATGTCTGCGAAAACTGCCATTTTATTTTCAGCCGTGCTATTGAACCTGAACAATGCCCTGATTGTGGCAAATATATGGTCCGTCCGGCAAATGAATTAGAGCAACAGGAGTATGAGAGACGGCTGAAGGAACCATCTGAGCTGTGAGCTTGTTTTTTGGGGGTAGGCGATGGAGGAGCCGACACAACGCTGACGGATCATCCGATTGAGCCAAAGTACTTATGGCGCTGAATCTGAACATCTTTTAAGTTATAACATGCGGGAAAAATCTTGATCAGTCGCCCTGCACCAGTCCTGGTGCAGGGCGATTTTTAAAGGTGGTGAGAATTTGAAACAGACTTCCCATAGAAGTAGCCTGGTAGTCTGGCTACTCCTTTATATCCCTGTTGTTTGGGCGGCCCTGCTCCTTGCTCAATCCCTGGGCGGCGGCCTGCCAGATATCCTGTCCCGGTTGACGGAGGCCCTGGAGCACCCCTTCCGGATTCGCTGGACGGAGCACAGTCTGGTGTGCATCCTCGCCTGCACCGGGCTTTATGTCATGGGCATCTGCCTGTATCAGTCCGGGCAGGGCCGGACACGGGACGGGGAGGAGCATGGCTCCGCTGCCTGGGCGTCCCCCAAACAGGTCAATGCCATGTTTGCCCAGAAGCAAAACAAGATCCTCACTCGCCACGTCCGCCTGGGCCTGGACACCCACAAGCACCGGCGTTCTCTAAATGTGCTGGTCATTGGCGGGAGTGGAGCGGCCAAAACTCGAAGCTATGTAAAACCCAATATTCTGGAGGCAAATACCAACTATGTAATTACAGATCCAAAATCTGAGGTCCTGCTGGCCACCGGCGGCTGGCTGAAAAGCCAGGGCTATGACATCCGGGTACTCAATCTGGTGAATCTGGAGCAGTCGGATGGGTACAACCCTTTCTGCTACCTGCGGGACGAAAAGGATGCCCTGCGGCTGGTCAATAATCTTATTCAGGCAACCACACCCAAGAACAGCCATGAGTCCGATCCATTCTGGACCAAGGCGGAGACCGCGCTGCTCCAAGCCATCATCCTCATGCTGTTTCAGGAGGCCCCGGAGTATGAGCAGAACTTTTCCATGGTCATGCGGGTGCTGGAATATGCCGAGGTGAAAGAGGAGGACGAGGAGTACGTCTCGCCCCTGGATCTGTTGTTCCAGGCCATAGAGCGGGAGAACCCAAACAGTGTGGCCGTCCACCAGTACAAGGTCTTTAAGATGGCCGCGGGCAAAACCTCCAAAAGCATCCTGGTTTCCACCGCTGTCCGCCTGGCTCCCTTCAATTTGCCACAGATCCGTGCCATCACCGACCACGATGACATGGATCTCTACACTCTTGGGGAGAAGAAGGTGGCCCTCTATGCCGTTATCCCAGACAATGATAACACCTTCAACTTCTTGGTGTCCCTGCTCTACTCCCAGGCATTTCAGACCCTCTACTACAGCGCCGACCAGATCCACCATGGGGCCCTGCCCCGCCATGTCCATTTCGTGCTGGACGAGTTCGCCGCCATGCCTCTGCCCGGCTTTACCCGTGAGCTGGCCACCATGCGGTCCCGGAACGTTTCTGCCAGCACCATTATCCAGAACATGGCCCAGATCAAGGAGCTGTACAAGGACTCCTGGGAAACCATCCCTGGAAACTCGGATACCATCCTATACCTGGGCGGCAATGAGGCCAGCACCCACAAGTATATCTCGGAGGCCCTGGGCAAGGCCACCATCGACACCAAGACCCACGGCCAGACCAAGGGTAAATCGGGCTCCTACTCCACCAACTTCCAGATGAGCGGCCGGGAGCTGCTTACCCCGGATGAGGTGCGGGGCCTGGACAACCGATACGCCATCCTCTTCATCCGGGGCGCCAAGCCCGTCATGGATTTGAAGTATGGGCTGACCGACCATCCGGCCATCCGCCACACTGTAGATGGCGGTGGGCCGCCCTATATTCATAAAGGCAAGCAAAAGCCAGCGTTTTCAGGTACGCCCTTTTTTCAGGTATTTTCCGCTGACACATCTCATGAAGAAAAGGAGAATGCTGCATGAAGAACGATCTTCGCAACCACAATTTTGACCGCCGCGCACGGAGGGCCTATGCCCTGTTTACCTGCCTGGCAGTGGCTCTGTCCCTCACTGTTATGCCCGCCATGGCAGCGGATGACCCGCTGGCGGTGGTCAACAATCTGTCCGATTTTATCTTTTCCCTGATCCGGGCCATTGGTCTGATCCTGCTGGGCTTCGGTGTCCTCCAGTTGGGCCTGTCCCTCAAGAGCCACGACCCCTCCCAGCGAGCCAATGGTATGCTCACCATTGCCGGCGGGATTGTGATCACCTTTACCAAGGAGATTCTCACCCTCATCACCGGCTGATGGGCCCGCAAGCAAAGCACCCACCCGCAGCCGATATTAAGGGCCGCGGGTGGGAAAGGAGGTGTGGTAAATAGGAAGCGGAAACTGGATCGTAGACAATCTCAATTCTGCCCTTGGAACCTGGAACGATAAGCTCGCAAAACTCTGGACGCTCATCAGCACCAGCCCAGAGAACTTCAAAGGCGGCCAAGTGTGGACAGTAATTCAAGACATCAACGGAGCTCTCCAGGCTGTTGGTTACGGTCTGTTGGTGCTCTTTTTTGCTGCCGGTGTGGTTAAAACCTGCGGTAGCTTTACCGAATTGAAGAAACCGGAGATGGCCTTCAAGTGCTTTGTCCGGTTTGTTCTGGCCCAGGCCGCAATCGGCCACGGGATGGAGCTGATGATGGCGCTGTTCAATATCGCTCAGGGGATGGTGTCCACCATCATGTTCTCCTCCGGCCTGTCGGCTCTGACGGCCACCACCCTGCCCAGTGAGATGGTGACCACTATTGAGAGTGTGGGATTTTTGGACAGCATCCCGTTGTGGGCTATTACACTTCTGGGCTCCCTGTTTATCTGGGTGCTCTCTCTGGTGATGATTCTCACTGTCTACAGTCGGTTTTTTAAGCTCTACATGGCGACAGCCATTGCCCCCATCCCCCTGGCCAGCTTCGCAGGACAGCCCTCCAGCAGCATTGGCGTAGCTTTTTTAAAAAGCTATGCCGCCATCTGTCTGGAGGGCTCTGTGATTGTGTTGGCCTGTGTGATTTTCTCCACCTTTGCCTCGGCACCGCCCGCTATCACGGACAGCACCCTGGCACCGGCCACCATCGTGTGGAACTACATCGGAGAGCTTATTTTCAATATGCTGGTGCTAGTAGGTGCCATTAAAATGAGCGACCGGCTTATCCGGGAGCTGATGGGGCTGGGATGACACCGTGTACCAAAAAGCCGGACACCGTTGAACCGGACACCGCTGGACCGGACATGGTAAAGAAGGACACTATTATAAATAGTTCCTATATAAATAGCTCTATTAGTAACATTCTGTCTATCAAGAAGTCCCGGTTTAAAATTGGTATGACCTCAGTCCCACAACCCCTCGGTGTTGACGGCAGACTCCCCGTTGGGCCTGGCCTGCCGTACCCGGTCGACAAGCGCATGCGCCGCGGCCCGCTCTGCAAGCTGCTCATCCAGCCACCCATAGATCTTCCGGGCGGCGGTCACCACCCAGGACAGAGCTGCCAGCCCCACTAGGGCAAAGAAAATGTCGTCTGCCAGCGCAGTATGGGCCTGGTACCAGCTGTGAAATACCGTGAGCATTCCCAATGCATATAAAATCGGAATCCCTAGCCGAAGCCGGATTGCCAGCCGGAGCAAAATAGGCAGGAGGAACAGCCCTGCCCCAAGAAACAAGAACAGCATTGTCACGACCTCCCCGTCCAATTTGCTGGATAGTACCATAGATGGGAGGCGGTTACAACCGTCTGTTCGCCGATTTTTCCAAAATATAACCGGGAGCATTGCCCGATATGCCCTCGGTCAGACTGGAGGTGATATTCTGGAGGTACGCATCAACAAAGAGGTCCGCAACTATCAGGAGAGCCTGTTCTTCGGCCTCTCCCTGCGGCAATTCATTTTCGCCCTGCTTGCCGTTGCTGTGGCAGTGGGTGTTTACTTTGGGCTACGCTCCATTGTGGGCGATGCGGACATCGGTTGGCTCTGTGTGCTGGCCGCCTTTCCCTTCGCCATCTGCGGCTTTTTTACCTATAACGGCATGACCTTTGAGCGGTTCCTGGTGGCAGTGATCCGCTCGGAGCTTTTATATCCTCGGCATCTTGTGTTCAGATCGGACAACCTCTACGCAAAATTGATGGAACACACTTCGATGAAGGAGGATCTCAAACTTGATTAGAACCCTGCAAAACACCATCAAACAGGACAAAGAATGTTTTGCGGTTCCAAAATCAGTACAGGAAGCCATTCCCATCCACCGCCTCTGGCCGGATGGGATTTTTCAATTCGGCACGAAGTATTCCAAAACCATCCGTTTCTCGGATATCAACTATGCCATCGCCTCCAAGGAGGACAAAACCTCCATGTTCTTGGGCTACTCCGAGCTGCTCAATGCCCTGGATACTGGCTCAACTACCAAGATTACCATCAACAACAAGCGGCTCAACCGGGAGAACTTCCAGCAGGAGATCCTGATCCCCCGTCGAGATGACTACCTGGACGGCTATCGGGCGGAGTACAACGCTATGCTCATGGACAAAGTCACTGATTCCTCCAACAGCGTGGTGCAGGAGCGATACATCACCTTGTCCGTCCACCGGAAAAGTATCGACGAGGCCCGTACTTTCTTCGACCGGGTGACTGCGGATGTGACCTCTCGCCTAAACCATCTGGATTCCCACTGCGAGGAGCTGGATGCGGTGGAGCGGCTCCGGGTTCTCCACGACTTCTACCGCACCGGGGAGGAGACGGAGTATCACCTGGATCTGCGGGATTGTATGCGGAAGGGGCTCTCCTTCAAGGATGCCATCTGTCCGGACAGTCTGGAATTCAAACGGGACCACTTCCTCATGGGGGAGAAATACGGGCGGGTCTTGTTCCTCAAGGAGTACGCCAGCTACATCAAGGACTCTATGATCAATGAGCTGACAGCCCTGAACCGCGCCATGATGCTGTCCATTGATGTTATCCCCGTCCCCACCGACGAGGCGGTGCGGGAGATGCAGAACCGGTTGCTGGGTGTGGAAACCAACGTCACCAACTGGCAGCGCCGGCAGAACAGCAACAACAACTTCTCCGCCGTGGTTCCATACGACATGGAGCAGCAGCGGAAGGAGACGCGGGAGATGTTGGACGACCTGACCACCCGCGACCAGCGGATGATGTTTTCCGTGGTGACCCTGGTGCATTTGGCGGACACCAAGGAGGAGCTGGACAGCGATACCGACGCCCTTCAATCCATCGCCCGCAAGCACTTGTGCCAGCTCTCCACACTGAGCTGGCAGCAGGCGGACGGCCTGGCCACCGTCCTGCCTCTGGGTCTGCGGCGGATCGACGCCCTGCGAACTCTGACTACCGAGGCTCTCGCTGTGCTCATGCCCTTCAAGGCCCAGGAGGTGCGAGACCGGGGCGGCGTGTACTACGGCCAGAACGTTATCAGCAAAAACCTCATCATTGCCAACCGGAAGGAACTGCTCAACGGCAACGGCTTTGTGCTGGGGGTGTCCGGTTCCGGCAAATCCTTCATGGCCAAGCAGGAGATCGTGGGCCTGGCGTTGGATGCGGACGATAAAAGCAAAAATCGTATACCGGATGACATCATTGTGATCGACCCGGAGGCCGAATACCGGCCCCTCATCGAGGGGCTGGGCGGCGAAGTCATCAGCATTTCCGCCACGTCCCCCAACCACATCAACGCCATGGATATGGAGCAGGGCTACGGCGACGGCGAGAACCCTGTGGTACTGAAATCCGAGTTCCTGCTCTCACTGTGTGAGCAGCTGGTGGGCTCCGGGAAGCTGTCAGCCAAGGAGAAGTCCATTATCGACCGCTGTACGGCCCAGTGCTACCGCGAATACATCCGGGGCGGGTATCAAGGGAGCGTCCCTACCCTCCAGGATTTCTATGCCGAGCTGCTCCGCCAGCCGGAGTCCGAGGCCCGTGATGTGGCACTGGCTATTGAGCTGTTCACCGAGGGCAGCCTCAACACCTTTGCCAAGCCAACCAACGTGGATACCAGCTCCCGCATCCTCTGCTATGACATTCGGGACTTGGGCAAGCAACTCCAGCCGGTGGGGATGCTGGTGGTGCTGGACAGCGTATTCAACCGCATCATCCGCAACCGGAAGCTGGGCAAGAGCACCTGGGTTTATATTGATGAGATCTACCTGCTGTTCCAGCATGAGTACAGCGCCAACTTCCTGTTTACTCTCTGGAAGCGAGTGCGGAAGTACGGGGCCTGCTGTACTGGCCTGACCCAGAACGTGGACGACCTGCTCCAATCCCACACTGCCCGCACTATGTTGGCCAACAGCGAGTTCCTGGTCATGCTCAACCAGGCCGCCACCGACCGGGCAGAACTGGCCAAGCTGTTGAACATCTCCGACAATCAGCTCTCCTATATCACCAACGTAGACTCTGGGCGCGGACTGATCAAGTGCGGCAGTGCCATCGTCCCCTTCATGAACAGCTTTCCCAGAAATAAGCTCTATCAGCTGATGACGACCCGTCCGTCCGAGATAACGTCGTAGCAAGAAGGGGCCGGAGCTGTTTCGGCTCCGGCCCCGCCAAACAGGAGGTGACAGTGCATCGAGAAAATCAAGGAGAAGCATACAGGAGCCAAGGGACTGAAGGAGAAGGTCAAATCTGCCCCCAAGGAGCTTGTCCACCGGGGATTGGAGGACGGTACAGAGCGATTGCGCCTCCAATTCCGGGATGCTGTCCAGCGTGGCCAGCAGGACGGGTATGGCGGGGATCAGGTCGAGGACGCTGCCGCTGGCAGTGCCAGGCAGATAGAACGTGGTGTCGAGAACCTGCTGAAGGGCAGAAGAAAGACGGGGAGCTCCCAGAAGCCGGTCCAAACACCCCCTGAATATTCCGGCTCACCGGAGAGGCCGGAGGAGCATCCAAGAACGGGGCCGGAGAACCAACCAGCAGGCCGTCAGCAGATCAAAACACGGGAGACCGACGGCAGAGGCACCTCTCGTGGTGGCGGTACCCCAGACAGTGTCCAGGGCAGGCCCACTGCGCCGCAAGCCGGGCACGAGGTAATTAAAACCAAGGACGCCTATATGGAGCGGCAGGTCCCAGCCGTGCAAACGTCTGTACAGAACAGGGATGAACTGGTTCAAAGGCAGGGGCGTTCCCTGGCGATTCGGCGGACGGAGCAGAGACGCGGTATGAAAAGCGGTGGCCCAACGCCCACTGGAGGGCAGGGCAGACATGGCGCCTCCCTATTTGGGCAGGCCCACCCTTTGGGGGCCAAGAGCTCTATCAATTTGTCGCCTGGCCAAGCATTCAAGGAGAAGTCTCTGCCAGGTAGAGCCGGCATTAAGGTACGGCCAGGACATGGAACACCGGGAAAGGCCCCGGCCAGAGCCACAAGGAGTGCGAAGCGTATCCCTGGGAGAACGGTGAAAACAGTTCAGCAGACAACTGAGACGGCGCGGCAGTTGGGGAGTTCTGTGTGCACCATGCAGGCCGCCGCACACAGCGCCCAGCGGACGACCCAGGTCACCCGTCTGACGGCGGAATCCGCCGCTGTGACCGCCAGATCCGCAGCAAGAACCGTCAGCGCGGCAGTCAAGGGAGCGGTGGCCGCAGCCCATTCCCTGGCTGTCACCATCGCTGCCGGCGGTTGGGTGGTGATTGTCATAGTCCTGGTGATTTGCCTGGTAGGGATGCTCATTGTCTCCCCCATTGGCATCTTCTTTGCCAATGACAGTAACTCCCCGGATGCGGTTTCTCCCTCCGCAGCGGTGGCCCAGCTCAATGGGGAACTAGCGGAACGCTTGGCCCAGTTGCAGGAGGACGGGACATATGACCAAGTGGAGATTCAGGGACAGCCTCCGTCCTGGTCAGATGTACTGGCGGTATTTGCTGCTAAGACGGCGGGGGCGGAGGACGGCGTGGACGTGGCGGTTCTGGACCCGCAGCGGGTGGAGCTCCTGCGGACAGTATTCTGGGACATGACCAAGATCACCACTGCAACAGAAACGGTGGAGATCCCAGCCAGCGAAGGAACCCCAGATTCCACAAAGGAGGTGCTGACCATCACCATCACCGCCAGGACACCAGATGATATGCGGGTGTTTTACAGTTTTACTGCCTGGCAAAACGAAGCCCTGGACGAGCTCCTGGCCAGCTCGGATCTGCTCACGGCCCTGGCCGGAGACCTGACCATCTCCAGCCAAGATGCCAAGAAACTCCTGGCCAATTTGCCTGCAGATCTGTCCCCAGAGCGACGGGCTGTGGTGGAAACTGCCTGCCAGCTGGTAGGTAAAGTCAATTATTTCTGGGGAGGGAAATCCCTGGTGCTGGGCTGGGACGACCGCTGGGGCACGCTCCGCCAAGTAACAGCGGCAGGCAGCTCCACCACAGGCACCTACCGCCCCTATGGGATGGATTGCAGCGGGTATGTGGATTGGGTATTTTACAACGTCACAGGCGGGGAGTACATCATCGGCCACGGCGGTGGCGCCCACGCCCAGCACACCTACTGTGTCCCCATCTCTTGGGACCAGGCTATGCCGGGCGATCTGGTATTCTATCCCGATGATGAACACGTTGGGATCGTGGGCGGCCGGGACGAAAGCGGTGACGTCCTAATTATCCATTGTGCGTACGGCGCCAACAACGTGGTGATTACCGGAGCGGACGGCTTTACCTCCATCGGCAGGCCGGTTTTTTACAGCGAATAACAAGAAAGGGCGTGGGCAGTCTTGCCCACGCCCATATTTTACCCGGAGCTATACCCCAGTGTCTGCCTGTGGCATGGCTCTGCGCAAAATAACATTTGAAAATGGAGGAACAGAACAATGGCAGTTTTTCGTGTGGAGCGCACCCAAAACTATACTGTCATGGGCAACTACCACCTGCGGGATAAGAGGCTCTCTCTGAAGAGTAAAGGCTTGCTGTCTCAGATGCTCTCCCTGCCGGAGGATTGGGATTACACCCTGTCCGGCCTGGCGCGAATCAATGCAGAGGGCAAGGACGCCATCCGCGCTGCTGTGGTGGAGCTGGAGCAGGCCGGGTATATCCAGAGACGGCAGAAGATTGACAAGGCTGGCAAGTTCAGCGGCAACGAGTACATCATCCGGGAGCGCCCGGTTTCCACCCCAGCGCCCCAGGAGGGGCCGCTGTCTGCTTTCCCGTCGTCGGGAAATCCGACAACGGAAAATCCGTCAGTGGATCTCACGCCGACGGATTTTCCAACACAACTAAATATAGAATTAAAAAATAAAAAGAAAAACAAAAAGACTGACTCACGAAGTAAAGAATCATTTCCTATCCCTTCTGCCCCCTTCCCAGACGGGGCAGCGGAGGAGGAGCCGAAGGGAAGGGATCGAAAGCGCAGGAGATGCTGTGCCATGAAGGAATCTGAGATGGGCGCCTATCGGGATCTGATCCGGGAGAACATCCGCTATGACGACTTCGTGCGGGAGCACCCATGGGATACGGGCCAGCTGGACGAGATGGTGGAGCTGATGGTGGAGGCGGTCTGCTCCAAACGGGAGACCCTCCGGGTGGCCGGGAACGAATTTCCCCAGGCGGTAGTAAAATCTCGCTTGCTGAAGCTGGATGATGGGCACATCCGCTTTGTGTTTGACTGCCTCAAAAACAACACCACCCAGGTGCGGAACATCAAGCAGTACCTGCTGACCACCCTCTACAACGCCCCTGTCACCATAGGGAACCACTACGCTGCCCAGGTCAATCACGACCTCTATGGACAGTCTTCTGCCTGAGAATCTTTGACGCAGTCAGCCGTCTTTTTTTCGCCGTGTATCTGTATCTGCCGTGAGATCGCAATTCCTTCCATATAACGATCCAGGATATTTTCGACATTCTTGATGTGTTCAGCCGGCAGCTTACTCAGACGTGCGGTAACACCCAGCACATCCGAAGTCTCCGTATTGCCGGTCAAAATATAATCGCTAGAGACCAGTAGGACAGAGCACAGCCGCTGTAAAACCGGAACAGACAGCCCGACTGCGCCGCGTTCCACGCCGGACAAATATTGGGCGGTAATATCGATTAACTCCGCCAAACGCTCCTGTGTCAAACCGGCGGCTTCTCTGGCCTCTTTGACACGCGCACCGATCTGTACATTCCCCGCTTTTTTCTCTGTCATTTGATAACTCACCTCTCGCTTGTAGTTTAGGTGAGTTTTGTAGTATAATACAGTTATTCACAATTTAGTTCAACTCGGTTTTATAATTTACTTGTGCTGAAGGAGAATCCCGGTGAGAAAAGTCGAGAGAGCCTGCGCCTTTACTGGCCACCGCCCACGGAAATTCCCCTGGGGCTATGATGAACTGGATGCCCGGTGTGTGAGTCTGAAAAGCGCCCTGACGGAACAAATCGAACAGCTTGCCAGGAATGGCGTCACCCAGTTCCTGTCCGGCATGGCCGAAGGGGTGGACACCTGGGCGGCTCTGGCTGTTCTTGCCCTTCGGGGAAAAAATGACGCGCTGAAACTCCACTGCATCCTTCCATGCAGGGAACAGGCGGAGCAATGGAGCGCACCAGCGCAGGAGATGTACCGCTCTATTTTGGAGCAGGCGGACTCGGTGGTCTATGTCAACCGGGACTACCGCAAAGACTGTATGTTGGAGCGCAACCGTTTCTTGGTAGAGCACAGTGACATCTTGCTGGCTGTCTACAATGGAGAGCGGCGTGGCGGCACGGCGGCCACGATTCGCTATGCGAGAAAAGCTGGCCGGGAGATCTGGATCATGGACCCGGAGACACATCTTGTGACCCGTGAGGAGGGCATCTGCCAGACTGCAGGAAAATAGCCGCCGACAAGGAAACGGGAGGTTCCCTTTTGCCCGGGATCTATGCTATAATAAAATCCACAACAGCCGCAGCTCGACCAGTGCCGGCTGAACCAGTGAGGATCGTATGACCAACCAGGTTAAATTCCGCTCCGGCAAGCGCCTGCGCCGTGACCGGCAAGGCTTACAGGATCAGAACACTGCATCCGCCAAGGGTGCGGCAGTTCCTTGCGGCCTTTTCGCGCCCCGCACCCATTCGTCTGTAGGACAATGGGCGCGGGGCGCTTTTTCTATCTTCTGAAAGGAGTCAAAGAATATGAGTCTGAAATACACCTGCCCCGGCTGTGGGACACCCTTGGGCTATGAGGGGTTGTGCTGGAAATGCAAATCTGAACAGGAGCGGAAGGCTGCTCTTGCCTGGACACCGGAACAAATCAAAGAGAAACAGAGAAACCTGATCCAGAACATCCAGCGGCTGGCTGATATGAAGGACCCGGAGTTCGCCGACTTTTGGCAGCTGCTTGGCTACCATGA
>OLRA01001579.1_pt1 | contig 26288 bp, 24 predicted proteins | sample 1673011 | NCBI WGS metagenome assembly OLRA01 (sample SAMEA3136746, study PRJEB25190) | human gut metagenome | reverse complement strand
TAAGACACCGCCCTTTCACGGCGGTAACAGGGGTTCAAATCCCCTTGGAGTCATTCGCTTCGGCGAAGAATTAAATAATATGGTGCCATAGCCAAGTGGTAAGGCAAAGGTCTGCAACACCTCTATCCCCAGTTCAAATCTGGGTGGCACCTCTTAAAGCTCTTGATTTATTCAAGAGCTTTATTTGCGCACAAAATTCCGGTGCAAAATAGGTTTGGCTTGATCTGAAGGGGTGCGAGCTGCATTGAAAGTTCTGAACAGTTTCGAGGTGCAGTGCCGGAAGAAATTTTGGATTTGACGAAGGAGAAGAATTGAAATGAAAGAGGACAGACAGGACCTGACCACAGGCTCTATCTGGGGGAAAATGCTGCTTTTTAGTATCCCTCTGGTGCTGACCAACTTTTTGCAGGTGTTGTTTAATATGGCGGATATCGCGGTTATTGGTCAGTTTGCGGGCTCTTTATCATTGGGGGCAGTGGGATCCACTACTACGCTTGTAACTCTTTTTACGGGCTTTCTGATCGGTATGGGCGGCGGTACCAATGTTCTGGTGGCAAGATTTTTCGGAGCGAAGGATAAAGAGAGTACGATCAAGACGATACATACGGCTCTTTTGGTAAGTATGGCTGCGGGGATGATCGTACTGATCTTTGGACTGCTCTTTTCAAAAGGAATTCTGGAGCTGTTGAATACCAAGGAAGAACTTCTGGATGGTGCAGTACTGTATATAAGGATCTATTTTCTGGGAATGCCGGCAATGGCTCTTTATAATTTTGGTAATGCGGTGTGCAGTGCTTTTGGAGATACGAAGAAGCCTTTGTATTATCTGGGTGCAGCTGGTATTGTAAATATAGTATTGAATCTGTTTTTTGTAATTGTCTGTAAAATGGATGTGGCAGGTGTTGCAGCGGCAAGTATTATTTCCCAGTATTTATCTGCGTTTCTGATTCTCCGGGCTCTGGTAAAAGTGGGCGGGGATTATGCACTTCGTCTTTCCAAACTGAGGTTTGACAAGAGAATGGCAGGATATCTTATCCAGATCGGTCTTCCGGCAGGATTGCAAAACGGTATTTTTCAGGTGGCAAATCTGTTTATCCAGGCAGGTGTCAATACCTTTGATGCTACAATGGTGGCAGGTAATTCCGCTGCGGCAAATGCAGATGCTCTTTTGTATGACTCCATGGCTGCTTTTTATACAGCCTGCGGAAGCTTTATGGGGCAGAATTACGGTGCAGGGAAAAGAAAAAGAGTGCGAAACAGTTATCTGGTCAGCCTGGCTTATTCCTTTGGAATTGGAACCATAGGTGGTATTGCACTGGTTATATTCGGCAGACAGTTCCTGGGACTTTTTACCAATGATCCTGCGGTTGTGGATGCCGGAATGAAACGACTTACGATTATGGGATTCAGTTATGGATTTTCTGCATTTATGGACAGTGCCATTGCAGCTTCCCGTGCTCTTGGAAAGAGTGTTATTCCTACGGTTATTGTAATTATAGGATCCTGTATTTTCCGAATGGTATGGGTAAATACGGTGTTTGCCTACTTTAAGACGATTCCGTCTTTATATCTGCTGTACATTTTCTCATGGGGAATTACGGCAGTGGTGGAAATTATATATTGGGTACATGTATACAGGAATACAAAGATCGGATAAAAAATCCCGGGCATATGTGCTTCCTAAAGGAAGCTATGCCCGGGAATCTTTTTGTCTGGAATTATGTGAAATTATGTGAAATTATTCAGCTGCTGTAACAGAGGTAATGTGCGGGTTTACGCCCTCATACCAGTACAGGAAGCCTTCCATATCGATCTTATCGCCAATGTTCAGAGCTTCTACGGCTTTGTAAACATCGCTGTCTTTGTCGCAGAGATAAGACTCTACTGTGAAAGTATAGGTTTCGCCGTTAAGGGAAACGTTGAAGTAAAGGTCATCTCCCTCAGAACCGGATCCATCATAATTGTAAAGGAAAGCTACATCATTTCCGTCAGCATCCTGTCCGGCAGCTTCTACGGTCATTCCCTTGAAAGATACCAGCTCGTTCTGATGATCGATCAGCTCGTCCTTACCAAGAAGATCTGTTACATCAAGCGGCTCTGCGATGTATTCGCCGTCCTCAATCTCGAAAGAGGAAACATCTGCAACCTCAATCTCGCCAGACCATTCTGCCTTATATCCGGTTACTTTGATCTTGGTTCCCGGAACCAGCTTCTCATAGTCTTCTTCGGAGCATGGCATGTTATAAATGAAGTATGCGCCATCTTTATCCTGGGTATAGAAGGTGGCCTTATCTTCCCACCAGGACTGCTTTGCCTGTACATAGGTCTCGATGGTAACTTCGTCATCAACAGCTGCTGCAAGGTACTCGTCATGGGTCATAACACCTTCGGATTTCACATCTGCGTCTTCTGCAGTGCTGTCAGCTGCTTCTGTGTCATCAGCAGTTTCCTCTGCAGCAGTGGTATCCTCAGCCATAACAGCTGCCGGGAATGCAAATGTAAGAGAGAGCGCCATCAGTAATACAAGTCTTTTTTTCATAGTATCTCCTTTCTGGGTACGTAAATTCAGATGTCTGACAAGGTGAGTGTAAAGTCATCTGTCAAAAACGATTGTACACAATCACTTTTATTATAAACAAAATTATGGGGAAATCAAGCTTAAATATTACGCTTTTTTCTTTAATCTTTCGATGAAAAGATAAAGTAGGATCAGACCCCAGACTATTGCCAGACTTCCAAGAAGAATTCTGGATTCTGCAGGAAGAGGACCAAGCTCCTTTTTTCCGGAGGACTGGTCTGAGGAAATCTGATCCAGGTGATACAGGGAGGTTACATCGCTGTAAAGTTTATCAATATAGGCATCATCAATCTCCTGTTTTCTTCGGACAGATTTGGTCACGCTTTCAATCAGCTGTCCTGCGGCATCACGTAAAGAAGCGGAGCCGTTAAATACAGGGGTAACAAAAGTGTGCTCCACATTGTCAAGGAGCAGCCTGGAAGCTTTTATTTTTACATCGTAGTAAGTGGAATTGTCTTCCCCTTCCCTGGAAAGATAATCCTGATACTGGTCGGATTCCTGGGCTTTGCTGGTAACCGGCACATAACCTTCCGTTTCAGAATAAGCGGTCTGTACGTCATTTGTGAGCAGATACTGGGTAAAGAGCCAGGAGGCCAGCACTTCCTGAGGGTCTTTCTTATTGAAGATACATACAGAAGGTCCCTGTGAAATCATCTGCGGATTATCCGGGTCAAACTGTGGAATGGTCATAACCTCTGTTTCAAAATCCACCAGAGCATCAGAACTGATGTCCACAAGAGGGGCATTTGTACCCATCCAGGTGGAGCCTGCTGTGGAATCTATGGCAAAGATACATTGCCCTGCATTCAGGAAGTTAGCCGGATAACTGGAAATTTTAAAAGTGGAAAAAGCACCGGTTTTTACATGCTCCGCGATGGTATCCAGCAGACTTGCCGTGGTGTCGTTAAAAAGCTGGATCTCTCCGCTGTCAGTGGAATATCCTGCATTTTTCTGCTTTAGCATTTCGATCATCATATTGTCTGTGGACTTGTCTATAAATGGAATCAGCACATTCTGATCGTTGACCTTGTATGTTCCATCTGCATTTTGCGCCATGGCAGCTTCACTTACTTCCCACACAAAATCCCATGTGAGGGTTTCTGGAAGGGTGTATCCAAGCTTTTCCACATAGGTTTTATTTACATAGCAGGCTTCTGTGGAGCGCATGAAAGGCAGTGCATAATAGTGACCGGAAAAAGAACACTCCTGTAAAAAACGGGGAATGATCTCATCTTTTTTCACTGAGGCGAATTCAAGTTTATCACCGCCAAGTCCGTAGCTGGAATCTGCCATCAGATCGTCCAGAGGGACAACGGTATCGTTTCCCGTAAGGTAGGTGGCAATATGGTCCGGGTAGGTGATACATACGTTCGGAGTGGTGCCTGTGGCGATGTTGGTGATTACATCGTTGTAGATTTTGCCGTAGTCCGTGTAAAGCCGAAGATCTACGGTGATATTGGGGTACAGGGCTTCAAAATCGGATATTGCCTTTTTATAGATTTCGGTCTGGGTTTTGTTTGTGTCGTTTTTGGCCCAGAAAGTGATCTCGTAATCTCTGGAGGTGTCAAATTCCCCGGGAATGGTAAAGGCACTTTGGTCCTTCGCGCCATGACAGCCTGTAAGCAGAGTCACAGAAGAAAGGGCAGCCAGGGAAAAAAGCAGGAAAGGCTTTTGGTGGCACGCTCCAGGATGTTTTTGTCTGAATAGTCTCATCCTTTTGTACCTCCTCTTGAAACTCCTGACATAATCTTGTTTCTGAAAAGCAGGAACAAAATGATCAGGGGCAGGGAAATCACAACTACCGCCGCCATCATGGCAGGGACATTTTCACGACCGAAACCGTTTTCGCGAATCTCCTGGATTCCGTTGGAAACCAGATAGTAGTTCTGGTCATCGGTGATCAGTCTTGGCCATATGTAGGAATTCCAGCATTCGATCACCTTCAGGATAGCAATGGTGACCATGGTAGGCTTGCAGATGGGAATCATCACCTTGCAAAGGTATTTCAGATCTGAGGTTCCGTCCACTTTGGCTGCACGGTAAAGCTCATCCGGTACCTGTTCGAAATTCTCTTTCAGAAGATAAATATAAAATACAGAGGTGACAGATGGCAGGATCAGCCCAAGGAAGGTGTTCCGCATATCCAGGTTGGTGATGGTCACAAAATTGGTAATGATCACAAGTTCGTTTGGAATCATCATCAGGGAAAGGAATAAAGTGAAAGCCAGGTTTTTCCCTCTGAATTCAAGTCTTGCGAAAGCAAAGGCGGACAGTGTGATCACAACCATCATAATAGCAGTGGTGGCAACTGTGAAAATCAGTGTGTTCAGCAGATATTTTCCCAGGGGCACTGCTGTAAAGGCATCTGCATAATTCTGCAGGGTGGGCGTCAGTGTAAAGAAGGTGGGAATGTGCTCTGCGTTGTAGGAACTGTAGCTTTTTACAGAGGTAAGAAGCATCCAGTAAAAAGGAAACAGTACTACCAGAGCCCAGATAGTGAGCAGCAGGTAGACAAGGATGTTTCCCAGGGAATGCCGTCTGGCGGCAGTATGCTCCGATTTTGTAAACTTAGTGATATATTTTTCCATGTTTTCTCCTTTATGAAGACTAAAGCGTGTCTGAAAAATCATTCCTGCAATCTGCACGCCCCACTTTGCGGTATATTTTGCCCGAAAATACCTTTCAGACAAAGAGAGTGAACCTTCATAGTTACGAATAGTATACATGCTTTTTGCTTACAAGCAGGTTTATGCAGGTGATTGTCAAAACAATAACAAATAGCAGGATCGCTGCTGCTGAGGCATAGGACGGGTAGCCGCCGCCATTTCCGTAAAGCATGTCGTAAACATAGCCTACGATGGTGTTCATGCCAGCTGCGTTTAAGTCTGTGCCAAAAAGGGCAACTGCATCGCTGTAAGCTTTGAATGCACCGATAAAACCAGTGATGATCAGATAGAAAACAGTGGGGGAGATCATCGGCAGGGTGATCCGGATAAAAATACGGAATCTGGAGGTACCGTCTACCCGGGCTGCATTATAATAATTCTGGTTTACAGAAGCCAGGGCACTGGTAAGGATCAGTACCTTAAATGGCATAACGATCCAGATGGTATAAATACATAATACCAGCATCTTCGCCCAGTATGGTCCGTCAATAAAATCTACAGGTCCCTGTCCGAACAGCTTCAGCACCAGGTTTATCAGTCCGTCAGAATAAGCAGTTTTTTTGAAAAGGATCATAAATACCAGTCCCACGGCCAGTGTATTGGTTACATATGGCAGGAAGTAAATGGTCTGGAAAAGTTTTTTTAGAGCTTTCACAGAGCTTAAGGCAACGGAGATCAGAAGTGCCAGCAAAGTGGAAAGGGGCACTGTGATCACAACCAGGATAAAGGTATTCCGGATCGCCTGGAGAAAATATGGGTCATGAAGGACGTAGGAATAGTTGTACATACCAGTCCCATAGTAAGTCTGGGAAGCGGAATTATAGCCCTCTTCAAAGGAATAGATAAAAACATCGATAAGAGGGTAGACCATGAAAATTCCCAGAAAAAGCATAGCCGGCAGAAGGTACAGCCAGCCTTTGAAGTTTCGTTTATTCATAGGAGCCTCCCTTTAAAGGTTGATCCGTTCACCGGTATCATGCCGGAACAGGAAGATCTTATTTGGCTTGATAGAAAAACGGATGGTTTTTGCATCAAGCCTGATCTGGGTGTCAGAGCTGATGATGGAGCGGATCACAGGATTTACGGAGGATGCATGGGTGGAGACAACGGAGATGTCACGGCCCATTACTTCCATGCCTCCAAGCTGGCAGCAGAGAGATCCTTTCTCATCGGGGATAAATCCCTCCGGACGGATTCCCACAGAAACCGGCTGGTCGGAGATCCCAGGTGTGAGAAGAACTGCATTTTCACCAATGTAAAGGCTTCCGCCACGGATCTGTCCCTCAAATACATTGATGGGAGGGGTACCAAGGAATTTGGCTACAAACAGATTTACAGGGCTGTCGTAAACGTCCTGGGGCTTCCCGATCTGTTGTACTACACCATCCTTCATGACTACGATCATGTCGGAAATGCTCATGGCCTCCTCCTGGTCATGGGTGACAAAGACAGTTGTGATCTTTGTAGCCCGCTGGATCTTGCGGATCTCTTCCCGGGTCTGGAGGCGGAGTCTGGCATCCAGGTTGGAGAGCGGTTCGTCGAGAAGCAGTACGCGGGGCATTTTTACAAGTGCACGGGCAATGGCTACGCGCTGCTGCTGACCGCCGGAGAGCTCGGAAGGACGTCGGTCCATAAGCTCTGTGATCTGTACCAGACGGGCTGCATTCTGAGCTCGCTCATCCATCTGGGATCTGGAAAGCTTGTCTTTTCCCTTCAGATTCTGAAGAGGGAAGAGGATGTTCTGCTTCACTGTGAGGTGGGGATAAAGTGCATAATTCTGAAATACCATACCAACTCCGCGATGCTCTGGGGGAAATGAAGTTACATCATCATCGCCGAAAAGAATTCTGCCGCTGGTTGGTTTCTCCAGGCCGCAGATCATATTCAGGGTAGTACTTTTCCCGCAGCCGGAGGGACCGAGCAGTCCGATCAGCTGACCGTCAGGAATTTCGAAATTGAAATCGCTTACAGCTGTGACCGGCTCCTGAGCCTTTCTTCCACGGGGCGGAAACTGCTTTGTGAGATGTTCTAATACTATTTTCATAATTTCGCTCCTAAATGTTTAATAAAGGTAACTGTCCAGTACCTTCACAGTTACCCGTTTCGTACTGCGGCAGAAAGCTTTTTTTTAACATGCTCCAGATGTCGCTGGAGGCGACCAGCCGCAGGCGGAGAATCCTGCTTGCAGATTCTGTTTTATTGGGATTTCTGCGAACTGCGTTCCTAAAAACACCTTGCAGAAAATAGCTGCTTAATAAAGTAATTATAGCGAATTTGCATGAGTTGTACAATGAAATTTGGAAAAAAAAATCCTCCTGCCTGCTTGGCAGAAGGAAATAAGACTAAAGTATGTCTGAAAAATCATTTCCACAAATTGTGACGCACATCTTGCAGAAAGCCTTTTTCAGATACGCTTTAAGATTCTGGATTGTCAGCAGAAGCGTTGTCAGAAGAAGCAGAAGCAGTATCTGTGTTATCCGTCTCAACGCTGTCAGGTGTGGAATCTGTACTGCTCTGAGGCATAAGTGCAAGCTCCAGGGAAGTATCTGCATAGAATGTATTTGCATTATAGAGATAAAGTACTTCCTGAATTTCTTCTACCTGCATCAGTTCTTCCAGATCGTCATAGAAATAACGAGGGTCTACCATAACAATCTTGCGGTAGTAAGGTGCCAGGAAAGGTATCAGGCTGTTTGCGTAGGAGTCTTTGATCACAAGTAAGGTACGGTTTTCCTCTGTAGGGGTGGTGATCACAACCTTGCCATGGTTTCCGTTAAAGAACATGGCGTATTTGTCTCTGGTTTCCAGCTTGCTGGTATCGTAAAAGCTGGCCGTTTTTTTCTGTTCGTCAACATAATTTACAACAGAGGAAGGAACCGAGTCATCTCTTGGAAGAAAGACATCCATTTCCTCTTTCTCAGAAGCACGGAAACCGCTTTTTGCGGAAAGGGTTCCCTGGAAGCTCATGGAAACCGGGAGCTTGTCGTAGGAGATGGAAGAAGAATCGATTCCAAGTACCTTTGCAAGCTGCATATAAGCAAAGTAAGCTCCCTGAGTAGTCCAGTGGTGGTCTGTGTGGTAATAAATTCCGTCATCCTTGTGCTGGGAAAGGGTGTCACGCACATCCACGAAAGTGACATCTGCCTTTTCAAGAGCAGTGGCAGTTGCGTCCAGATAAGGATTCTGGTCAGTGGCAGCAGCCAGGGCAGGAAGCTTATCTGAAAGGATATTCACGGCATTTGGCGCGATCAGCGCATACTGGGGAAGATCAGAATGCCTTGCTGCAAAATCTGTCATAGCGTTTACGGTACGGTTCAGACGCTCCTGGGAGGGTGCTGTAAAATCCTCCATCAGGTAGCCGTTTTTGCCAAGAAAAACGCCGTTTTCCTCCGTATTTCCAAGGATACGTTGGGCTGTGGCGCGCAGTGTGATCCACCAGTCACGAAGGAAAAACTGGTCATTTACATAGGTTTCATAACCGTCAGCAAATTTGCCGGATGTGAGCTGTGAAACGCTGATGGCCGGACGGGAGGCCAGCACACGGTTTTCCTTCTGGGAAAAGCCCCGGTCCGGAACTAAAAAATTGATTATCAGTACTGCCAGGATGAAGATTCCGAAAAGGCATCCGGTCAGGTGATAAAAATAGCGGTATCCGTTTGGTTTCTTTTTCATGGGTCCTCCAATTAATATGGTACCAGTTCAGGGCTTTTTCAAATTTACTCTAGAACTGCTGATACATAAATGGTGTGTAGGAACTGTAGATCATATACGCAATACAGAGGAAAAACAGGATTGCGTTTATCACTGCAGCAAGGTAAGTATTGCGTCTTGCAAGGCGCTTGAAATACTGATAAAGTCCCGGACGGCAGCTGATCACGGAAATGATCATCAGGATCAGTCCGGATTTCAGTGCATACAGGGAGGCACGGTCTGCGAAGCAGGAAGCTCCAAATCCAAACATGGATCCCAGCATTTTTCCTATGGCTGCAGGTGTGGTCTGGCTGAAAAATACCCAGCCGATGATCACGGCAAACATGGTATATAAATTGCGAAGCCAGACAGGTGCTTTCTCAAGAAAACGTCCAAGAAGGAATTTCTCTGCCAGAAGAAGGAGACCGTAGTAAACACCCCAGAACACAAAGTTCCAGCTGGCGCCATGCCAGAGACCGGTGAGCGCCCATACCACAAGGATGTTGCGGATGTGCCGGCCTGTGGAAACACGGTTGCCTCCCAGTGGGATGTAGATGTAATCGCGGAACCAGCTTCCAAGAGAAATATGCCAGCGGCGCCAGAATTCAGAGACGCTGGTGGAAATGTAAGGATAATCAAAGTTCTTGTTGAAATTGAATCCCAGCATTTGTCCAAGACCGATGGCCATATCGGAATATCCGCTGAAATCGAAATACAGCTCCAGTGTATATGCGCCAATGGCAAGCCAGGTTCCCACAAAAGAGGTGGTACCGGAAGCCTGAAGGGTGGTGTACAGAGCGGAAAGATTGTCTGCAAGGAGAACTTTCTTGGAAAGCCCCTTGATAAAAAGCTCTGCACCTGCACCCAGGCGTGTTGTGTTTATACTGCGGCGGCTGATGGATTCCGAAATGTCAGTGTAGCGGACAATGGGTCCGGCAGTCATGTGCGGAAACATGGTGCTGTATACGGCATATGGGAAAAATCCTTTGCAGGGTTCTGTTTTTCCCATATAGATATCCAGGATGTAGGACAGATTCTTAAAGGTATAGAAAGAAAGTCCGATGGGCAATGCAAGCTGCGGATAGGTAAGCTTCAGTCCTGTGACACCGCTGATGGTATCAAGAAGAAATCCCCAGTATTTAAAAAATCCCAGGATCAGAAGGTTGATCACTACTGCGAAAATAAGGTTTCGCTTGCGGGACGGATCTTCATCGGTTATTTTCCCAAGCTCTTTGCCCATGTAATAATTGAAAAAGCTGGAAAACAGCATAAGAACCAGATAGGTAGGATCTCCCCATGCATAAAAGAAAAGGCTTCCTGCGAAAAGTACCGGATTACGAGCCCTGGCCGGCACGAAATAGTAGATCAGCAGAAATATGGGAAGAAAACAAAATATAAAAATTACACTGTTAAATACCATAACGTCAATTCTCCTATATCATGGATAATAAAGCCTGGCGAAGTTCCTGGGCGTTTTCACCGCAGAAATACCAGACATAGGCACCGCGCTTTTCTACAGAAGCTTCTCCGAGAAGTGCCATCTGATCAGTTCCATAGCCTTCGAAAATGTTCTTCTGACTTTCAAGATGAGCCTGAGCTGCTTCTAAATAGGCGCTTGCCTCAGAAGAAGAATTAGCCTTAACTACCAGAACTTCGTCTACAGACATGGGGGAGGCTGCTTTACGGAAAAAGTAGCTGTCTATGTCATTCTCATCAATCTGATAAAAACGGCGAAGACCGGAAACCCCTGGCTCACTAAGGTCCGTAACACCGGAAACCTGTTCAAGGGCAGCAGATATTTTGTCCATGGACACGTCTGCTGCGTAGTCGGACACATAGAGGCGTCCCAGATAGACAACCAGGAAAATCACCATGACGGATTTTATGATAAGGGAACCGGTAAGCTTGAAATCAGAAAGGATGCTGGTTCCCTGCTTTTTATTTTTCTTCAGATTGCCGCTCAGTTTGCCGGAAAAATCTGAGAGGATATTTCGTTTGGTATTCAGCTTCATACGAGACCTGCCCTTTCTGCCATATAAGTAAGCCATTTGGGGTAGTAATTGTAAACCATATGCTCACCATCCGGCTCATACATGCTTTCGTCTACAAGGAATGTATCGTCTATAAAAGTGCATCCCATTTCGTCACAAAAGTCCCTAAGTGCCTGATTAAAGCTGTCATAATAAGCAAGAGCAGGACTTTGGTCAATGGCGCTTTGCTGGATGGGAAGAATGCTGTTGATGTAAATGGCAGTATCCGGAAGAGCGTTCTGGATCTGTTTCACTTTCACACGGTAGGCGTCAATAAAAGCAGAGGAATCACCATTGTAAATTTCCAGGTCATTTGCTCCAAAGGACAGGAAAAATACGCTTGGATTCAGACTGATGGCGGTATTGATCTGGTCATCTGCATCGTCAATGCGAAGTCCCAGCTTGGCAACTACAATACTGGTGTCAAGAAAACCATATTCTGCAATGGATTCTGTAATAGAGTCCCCTACAATAACAGTTCCCTGAAATGCCTGTTTAATTTGTACATCTGTGAGAATATCGCCAAGAACACCCTCCTCTGAGTCCGATCCGGTGGGCTTTTCTTTCTCGGAAAGTGCACGGATCGCATCCTCTATGCTGGAGATATCAGCTGTTTCAAGCTTCTGAAGACGTTCAACTGTTTCCTGACATTGTTTGTCAGTATTGCCTGAACGAGAGCAAAAAAAAGCTACCCCTGCAGCCAGCACCACGACAGCTGGGATAACGGCAAGAATGGTTTTGTTGTTTTTAATATTTTTCAAAATTTAATTCTCCGATAAAAAATTAGATATAATGGAACTGTTCCCTGTTTGAACAGTTACGACATAATTCATTTTCCTTCGACATTCATTATAATACCACAGGGAAAAACTTCAAGTATAAAAATGGATTTTTTATATAGGAAATTATACTCTTTTTCCGGCTTTTTGTGGACGAATTTCACGAAATAGTTTATACTGTCCAAAAAGAACCGGAGGATAACAGGAGGTTAAATGATGGAAGAGAAGAAAAGCAAAATTTTAAGAGGACAGATTCCAACATCTGTATTTTATATTCTTTTTGGACTGTGTCTGGCATTGATGCCTGTAGAAACGGTGAACGTTCTGTGCAAGGTGGTATTTGGGCTGGTTCTGATCGGAGCCGGTGTTTATCACATTCTGATCTTTGTTCTGGAAAAGGATAATTCTACTATATTGGATCTTTTTTCCGGTGTGATCGTGTTGGTGATCGGCATCTTTTTGTTTATGAATCCAACTGTGGTTGTGAAACTGCTGACTCTTATGCTGGGAGCTTTTATTCTGGTGGACAGCATCTGGATGATGCGCGGCAGTATGAAACTGAAGAAGCGCGGGCAGGGCGTTTGGAAGGCATTTCTGGTTGAAAGTCTGATTTTTATAGGACTTGGAGTGCTGATCCTTGTAAATCCATTTTCTGAAATCAAGATGACCGTGCAGATTTCAGGATGTATTTTTGTAGCGAACGGAGTGCTGGATATTATTTTTTATCTGATTCTGAAACACGGGCTGAAAAAAGAGATTCAGGATGGATCAGCTGGTGATGGAAAGAAAGAGGACAAAGTGACAGATGTTGATGTGGCTGTGAAAGATGCTGAAACACCGGACTCAGGTTTTGAACCTGCGAAGAAGGTTGACACTGAGACAGTCGAATCTGGTGCTGAAAATACAGGTGCTCAGGAAGAGCAGACAGATCAGGAAGAGCAGGCGGATCAGGAAGAGCAGGCGGATCAGGAAGAGCAGACGGATCAGGAAGAGCAGACCGATCTGGAAAAGCAGGCAGATCAGAAGCAGGAAGAAGAGGAAGTTCTGGAGGAATGGAAGGATTGAAGCGGAACATTGTGATCATGGATTTTTCTGGAATTTACCAGGAAGAGCAGTTCTATGAGGGAGAGCAGATTTCCTGGATAGACCTGAGTGATATTTCAGGAACCAACTGCTACTGCGATGGAGATGCCCAGGCGCAGATTCTGGAACGAATGGAAAAATATCCGGTTTCCGGAATTTATTTTATTGATTCCGGAAATTATCATTATATGAGCAGAATCGGGGCCGGGCGGGTGAAAGAGCCCTTTAACCTGCTGGTTTTTGACAATCATACAGACATGCAGCTTCCTGCTTTCGGAGGGCTTTTGTCCTGCGGGGGGTGGATCGCAAGTGCACTGGAAGAGGTGGAAATGCTTCAGGAGATCTGGCTGATCGGACCGGATGAGGAAGCGTATGGGCAGGTGGAAGAACCCTTTAAGGACAAGGTGCATTTTTTGTCCAGGGAGAGGCTGGCTGAGGCAAGGTCGCATATGGCTGAGAAAAAAGGTTCTGAGGAAGAATTGATCAGAAGCTTGGAAATTCCTGCCAATATACCGCTGTATGTCTCCATTGACAAGGATGTGCTCTGCCCGGAGGAAGCAGCCACTACCTGGAGTCAGGGGGATATGACTTTAGAAGAGATGCTGAAAGTACTTCTGGCATTGTGCTCTCATTTTGAAAAAGAGAATGGAAAAATCCTGCAGGTGGATATCTGCGGGGAATGTGATCCGGATAAGAGTATGGAAAGTCCTAAAAATGATCATGCAAACAAGGAACTTTTAAGGTTCTGGAAAAAATGGTTTTGAGTGGAGAGAATAATTTATGAAAAATGAACTTCTGCGGATTGGTCCATTTACGATCTATGGGTACGGACTGATGATCGCCATTGGAATTCTGGCAGCTTATTTTACCGGAGAATACAGGGCGAAAAAGCGGAAACTGCCCTATGAACACGTTTTTTATCTGGTGGTATGGTGCGTAGTGGGAGGATTCCTGGGCGCCAAGCTCCTGTATTGGATTACAGAATGGAAAAGTATCCTGGAAAATCCGGGGTTCCTGAGTGCTACTCTGACTGATGGCTTTGTGGTATTTGGTGGAATTGTTGGTGGGATTTTCACGGCGTATGTATATTGCAGGGTGAAAAAACTGGATTTTCTGAAGTTTTTTGATACGTTAATGCCTTCTGTAGCACTTGCACAGGGATTTGGAAGAATTGGGTGTCTGCTGGCAGGATGCTGTTACGGAAAAGAAACATCTGGCGCTTTTTCCATTACGTTTCATACGTCTGCTTTTGCACCAAATGGGGTGGCGCTGGTTCCTACGCAGATTTATTCCAGTATTCTTGACTTTCTTCATTATGGTTTGCTGCTCCTGATTTTGAGAAGCCAGAAAAAAGATGGAGAGACAGCGGCGGCGTATCTGATTTTTTATAGTGCAGGAAGATTTGTGGTGGAGTTTTTCCGCGGAGATCTGGCAAGAGGAAGTGTGGGAGTGCTTTCTACGTCGCAGTTTATTTCGGTCTTTACATTTTTTGCAGGAATTGTGATGCTGGTACAGAGAAGACACGCTCCAAGTCATTGAAATGAAAAATAAAGCATATTCTTAAATGAAAAAGCTTTAAGGGGCAGTTATGGAGAATAAAGACGCGGGCAATTTGGGTATGCAGGAGTCAGTTTCACCGGCACAGAACGAGATGTATGCGGATTTTATTGTAAAATATATGGGCAATTTTCAGGAAGACCTGGGCGATGTCCCAGGTTTTAGTTTTCAGAAAATCAACGGGATTTACGGGGTAGTCTATGCACCCTTGACAGAAATTGGAACGTTGAATATCAATACGTATTCCTACAGTTTTATTCCAAAATGTTATACGCATATGGATCTTGGAAGTCTTAGTGCTTCCGGAATTACCCGGCTTCAGGAACATCCCTACCTTCAGCTGAAAGGAAGCGGAACAGCTGTTGCGGTTGTGGATTCTGGAATTGACTATCGGAATCCGGTTTTTCAGAACGAAATGGGCAGCAGAATCCTTTGTATCTGGGACCAGACCTTAGAGGGAGATGGGAAGGAAGTGCCTTATGGTCGTGTCTTCTGGAAAAAGGATATTGATCAGGCACTGGCTTCCAGAAATCCTCTGGAAATGGTGCCTTCTGTGGATACGGATGGACATGGAACCAGAATGGCTGCTATTGCGGCTGGAAATTATTTTCCTGAGGAGAATTTTTCTGGAGCCGCACCAGAAGCTATGCTGATCATTGTGAAAGTGAAGCCTGCGAAAAAATATCTCCGGGAGTTTTATCTTTTCCCTGCAGAAGCGGAGCTTTTCCAGGAAAATGACATTATGACGGGAATGGATTTTGCAGTGCGCATTGCGAATGACAGAAGAATGCCTCTTTCTCTGTGCCTTGGAATTGGCAGCAGCCAGGGAGCACATATCGGGAAAAATCCACTGAGTCTTTATGTGGATTATATTTCCCAGTATTCGCTGATCTCAGTTTCCATTGCAGCTGGAAATGAGGGAGCGGCAAGACATCATTACGCAGGCCGTCTTACAGACAGAGAAAACCAGGCGTCAGCGGAGCTTCGCGTAGGAAACAAGGAGCCGGGCTTTACCATGGAATTCTGGGGCGAGCCGCCGGAAATTTATAATCTTTCTTTGCAGTCTCCTACAGGGGAAATTCTGGATATCAGCGCTTCACTGGGGGAGATGACGCAGGAATTATCTTTTGTCTTTGTGGAAACAAGGGTGAAGGTAAATTATGTTTCTATTGAGCGGCAGACCGGATACACGCTGGTATATTTTCAATTTATCCAGCCGGCACCTGGAATCTGGCGTATTTTTGTCAGAGGAAGGGATGGGCAGAATGTAGGATTTCACATATGGCTGCCGGTTCAGGGGCTGATTTCGGAGGAAACTTATTTTCTGGAACCATCGCCTTATAATACAGTGACGGCACCTGGAGATTCACTGGAGAGTATTACCGTGACTGCTTACCAGTATCGTGACAACAGCCTGTATGTCCAGGCAAGCAGAGGCTTTATGCCGGATGGAAATGTAGTTCCCCAGGTAGCAGCCCCAGGCGTCCAGATCCGGGTACCCCAGTTAAACGGTCTTTACGGAAATGCCTCCGGCACCAGCCTTTCTGCCGCTCAGACTGCCGGTGCAGCTGCACTTCTGTTCGAATGGGCGGTGATACGTGGGAATCAACCCTATTTTACCGGCTCGAGTGTGAAAAATTATATTACACGAGGGGCGGAGCGTGAAGAACGGATGCAGTATCCAAATCGGGACTGGGGATTTGGGAGAATGGATCTTTATCATACATTTGAGTTATTGGCGTGATAAAAAACTTGATAAAACTTGACACAAAATATTGATTCTTTGTATAATAAACCCATAAAATATGGAGAAAACCTTACGAAGAATGTTTTATCAGAGTAATTGATAGACATAAGAGAAAAGCTGTGAAAATAATCTGATTTAAAAGGAGAAGAATATGAGCCTGAAGATTGAAAAGAAAAATGAAGGAACAAAAGATACTGTAATGCTGTCAGGAAGACTGGACACAACCACAGCTCCTGAATTGGATGTTTTTGCAGAGAAGGAACTGGCAGATACACAGGAACTGGTGCTTGATTTTGCAGATCTGGAGTACATTTCATCTGCTGGTCTGCGTGTGCTTTTGAAATTGCAGAAGGTTATGAATAAAAAAGAAAGTATGAAACTGATCCATGTGGGAGAAGTTGTAAAGGAAGTCTTTGAGATTACAGGGTTTACGGATATTTTAACAATAGAGTAACACGCACTGCAGGTCTGGCTGGTTTTAGGGGGCAGAGAACTTACCATGTGAGGAACCGGTTCAGCGCGCATGTAAATAAAGGAATTCTGTGTTTAGTGCAGGATTCTTTTTTACATAGTTCAGGAAAAAAGGTATGGTCGCCAGACGGGATGGAAACAGAAGCCTTGGTAGCGTATGTGAAAGGAGCTGTGAAATTTGAAAAGTATTACAGTGGAAGCAAAGATAGAGAATGTGGATAAAGTCACGGAATTTGTAAATGAAGTGTTGGAAGAAAAGGATTGTCCGTTGAAGGTTCAGATGCAGCTGGATGTTGCCATAGATGAGATATTTGGAAATATTGCTTATTATGCTTATGGGAAGGGCAGCGGAAATGCCACAATACAAATTAAAATGGAAGATAATCCGCCGAAAATCACATTGATTTTCATAGACCAGGGAACCCCTTATAATCCACTGGAAAACAAAGATCCGGACATTACACTGGACATTGAAGACAGAGAAATTGGCGGACTTGGAATTTTCCTGGTGAAGAAAACCATGGATGAGCTTTCTTATGAATACGTTGACGGACAGAATATTTTAACCATGAAAAAAGAACTGGCATAAGATTAAAAAACGAAACAGATAAATGTTTACAAAAAAAGGCTGGCTTTTTTGTGAATATTACATCAAAATATTTTGAGCCAACCTAATTGTTTTTGTACGCCTTATTTGGTATACTGTATAAAACAAAAGAAAGCAGGAAAATATTATGAAGAGAGGCAGTATTTTTGAAACGGATGGTATCCCGCGGATACAGGAAGCCCTTCCTCTTGCGTTGCAGCATGTTGTTGCAATGATCGTGGGATGTGTCACCCCTGCCATTATTGTGGCAGGCGCAGCTGGGCTTGAGAATAAGGACCAGGTCATTCTTATTCAGGCAGCTCTGGTAGTTGCTGCGCTGTCTACCTTGCTCCAGCTTTTTCCCATTGGGAAGAAGTACAGGATTGGTTCAGGACTTCCCATCATTATGGGTGTCAGCTTTGCATATGTACCAAGTATGCAGGCCATTGCGGATGGGTACGGAATCGACACTATTTTGGGAGCCCAGATTGTAGGCGGTGTTGTTGCCGTTATCATGGGCATTATGGTAAAAAAGATCAGAGTATTTTTTCCTCCATTGATCACAGGAACAGTGGTATTTACCATCGGACTTTCCCTGTATCCCACTGCGATCAACTACATGGCTGGTGGAACCTCTAATCCGGATTATGGCTCCTGGCAGAACTGGCTGGTGGCTTTCTTTACCCTTGCTGTGGTAACAGCCCTGAACCACTTTGGAAAAGGAATCTGGAAGCTTTCTTCTATTCTGATCGGTATGCTGGCCGGATATGTGGTATCCATTCCATTTGGGATGGTGGATCTTTCAAGCGTGGGCAAGGCAAGTGTGTTCCAGGTACCACAGCCGTTGCATTTCGGAGTGCATTTTGAGATTTCTGCATGTGTAGCCATCGGACTGCTTTTTGCAATTAATTCGATTCAGGCAATTGGTGACTACTCTGCAACTACCATCGGTGCTATGAACCGGACTCCCAAGGATTCAGAGCTTCAGGGTGGTATTGTAGCTTATGGTATTACCAATATTCTTGGAGCCCTGTTTGGAGGACTTCCAACTGCAACCTACAGCCAGAACGTTGGTATTGTCACTACGACCAAGGTTATCAACCGCTGGGTTCTGGGGCTGGCAGCTGCTTTTCTTGGAATTGCCGGATTTGTGCCGAAATTTTCAGCACTTTTAACCACGATTCCCCAGTGCGTATTGGGTGGTGCTACAGTTTCCGTATTTGCATCTATTGCTATGACAGGTATGAAGCTGGTGGCTTCTGCAGAAATGGATTACCGTAATTCCTCCATTGTAGGTCTGGCTGCAGCACTTGGTGTGGGCGTTTCCCAGGCAAATGCAGCACTTGCCACACTTCCTGCATGGGTGACTACCATTTTCGGAAAATCTCCGGTTGTGCTGGCGACGATCATAGCAGTCTGTCTGAACCTGATCCTGCCCAAGGCTAGGGATGAGGAGAAAGAAGAGAAAATTCATGACAGCCAGGTTCAGGAGAAACTGGAAGAAGATCATAAGATGTTTGGAAATGGTCAGGAATAAGGCAGAAGGAATCATGGATTTTTGCTGATTGTGTGAAAAATAAAGAAAAAAGTAAGAACTCCTTTGTTCTGTAAGATCAGGTATTTAGAGCCTTTTTTAAACACGCTCTAACTGATCTTATAGAGAAAGGAGTTCTTTTCTTTTTCGTGAGCCACAAGAAAAACATGTAGAATATGTTTTGCCCTGTTTAAATCATGATACAGTATAGGGGATTTTCTGCCGGCTCTGAACTCAGAACGACGGGCTTATTTGGTTACTGCTCACTGGTAACGTTATTTTCTGTATACGCAGACCGGAAGTCCGTCTTCGCCCATAGGCAGCTCTACATTTCCTTGAATCAGTGGACTTGCATAATGGATGAAATCCTCTGTTACGTCAGAACCGTCCTGGCTGATCCAGGAAAGGGGAACGGTTTTTTCCTCATTACAGATTTCATTGACATCCTCAAGTCCACATCTCATCTGGTAAACGCCCTCAGAGGTCTCCTGACGGATGAAAGATACCATTTTTCCAGTTTCGCCTTTCAGTGCAGCCTGAACGCCGAAAATACCGGCTGTAATGGCCTCCTGGCGGTCCGTGTCAGAGAGCATGGAGGCACTGCAGCGCTGGCTTACATTCAGTTCAATGGAGCGGGCTTTCACGCCAAGTCGGCTTCGCACCAGGTTTTCCAGATATTTGCCGCAGCCTGCCAGCATTTTATGACCAAAAGTATCGGTGCCTACAGAATTGTCATATTCGCAGATAAAAGTTCCTTTATTATCATGAATGCCTTCAGAAACGCAGACAACAACATTACAGTTTTTTTCGAAGCAGGCTTCTGTTTTTTTCAAAAATTCTTCTGTATCAAAGGCTGTTTCCGGAAGATAAATAAGAAGCGGGTTATCGCCGGTATATTTGCGGGCGAGAGCGCTGGCCGCTGTGAGCCACCCGGCATGACGTCCCATGATCTCTACGATGGTCACGGATTTTTTCTCATAAACATTGGCATCCAGGGTGATTTCACGGACTGTGGAAGCCACATATCTGGCAGCACTGCCAAATCCAGGAGTGTGGTCAGTATGCACAAGATCATTGTCAATGGTCTTCGGCTCTCCGATAATGCGGATGTCACTGCCAATCATGGCTGCGTAGCGGGAAAGCTTGCTCACAGTATCCATGGAATCGTTGCCGCCGATGTAGAAAAACCAGCCGATATTCATCTCCTCAAATTTGCGGAAAAGCTCCGGATATACCGGATCTTCCAGAGATTCCGGAAGCTTATAGCGGCAGGAACCCAGGTAAGCGCCTGGGGTGTAGGTAAGATATTCCAGCTTTTCTCCGGGAAGTGCTTCTTCAAAGTCAAGGATGGTGCCCTTCAGAAATCCTTCAATACCGTTTATCATGCCATAAACATGTCCGATTTCTTCTTGTTTTATGCCCTCAGAAACTACACCATAAAGGCTGCTGTTGATAACTGCAGTAGGTCCGCCGGATTGTCCGACGATCAAGTTCTTTTTTTCCATTTTAATGAAACCTCCTGTTGTTCTTAGCGCCTGTTTGAAAAAGGTTTTCTGCAAAATATACCGCAAATTGTGACGCGCATCTTGCTGGAATGATTTTTCAAAAACACGCTTTGGTATTTTTATTATAACAGGAGAGAGCGTATGTGGCAAATGAGAAAAATACGATTGTGGGAAAAGGCAGGATGGATTATAATAAGAAGCAGGGAAACTGCAAGAAAGCTGGGATTATATATGGAAAAAGAGCGTGATATGCGGTATGAAAAATTCCAGACAACAGGACAGGAGCGGATTCGGCTTGCCTGCGCATTGGAAGGATTTTTTTTAACAAATGAGTGCGAAGAAGAGAAAAAAACTGCCTATGGCCAGTATCTGAAGCGAAGAATCCGTCCTGCTATGGAAGCTTTGATCTGGGAAGAGAATGTGGGGAAAATGGAGCTCTTGGAGAGTTTTGGCTGGTTTGGAGCAGAAGAACTGGAGAATTTTATCTGTACTGCCAGAAGAGAGCGAAAGCTGGAGAGCCTGGTGTGGCTGATGAGGTTAAAGGATCAGAAATACGGATATAAAGAGAAAAAATTTGACCTTTAGCAGGAAAGAAAACGAAACTATGCAGGATAATAAAGAAAGAAAAATGTCTGAAAATACAGGCAGTTTCATAAAGAAAAAAAGGCAATACCAGGAAATGGGAATGAAAATCCTGCATATCTGCAGGAGTGAAATCTGTGCAAGATTTCCATTTTTTTCTTATGCATCAGCAGCCCTTTCGGCGGTCGTGGAGACAAACATGTTTCCGCGCAGCATGGGAAATGAGAGCTATTTGCAGTCCTGGAACCATGGAATTGGAACTGACGGTGAGAGGATAATAGCAGACCCTGTATTTCTGATCTATACGTGGGCAGAGAATCCAGAAAGGCTGAAAAGAGGCTGTCTGCACATGTTGTTTCACTGCCTTTACCAGCATCCTTTTTCTGACAAAAAGATGGAAGAAAGATTGTGGAATGTGGCCTGTGATCTGGCTGTGGAGCTTCTGATCTGGAAGAATATTCCGGAAAATTTATGGCAATATTCGTCAGAAGAACTGCAAAAAAGAAGACAGATTTTTGAATTTTTTAAGGGCAGAAATTGCTCTGCACAGGTACTTTATCAGCTTCTGAAACAGGAAAAACTCCCTTTTAATATTGAAGAGCTGGAATCTCTTTTTTCCTTTGATGATCATTCCCTGTGGAGTGTAAATCCATGGAAAAGGGAACAAAAACGGAGCAGGTGGGAAAAGATTCTTACATATACCACCCTTGGAAGGGAGCGGCAGAAGCATCGGATCGGAGCAAGTCCTGGAAGTAAAGAAGAGGAATTGGAAGAACTGTACAAAAGCCGATATGATTATCGGAAATTTCTCCGAAAATTTGCTTTTCCCAGGGAAGAAATCCAATTGGATGAGGATAGCTTTGATTATATTTTTTATAATTTTGGAATGGAGCAATATGGAAATCTGCCGCTGATCGAGCCGTTGGAATACAAAGAAGTGAATCGTCTGGAGGAATTGGTGATCGCCATTGATACCTCTGGTTCCTGTTCCAAGGAGCTGGTTCGGAGATTTCTTGGAGAGACTTACCAGATCCTCAGTACCAGGGAGAATTTTTTTAAGAAAATGAAAGTATATATTGTCCAATGTGACTGTTGTATTCAGTGGTACCGGGTGATCCATTCAGAGGAAGAGTGGAAAGAATATATGCAGAAGATAACCATACAGGGACGGGGCGGAACCGATTTCAGGCCTGTTTTTGAACTGATCAGAAAGGAACAGGAGAAGCGGGGATTGCGGAATCTGAAGGCTTTGATCTATTTTACTGACGGAGATGGGATTTATCCGAGACAGAAACCGGATTATGAAACGGCCTTTGTATTTGTGAAAAAGACGGAAAATATGAGACTTGTGCCGGACTGGGCTTATAAACTGGTTATTGGCGAAAGGACAAAAATATGAATATCAAAGACGCAAAAAATGAGATTATCCATACCCTTGCTGCTTATTTAAAAAAGGACGGGAATGGAGTTTATACTTATCCTCTGGTACGGCAGCGTCCAATCCTTCTGATCGGTCCGCCGGGAATCGGGAAAACTGCTGTTATGGAGCAGGTTGCAGCCGAATGTAAGGTGGGATTGGTGGCGTACACCATCACGCATCATACCCGGCAGAGTGCAGTGGGACTTCCCAAAATTGTCACCAGAAATTACGGTGGTACGGAAACTGATATAACAGAATACACCATGAGTGAAATTATTGCTTCTGTGTATGAATACATGGAACAAACGGGAAAAAAGGAGGGAATCCTTTTTATAGATGAGATCAATTGCGTGTCAGAGACGTTGGCCCCGGCTATGCTGCAGTTTTTGCAGAACAAGACCTTTGGAACCCATAAGGTGCCGCAGGGATGGATTATTGTAGCTGCTGGCAATCCACCTGCATACAACAAATCTGTCCGGGAATTTGACATTGTTACGCTGGATCGTGTAAGAAAGATTTCCATACAGGCAGATACAGATGTATGGCTGGAATATGCGGGGGAAAAGGGCATACATGGCGCAATTTTGTCTTATCTTTCCCTTAAAAAAGAGAATTTTTATATGGTAGAAAATACAGTAGATGGCAAGGTTTTTGTGACTGCCAGAGGTTGGGAGGACCTTTCCGAAATCCTGAAAAGTTATGAGGAACTGCAGGTGGAAATCGGAGAGGAACTGATTGGAGAATTCCTTCAAAAAGAGGAAATTGCAAGAGATTTTGCCGGTTATTACAGACTGTATGAGAAGTATAAATCTGATTATCAGATACAGGAAATTCTTGATGGAAATGTAATTTCCGGGCAATTGAAGACTTGTTGCGATATGGGAAAAAAAGCATCTTTTGAAGAACGCTTTACTGTAACTGAAATGCTTCTTGAAGCTGTGACAGAAAGAATTTCAGTTTTTCAGAAAACAGATGAAAAGACAGAAAAACTATACGAAAATCTTAAATTGCTGAAGATTTTTTTGCAGGAAAAGAACAGCGTAGAAGCTATGGAACAGTTTGTTGCTTCCAGAAGAAAAGCACTAGATGCGAAAATCTGTTCAGAGCTTCTGACAGCAGAAGAAGCTGCCAGGGAAGAGGAACAGATCAGAATTCTGGAAGAGTATTTTTTTCAGTTGAAAGAGCTGCATATTTCTGACGTGGCAGAAGGAATAGAACAAATCGGCGAAAGGTTTGGCAATGTTTGCAGATTACGAAACGAGAAACTTGAGGAAACGAAGAAGATGCTGGAACAAGCCTTTTCTTTTCTGGAAGAGTGCTTTGGGGAAGGGCAGGAATTGCTGTTGTTTGAAACCGGACTGACAGGAGATGACAGATGCAGTATTTTCATCTCTCAGTATGGCTGTCCTTCTTATTTTAAACATTGTGAACTTTTGCTTTACAGCAAAAAAGAAAATGAGCTGAGGAAAGAGTGCAGGGATTTGCTGGAAGAATAAGTGAAGAATGTAGGAATTACTGATGCTGAAGGTATGACGTGTATAATACTCTGAGCACGAAATCATGCTTTGCATGATCTCGCGCCGCAATTCTCGGGTTTTCTGTGAACTTTGTTCACAAATAACACCTCGCGGAATGCGACCAGTGAACAGGAACTGTTGCTGTTCACTGGTAATATATCCTGAGACAGAGGTTGCAGGAAAATTTTATAGCCTATATAATATAGAGAGATTTTAAAAGTTTTATATATGCGAAACTTCAGATTATGTAAATAATATTGGTAGAAGGAGGTTGCTATGAGCGAAGATAAGAAACCAAAAAAGAAGAAAAAAGCAGGTGATGTATTTCTCACAATTGTACTGATTGCTGCAATTTGTGTATTCTGTTATGCGGCATATAATCTTTATCACATTTATACAGAGTATAAGAAAGGCTCAGATGAGTATAATGCGATTGCCCAGATGGCGGTGACAGAGCGTGATCCGGATCAGGACAGTACCAGTGAAAGTGAGGAAGCAGCAGGACCAGACGGACCGGCTCTGAAGGCCCCGCTGGATATTGATTTTGATTCTCTTCGAAGCATTAATACAGATGTGATCGGCTGGATCTATGTGGAGGCACTTGATGGTGTCAGCTATCCGGTGGTAAAGGGAACTGACAATGACCAGTATCTTCATATGACTTATGAGAAGAATTATAATTTTGCCGGAACTATTTTCATTGATTATGAGAATAAGGCAGATTTCAGTGACTGCAATACGCTGGTATACGGTCACAATATGAAGAACGGGACTATGTTTGGACAGCTGAAGAATTTCAGCAAGGATGATTCTGCTTACAATAAGAGCAAATATTTCTGGATCTTTACCCCGGAGAAGACTTACCGGTATGAGATTATTTCCGCGTATACCACAGCGGTAAACAGTGATACATATACACTGTTTAAGGGACCTGGACAGGAGTTTGTGGATTATATGAATAAAATAGTCTCCTATTCTGATGTTAAGACTACACCAGGTGAGTTGGGCGTAGACGACAAGATCGTTACCCTTTCCACATGTACCGGTAATGAGTCTACCCGTTATGTGGTTCAGGGAAAAAGAGTGGATACTTTGGATGTTGTGAAGAAATCAGACAGCACGAAGCAGACAGGTGATAATTAGAATCGGATCTTCTTGAAAAAAGCATGCAGACCTGTAAACGGCCGGGAAATTTCTGCAGGGCTGCAGAGGGATTTTGAGAGAGATATCGGAAAGCATATTACTGAAAAATGTGTACCGTATAATGATTGGAGGAATGGACATGAGTAAGGAAGTGGAAAGGCTTCAGGAGCTGATCGACCAGTACGATAATATTGTATTTTTCGGAGGAGCAGGAGTTTCTACGGAGAGCGGGATCCCGGATTTTCGAAGCCAGGACGGACTTTATAATCAGAAGTATGATTATCCGCCGGAAACTATTTTAAGTCATACCTTTTTCATGGGTCATCCTGAGGAATTTTATCGTTTTTATCAGGACAAGATGCTATGCGATACAGCGAAGCCGAATGCAGCTCATCTGAAGCTGGCAGAGCTGGAAGAAGCCGGAAAGCTGAAAGTAGTTATCACCCAGAATATTGATAATCTGCATCAGATGGCAGGTAGTAAACATGTACTGGAGCTTCACGGAAGTGTATACCGGAATTACTGTATGAGATGTGGGAAATCCTATGACTTCAAATATATGAAAGCAGCGGAAGGGGTTCCAAGGTGTTCCTGCGGTGGAATTATCAAGCCGGATGTGGTTCTTTATGAAGAAGGACTGAATGACCGCACTATCAATGAGTCTGTGCGTGCTATTTCCCAGGCGCAGGTTCTTATTATAGGAGGGACGTCCCTGGCAGTTTATCCTGCGGCAGGATTGATCGATTACTTTTCCGGAGAACATCTGGTAGTGATCAACAAGTCCCCGACACCAAGAGATCGGTATGCAGATCTTTTGATCAAGGAGCCTATCGGACAGGTGTTTTCCCAGATAAAAGTAAAAAAATAGTGTGTTTGAAAAAGGTTTTAAAGCAGAAATGAAGCAGGTAAATAAGGAGTTTATATATGGCAGCAGTTGTTTATGAGGTTGGAGATATTGTTACATTGAAGAAGGGTCATCCATGCGGCAGCAAAGAATGGGAAATCTTAAGAGTAGGTGCAGATTTTCGCCTGAAATGTATGGGCTGTGGACACCAGATCATGGTACCGCGGAAGATGGTGGAGAAAAACACAAAAAATCTTCAAAAAAAGGAAAAATAATGCTTTACAGCCTGAAAAAAGTATGTTAGAATCAAAAATCGTGATATATAAAATATCCTTGCTCTTTGACAGGCAAAGGGCCAACAGACCATAAGGAGGTAAGACAAGCATGAACAAGTACGAGTTAGCATTAGTTGTTAGCGCAAAAGTTGAAGACGAAGTACGTGATGCAGTAGTTGAGAAAGCTAAAGGATACATCACTCGTTACAATGGCGTTATCACAGACGTTGAAGAATGGGGTAAGAAGAAATTAGCTTACGAGATTCAGAAAATGCATGAAG